>Ga0315320_10004611_pt1 | contig 11271 bp, 9 predicted proteins | sample M140m21515metaG_FD_203458 | JGI IMG/M metagenome (GOLD analysis project Ga0315320, IMG submission 203458) | Ammonia-oxidizing marine archaeal communities from Monterey Bay, California, United States - M1 40m 21515 | ecosystem: Environmental > Aquatic > Marine > Coastal | place: USA: California...
TTTTTCCCATGCCCATATGATTTAACATATCTGCATGATATTCTAATTCTACAATAGTTTTTTGGAATTTATCTTCATGTGGACTTCCAACTACATTGTATTGTCCAGGATGAAATGTTAACCGTTGATTATATTTTCTAGCTGCTTCACCAACTTCTTTCAATAAATCCAATGCAAAATCAAATGAATAATTTTCAATTTTTGGATTTGTTTTATGCATAAACAATTCTGATGACAATCTAAATACTTTTATCCCATTTTTATTATTCCAATGAACCATCTTTACAAGATCTTTCAAATTATCCGTAATGCGTTGTTTTAACTCATCCATACCACGTTCTTTTATAATTCTCATTATAATTTTTCTAGATGGATAAATAGGTGGTTTTTCTGCTTTTAGAGTAATGTTAAGACAACATAGTCCTAATTGGACAGGTTTATTTACACAAGTTGTATACATGTTTTTGATAAAAAAAAACATATATTAATTAAATTCAATTTAATTCTTCATATATATCTATATATATCTATATATATATGAATCATTTTATGAAAACATTTAAATCTATATCATATAACCAATGGTTTGGTTTACTTTTAGGAGAAATAATCGCAATAGCCGCTTGGACCAAATTAATATTTATAATATCACCATTAAAAGGAAATAAGCCAAAAATAGGTAAATATCAAATATTTGCTTTAATAATAGGCATGTTCATATCTTTTTTAGCTTGGGCAAAAGTTGTAATGATTGTTGATCCTATTTCAATGACAACAATGGGAAAAAAATGCGATTGTAGTAAACAATTATAATTAATTTCCCCATCTACCCATCATTTGTGGTTTATATTTATTATTGTCAAATATATACCATTTCTTTTTCCCGGGTTCCCATCTAGCACCCATTTTTTTTGCTTCATCCTTATCTTCAAAAGGTATATTTAAATATATTTTTCCCTTTCTATTATCATAAGGACACCCTGTAACACCACAGGCTTCATTTGCTAATCTATCGGCGTGATGATTTCCTATTGAATGTCTATCATTTTTTCCTGTATGTGCTAACACATGTATAAATTCTATATTATCGTGTTCTTTACAAAAACTATATGCCCCTTGAACGATTGCTTCATTTGGTATATTGCCCAATTTACCTTTTGACCAATATTTTTTAAAACATTTTTCACCATATGTTGAACAACAACGCATAGCATAAACTGAATCTGTAAATATACGAATATTTTCACCATTTTCTATTTCTTCTTTTAATATTGTTAGTGCCTTTACAACACCCAACATTTCCGCCACATTATTTGTTTGTTTCCCGGTATAACTTTCACTTGCATTTCTAGGATCATCTTCACCAAAATATACACCAAATCCGGCTCTCGCATTTTTTTTTCCATTATTTATACAAGCACCATCTGTATATACGTTTATGTATGTCTTTTTTCTTTTTTTAGTTTTAATTTCCGGATTAGTCTTCCGTGTTATAAATCTATCCATTATATAAATTATATTAAAAAAGTTTTATATCAATTTATTTAAAATACCTCACAAGATATTCCTTTTTTATTTTTTATTCTAACTTTTTCTATTAATTTTCTATATACTAAAGATAATGTATACATTTTGCGTAATAATACTTGCGAATCAATTTTTTCTTCTTTGATATCATTATTTATTTCCTTCGTTTTTTCTTTAATTTCTTCTCTATATTTTCGCATGGTTTCTTCTAATAAACCATCAACAAATTCTCTATACATAGGTTCGGGTATTTCATCAGTAGCAAATCTAGACATGTTAATTTTAATATATACAACATATAATATATTAAAATCAATTTAATTTTTTCTCTTCTAAATAGGTTTTTTCATCTACCCAACCACTTTCAGTTTTAAATCCCCATCCTCTACATCTTTTTCCTGGAATAAATAACGTCCAAGTATTTGGAACGTCTTTATCTAATTCTATTCTATGAAAATCTATTGCTTCATGGAAAATTACAGAACCCGGACCATACCAAGTCTTGGGTTGATTGGGTCTATATTCCCAATATCCTCCCCACAAAATTACAGTTGTAAAAGACCACGGATGATCGTGTAAATCTTCTGTGTCAGATTTTAGAAATTTATGTAAAAAAACGTTAAATGGAAATGTCTTTCTATTTTTCAGGAATAAATAATATCTTATCAAGTATTCGTCATTATCTACTCTATCTTTTATAATTCTTTTTCTATCACATTTTTCTAGTAAAAATAAAAAACCGTTAAAAATACTGATTAAAATATATAAAATTAAACCCTTGAATGCTTTCATGCCCGCGGTTAAATTCATATAAATAAATTAATCATAGTTACTTTAAGTTGATTTATAAAAAAATAACGCCATATATATTAAATGAGTGCTGAAGAAACCGTTTTTATCATTGATGACTTACGTGAACATATATTTTCATTTTTAAGAGCCAAACCTCACAAAAGTTGTAAACAATGTGATTGTGTATTAGAATGGGATAAAGGAATTAAAAAATGTGATTTTTTAGAATGGGCAACATTAGAACCTCATTGTTATCAATGTTTTAGAGAAATTTTTTCAAAGAATTATTTTGGACCCGGATGTTCTATTTGTTAGATATTTTTAATTTTGTAAATCCATAAGTAAGTATACTTCCTATTATACCCGCCCATATAACCGCGTAATTTCTAGACAGTTCATATTGTAAGGTATTCAACGCATAACAGAATGGTGAACCTAGGCGCATCACATTCCATAGCGGGGCAAATAAACCCACCGGAATACATAGATAAGTATATAATGTTATTAAAATGTAATGCGCGAATGCTACACCAATAATAGTTACGGCTGAGATAGCAATAGGGCTGGTTAATTGTGGCACTTTCATAGTGGATAAATATGTAAACGGACTTGAAGCTGAAGGCATTGTAAAGTAAGGAATACTTATCACATGTAATAATAAAAACAATTCAATTTAATTATACGTTAAACATTTTATTTACCGAATTCATTTTTATTTTTTTTGTTTTTTTTATTTTTATTGTGTTTTTTTTCATAAATGAATCTTTATTTATGCTCATCCATTCATCATAATAACTTTTTTCATAACAAATTACCCAGGTTAATGTATTTATATCTTTAACATCTTCATAACCAGCGTGAATCCTATAACTTTTTTTATCATTTATTCCCCATCCACGATTATTTTTAATATATTCTACTGACATTACCTCTTCTTCACCACGTAAATTATTTTTATAAAAACCTTTTTCATTTTTTGGATATTTTTCAAAATTAAAATCTATAACAATACCCGAATCATTTTTGATTTGATATTCACTGAATGGTCTTTTATTATCACCCAATATCAGTCTTACATGATCATATGCTTCTAATGGATTTGATTTCAGTTCCGTAAAAATACCTTTATTTTTATTATTAAGTTTAAAATCTTCTTCCTTATATTCCTCTATATCTTCTTCTTTAATTTCCAAAATATTTTTCACAAACAGTTGAGCCTTTTTATATAAAGATTCAATTCCTATAATATTTATACTTTTACAATATTTCTTATTACCACAACACCTTCCTAGCACCTGTATAAAATCAGCCAAATTTCTGGAATGAACAGAACTAAATATCATATCGGTAAAATTAAATTTATTTGTATTAAATGTCAATCCTCTAACAATAGTAGTTAAACCAGTAATTGCTAAATTCGCTGTAGGATTATGACGGTTCCATAATCTAAAAACATCTCTTAATTCAGTTTTTCTTATTGGCATATTATATTTTTTTTTAAAATCATCAACCGTTATTTCTTCTCCAGATGGTGTTATAAAACCTTTAAAACCACCATTATGGACAAATGTCCACCATTTTTTATTTTGAAAATATCTACTTATTGCCCAATGGGTATCAACTTCTCTGGCACCCGGACAAAATATAATACGACGTTTTTTTTCATCAATTATATTATCCATTACTTTTATTATATATTCAAGAGGATCCGGTGTCATATTAAGGTATGGTGTTATTTCTTGATTTAATATACTACGATATCCTTCTGTAATTTTTTTCCGTTCTTCTTGACTAATTTTGAGATCAGGATAATATAAATCCAAATTATATAAACTGTTTATTCCACAACTTTTTAAGGTTCTCCAAAATTTTGGACTAGGGGTAGCGGTGATAAAATGCATTTCCGGCACATGTTTTTCTAAATTTATTTTTTTTATCTGTTTAATTGTTTTAGCTACTAAATTAATATTTTTATCTGCTTCATCAATAAAAATATTAAATTTAAACCTTCTTCCATTTTCCAATACCCATCTATCACAGCAACGCAATAAGTCCATTACGTCTTCTCCAATACGCCTTGAATGACAACACATAAGCAAAATATTTGGCAAATTTTTTTCTTTAAGTAGAGAACAAGCATGTATAAAATTATTTATACCTCTTCCTGATCCCATTTTATCATTACTCGTTTTTGAACTAACTACACAAATTTTTAATTTTTTTCCAAATCTTTTTTCTGTTCTAGCATACCATTGGGCAGTCTCCGCTAAATTATTAGAAGATATTATTATACTAATTACATGATGTTCATTTGTTGTTGGTGAATGAAGATAATGAAGCTTGGCAACATTCGTTAATTCAATTACTTGTAATTGCTTTTCTGTTTTAGATAAAGGAAATTGTGTTCCTTCAACATTCAATAAATATTTTGTTGGTATTTCCTTTTCAAATTGCTCCGTCATAAGTTTAAACATATGGGGGGTCATCGCATTCAATATTTTTTGTGGATTTTCACGCAATAATTTTATAATTTGTTGGTCTACTAAATTATTTGACATTATTGGTAAGATGATCTTTGTTTATGATCATCTATAAAAGATCAATTTAATTATTATTATTTAAGTTTATTTTCTTATTGGTTCATAATGACCTCCTGACCAAGTTATATTTATACATTTTTCACAATTATCATTATCAAATGGCGCAAAATTTATTTTACTCCCATTTCTATCACGTATATTATGGACCACAATTTTAGTATTCCATATTTTACAAGCGGCTTGGATTTCTATAGCACCACCCCACGTACTAGAACTTCTCATATGTGCCACATAATTTGGACGTTCAAATGATAATATTAAATTTGTATCTAATCCTTCAATTATTGAACCACCGCGTTCTAAATAATCGCATATCCTTTGACGTATAGTATTACTGTCTTCAGGAAAAAAATGACTCATACTATTAAATAAACAACTCATATGCTATTTACTTATATAAAAAAATTTTATATTTTTATATAAATTATTAATTATTGAAATGTCTGTAAAAATCTTTATTGAAATCTTTAAACACCTTCATATCCCATCTAAAACCAGACCATTGTAAAGATTTCATAAAATCAGCAAATTCTTTACTGTTTACACATTCTAAAACTGCTTTACCTTCTTCTTCATTATCAACTACTATTCCAAACGCATCTCCAGTCATTCCAAACTTACTTTCCATGTCTAACTGACAGGAACCACCACCACTGTCACCTATTATCACCTTAGGTAGTGTTTTATCGTGTTTGTCATATATATTTGACCATATAAGCCTTATAGCTCTAGTTGGTGTTTGGTAAATTAGGGGATATTTAAATTCTTCTGATCTGTTTTTTCTAGAATGCTTTTTACTAGTTCTACTATACTTTCCTTTTACAATTTTACATTTTGTTTCATCTGATGTTACATTCTTGATCTTTTCCAAATTAAAATTCCCCAACCAATCACCTGTAATTTTCATATGCGTTTCAACTCTTTCTTCATCAATAATTGTAGTTGCCCATTCATTCGGATGCTTTTTCTTCATTAAATAGTAATCGTATCTAGTACCACAATTAAAAGTTTTTTGTCCATCTTTAGCATTGTGAATGTGTAATTCTAACATTGTATTCTCCTGTGTCATTTGTTCAAACAAACCATGATTTAAGGAACAACGTTCAGTTGTTGGTTTTCTCCATCCATTAGGATGGACATAGCATAATAATCCTTCCGGTTTTATCCAACATTCTATGCTTTTCCTTACAAATTTTTGCCACAGAGTTGCTCCATTATTAATACCATCAGCATTATAAGGCGGGTTACCTATCACCAAATCAAATTCTGGTAGTGTTTCTATTTCTAATGTATCACCCAAATAATAATTTTTAGCATATTTATTTTCAGGATCTAATAATACATTTGTTACTATTTCTATATTAACTGCATTTATATCAGCATAATATATACATTCTTCCATAATAACTCTTGTTCTCTCAACTGGATCAGGATATAGTTCCTTTAATCCATCTTGAAATTCTGCTGTTAAATCTACAACAAACCCTCCTTTGCCACAACACGGTTCAAACACTTTACGCGGCTGTTTAAAGAAGTTTGGACGGTACTTTTTTAACAATGCTATCATATCCTGCCTAAGGAAATAAGGAGTGCTCACCTCACCACTCTTCTCCTTTTCCAAGTTAGAGACAATTAAATGTTGATCAATTAGAATACTCAAAGCTGTCAAATCATGCCTATTTTTCTTGAATATTTCCTTCAATGTTCTGACAATAGTTTTTACTTCCTGATTATTTGACATATACTTTAGATAAATATCTTTTATTTTCTTTAGGTCGTTTTCTGTCAATTTAAAACCAAACGAATCTTCCAAATAAGTTTTTAATAAATCTTTTTTATCTAGCATCACGCTTTCAAACATTTCATTAAATTCAAATAATGAATCATTACTCACTAGACATATAAAAGGCATTATCTTCGCAAATATATTAACATAATTTACATTATGAATTTTATCTTCATCCTCTTCATCTTTTTTATTTTTTTCTACAGTTTTCTTTTTTAAACCTTTGTTTAATTTTTCATCTTCCTTTTCTTTTTTCTCTTTTTTTAATTTACTTTTTTCCACAGCAGTATATTGTAAATTGTTTGTAAACTCCTGGTCTTCTTCCTCCAATTTTATATTTATACGTCTTAATCCACGCTGAAGTTGTTCAATCGCATTTTCATAATCATCTGTAAAACGTTCATATAATGTATCACAGAAATTATCTATTTCTTTATCATCAAAACCTTCACTAATTTCAAAATGATGCGGATTTAATTTTAATAGGTTTTGAGTTAGTAATAATTTTATCCCTTCCTTAGGATGAGCAGAAGGAAATATTTTTCTAGCAAATGTAAACGTATTTTGTATTGCTATGTTTTCATTCATATCAAATACAAATCCAAATTTTTTATTTTCAGCAGCTGTCATACATCTATATATCATCTGCTTGTATCTATCATATGATTTAGTATTGTTTAACATAACAACTATATCACACTGTGGTATTGTTACAGCCAAATGACACTGTAATCCGCTACAAACTATCACATCTTTACCAGTATTTTTAGCTCTATTTATAGCATTATTAATTCTTTTTTTTGGGTCAGATGATATTTTACTGTTAATGGATACTATTTCAAATTTTTCATCTATCTTTACTTTTTTCAAAACTTTTTCAAAAGCCTTACATTGGTTGTCAATTCCGTCTGGTGGAAGAAACATTAACATTACCAACGGCTCACTATATTCTCCAATAATACGGGATCCTTTCTTTTGACAAATAGATTTATACGTATTAAACAAACATTCATTTTGTGATGGATATTCAATACCAAACTCATCTACTTCACATTTTGGAAATATTTTATATATAATATCATCTATCACTTTTCTTTCATCCTGATATATTGATTTTTTTACTATTAGACCATTTTTATTCGCTTCCTGAACCAATGTTAATATACCTTCAGTAGAATAACCCATATCAGTATTTATTGTTCTTTTTTTTATAGCATTTTTTATATTTGATTTAATTTTTGGAGTTAAAATTACCAATTGAGAATTGTTTTTATATTCATCTTCCAAATTCTGTAAAGTTTGTTTATTTTCTTTTAATAGTTTCCGCATTTCCACACCGTGCTTATCAAACATATAGTTTTGGGACTCTGGTTTTGTTATCTGTTTCATCATAGCAATATCATCCAAATCCCACTTAATGATTTGTTCATCGTTTAATTCATAATCACTAACAACCTTGTCATATGTTGCTGTCATAAATATTTTTACTGTATCAACGTGTGAATAATAACCAAATACTTTTTTAGATAAATCACTGGTGCTACCCATATGAGACTCATCATTTGATATGGTTGAAAATTTAAGTTTCTTCAACCACTCAAATTCTTTTATTCCTGTTTTACTGTTTTTTAAATACTTATCTGAACACACTATCACATTACTACCTGTTAAAGATTCTTCTACTTTTTTTTTACTCTTAGCGTTCAAAAACCTTATATTTACATTTCTTAATTCAAAACAGTCGAGTATATTCATTAAATCACAACGCGTTTCATTTACAGCATTTGTTATTATAAAATGATTTTTTTCATTATTCTCAATACCATTTATTATTATTCCAGCTAAAATATAAGTCTTACCACTTCTAGGAAGGTGTCCCAATGCTATTTCTTTATATCCTCTAATTATCAACATCTTAACCATATTTAATGCTAATTGTTGATGAAATTTGAAAAGTATTGGTTTTTTGAAATTATCCAATATCTCTTTTAATACTACTTTACCATATAATTTTTTAAATCTTTTATATGCTAAATCTAAATCAGACCAATCTAATATTATAGTTGTAGGTCTCTCTATAATTTCTTTTAAACGTTTTGACGTTTCATGAAGTCGATCTTTTTTTTCTAGTAAATCTTTCGCATCACGCACCACAATACATATATGCAACTCATATGTCGACCATTCTTTACTATGAATATTCTCAATCGAATCTAAATCTAAATTCTGAAGATTCGTATTATTATTATTTTTTGATGTAGTTGCTAATATAATCTTTCTTCCTTTGATTTCCTTAAGTCCGTGTAAGTCACTTTTATCGCCACTATCCTTTAATTTTATTTCATCATTCTTTTCATCATAATAACCGCCTCTCATATCTTCTAATGGCGTTGACGTTCCAGAATTGAAATTATCTTTACAAATAGAATAAGATTGTAATTGTTCTATCAATCCCAATACAGCAAATAATCTTAATAAAGATTCCTGTTTATCCTTGCCGCCCCAACGTTCTTTTAACCACGGAATAATAGATTTTTTTTTAGTGGACTGTAAATGGGCGTGTAATTCAACAAATGTTGTTGGAATATCCGGATCAACATTTTTTTTTAGTTTTTTTAGTTTGACTTTTCTTTTTTTTGGATTCATAGTAGGCATAGTAATAAATAGTCTAATTTTCAAATATTATCAAATCAATTTAATTATTTAAAATCTGAAGTAATATTTTATTATAAATAAAAATATCAAATAAAAAAATAATACTTGCATTGAGTCTTCAAAATTTACATGTTTATATAATTCTAGGTCATCTTCATAAAATTCCATATATTTATTCTATATGTTATGCGTTTAACCTTTTTTATATTTGTAAATTTTTTTATATTTAGTCATATTATAAATGAGTTCATTAGGAACACGAAGCACAGCAGTCGATAGCACAGCTATTAACGCAGCACTATTTCCACATTACCAAATACCCGCGTCAAAATTACTTTCAGCACAAAAACATAACTATATTATGGTTGATTTCATAAATAAGAATCAATATACTACTGGAGAATCTGTGGGCAATCCGGGTATAAAAAAACATGTTTATCTTAAAAAAGGTAATTTTAAAAAAAATACAAAAACACAAATATTATATTCTATACCACAAGCCGATATTACCAAATTAGAAGCGGATAATGGAATCGCAAAATGTATTGTTTTGACAAAACTCCAAGATGATGGTAAATATAAAATGGCAAATGACGATGCGTACAAAAGTATCAATAAATCTTCTATTAAAACCGCCCCTGGAGCAAAACAAGGTAACCATTCATACATTTATCCCAATTACGTCGAAGCCGTTGGAACTGGACATTTTATGGTTGAATTTACAAAAAAAGCACTTGTAGATGCTGGAAAATACAGATTATATTATACAGATTTATTAACAACAGGAATGTCAGGCAATGGATTAGCAGAATTGAAGGCCAAAGAATTTGGTTCATCAGATCCTTATGTTGATATTGGTGTAGGATTAGAACATGCTGTCCCTGACCCAATTATATTAAAAATTAAAAACGATGATGCCGAAGATATAGAATTAGAAAAATATTGGGCAATACCAACAAATGCTAGTATAAAAGCAGATGTAAATGCTGCTTATATGATTTTAGACAAAGATCATATTGTAGTTTTTAACACTACGGATACACAAAAAAACAGTATAAAAGAATTGACTGTAAAAGATGTTCAGGATAAAGTTATAGAAATTAGTGGTAAAAATATTTACGGTTCTTTTCCTTTAACTCTTGTTGAGTTAAAAAAGCTAGAAAAAACATTAACATTTAAAAGTATTAAAGATGATGGAACATATGTAATTGATCAAGTTGATGGATATGGTAATATTAAAAGTAAAGGTAGTGTAAATATTATAACAGTTCCAGCAGGGGTGTGGCTGACAAAATATGCAGCAATGGTTGCTGAAGGTAGATTAGACAAAGTTGTAACAGCATTGGTAACAGATGCGGCAACAGGATCAAAAGATAAAATAGGATTACACTTTCTACCTAAAGATACAAACACGGGTGTATTGCCTACAGGTGTTGATGCAACAACCGCTTGGGTTTGGACTGATTTTACAAAAAAGCCTGTATTTACAGAAGTAGCCTATAAATATACACCAGTAGAAGCAGCAACTGGATTTATAGTATTATCAATGTATGCTAGTGATGATGGTTTATATGACCCCGATTTTTCTAATATTAAAATCGGATCGGCCAATATGGAATTGGGAAAACAAACTATAACAATGACGGGTCTACCTCTCGTAATTGAACAAGATGAAGCAGCAACAACCGGTTCATTAAGAACACGAAGCACACACACCGATAGCGCGGCTATTAACGCCGCATTATTTCCACATTACGAAATATCCACCGATCAAAGTCATAACTATATTATGGTTGATTTTAGAAATAAACACCAATATACCACCGGAGAATCCGTTGGCAATCCAGGTAAAAAAAACGATGTTTATCTTAAAAAAGGTAATTTTAAAAAAAATACACCAACGCAAATAAT
>Ga0315320_10004612_pt1 | contig 11270 bp, 1 predicted proteins | sample M140m21515metaG_FD_203458 | JGI IMG/M metagenome (GOLD analysis project Ga0315320, IMG submission 203458) | Ammonia-oxidizing marine archaeal communities from Monterey Bay, California, United States - M1 40m 21515 | ecosystem: Environmental > Aquatic > Marine > Coastal | place: USA: California...
GTGGCAATCTGCGTCGGCATAAGCTCAGGCGGAATCGCCGGCGTTCCATCCTCGAACATCTTGAAGATCGTCGCGTCTTGGCGACTTACATGGTCACTTCGCTTGCTGATTCGGGGGCAGGTTCTTTGCGGGATGCGTTGCAGTCGGCTAACGCGACCGGAGCTACTGATGCGATCGTGTTCGACGAAGCGCTAGCAGGGACAATTAATCTTACTGTTGCCAACGGTGCGCTCCAGGTTACTTCACCCGTCAGTATCCAAGGACCTGGGTCTGGCAGTGTGACTGTCGATGCAATGGCAACGTCGTCCGACAAATTCCGTGTCTTTGAAATTTCGGATGCTGCGAACGATGTGTCCATCACCGGTCTGACTTTGACGGGTGGAATGGTGGACGACGGTGGTGGCGGGATCCTGTTTAGAAGTGCCGATACATTGACGCTTGTAGATACCGTGGTTACTGGAAATCAAGCTTCCACGGGGGGAGGAATCTACAGTGAATATGAGGGCTCGATCGTACTGCAGTCGAGCTCCGTTACTGGAAATACAGCTGAGTCAGCAAAGGGTGGTGGGATTCATGCCGTTGATGGGGACGTCACTCTTACTGACAGCACCATCTCCGGGAACTACTCTTACAGTGATGGAGCGGGAATCTTCAGTCAGTATGCAGGGAACATCAGTATCACTGACTCGCAGGTTGTAAATAATAAAGTCACTGAAGCTGGCTATCACGGCGGCGGTATTTACGGAGCCAATGGTGACATCACGATCACCGGAAGCACCATCAGTGGAAATGAATCCAAAGGAGATGGTGGAGGTGTCTACAGTTACAAAGGCTCCTTAACAATCTCTAATACGACAGTCACTGGGAACAGTGCGGACTATGGTGGAGGCGGAGTTTTTAATTACGAGGGTGATCTGACTGTCACCTCAAGCGTATTCACAAACAACAATGCAGATTACGGAGGTGGAGGAGGGATCGGAAACACGGCCGGACGTCTAACGATTTCTGGTACACGGATCACCGATAATCAAGCAGTCGGTGATGGTGGAGGTGTGGCCACCAACAATGGTCTTGTCGATATCTCCGATAGCCTAATTGCGTCTAACACGGCTACGATTGATGGTGGTGGAATCGCATCAGCGGTTGGGGTGGTTCTTGTTACCAATTCAACTATCTCAGGCAATACTTCAACCGGCCGCGGAGGCGGTATCCAAGCTGATGCCGCCCCTGTGCGTTTGGTGCATGTTACGCTCGCATTCAACAATACAGGAGGCGCAGGGGGAGGGATTGGAGTCGTTGACGATTCAACCGGTGAGTCGCTGCTGATTTACAATTCAATCGTCGCATCGAATAACGCGACGACTGGGCCTGATATTTATATCCCCAATGACCCAGGGACAGCACTCGATATTCAGTCAAGTTTGATCAGCAACAACACTGACAGCACCTTGACCGCATCCGCCGGTGATGCCAGTGGGAACGTGATTGGTAGTGCTGCAAGTCCTGTCAATCCGGAACTCTCAGCGTTGGCGAATAATGGTGGTGCTACCAATACCCATGATTTGAGTTACTTCAGTCCAGCAACTGATGCTGCGAATCTTGCTCTCTCGTTGTACTTTGGAGCGGATGGTAACGTGGGCGGTGGAGACGACATTGCATTGACAACGGACCAGCGAAGCGGCTTGTACGGTCGTAACGCGATTGGTATTGTCGCAGGGCCCGACATGGGGGCACTCGAAAAGCAGCAACGTCCATCCTTGGTTGTTGATACCGCAGCAGATGTCGTGAACGGTGACCTGTCCCCGGGGGATCGCAGTTTTCGAGAAATGTTGGCGCTGGCCAATGGTGATTTGGGTGATGACGAGATTTCGTTCTCTCTAGCGCTGCCCGCGACGATCTCGCTTGATTCTGCGCTAGGATCGTTGGTGATCGGAGAAACATTAAGCATCGCTGGGCCGGGGGCTGATCGATTGACGATTGAGAATGTATCTGGTCAGCCATTCCGAATTTTCGATATTCAGGGCACAACAGCGGAAGCTAGTTTTCGTGGCCTCACTTTGAGTGGCGGCGATGCTGGAATCGCAACGGGTGGAGCGATTCGATCCGAGGCGGCACAGTTGCATTTGTTTGAAGTTGAGCTGCTCGGCAATTCAGCAGCTTCGGGGGGGGGCGTTGCAGTCAATACCGGGAATCTCTCAATCGTAAGCTCCACCATTGCTGGGAATAACGCCTCTGCGAATGGTGGTGGCATTGCTGCATTTGGCGCAGCATCGTCGCTGGTGGTGTTGAATTCCACTGTGTCAGGAAACACTGCCGTTGGCGACGGCGGGGGTGTCTACAGTCAAAATACGCCGATCACCCTGTCAAACTCGACGGTAGCTTTTAATACCGCGGGAACCGGCGGTGGGGTGGGCTTGCTGGCAGACGATAACGGTGAATCTCTAAGCCTGAAAAATGCAATTGTGGCAGCGAATACCGCAACGACTGCTGCCGACTTCCTTGCTCCCTTGGATGTTGCCAATGACTTGGAAGTTGTGTTCAGTCTGGTGGGGGACAGTGATGGGACTTCATTAGCTGCATCATCATTCACTGGTGACCAACCCTTGGCAGATCCAAATGGAAATCTTGTCGGCGTTGATCCCGGGTTGGAGCCATTGGCTGATCAGGGTGGAACGACTCAGACGCATGCTCTGCTTGTCTCAAGTTTTGCTGTGGATGCAGGTGACCGGACGTTGCTGCCACAGGATACCTATGATGTCAATGTGAACAATAACTTCATTGAGTTCTTGCCAGTGGACCAGCGAGGCGGTCCTGCGGAGCGGGTTGTGAATGAAGTTTTGGACATGGGCTCGTTTGAATTGCCGCCCGCTGCGGTGATCGATTGGGCAACACCCACGCCGATCGTGTACGGGACTCTATTGACTGAGACGCAGTTGGATGCGTCGGCAAACGATGGTGCGCAACCAAACCCAGGTTCTGTGTTTGGGAGTTTCGTTTACAGTCCGTCTGCCGGCACGCAGCTTCTGGCGGGTGATGGTCAGATTCTTTCCACGACTTTTACACCCAATGAATTGCGTGAGTTTCGTGTGACCGAAGCAAGCGTTTCCATTGATGTTGGGAAAGCTGATCCCATTATCGATTGGAGCAAACCTGCGGACATCGTTTATTTGACGCCGCTCAGTGCTGTACAACTCGATGCGGTGGAGCAGAATGGATTGCCCGGTAGTTTTGCCTATGATCCTGCTGCAGGTTCGATTCTCGATGCGGGGACCGATCAGGCGTTGAGTGTTCTTTTTACGCCGGCAGACAGCGACAACTACAACAGCGTGTCTGCGGGGGTCCTGATCGATGTTCTCAAGGCAACACCCACAATTTCGTGGAGTAATCCGGCCGATATTCCGTACGGAACCACTCTCAGTGCAACCCAACTGAACGCCACAGCAGATGGCAACTTGCCGGGAAATTTCGATTACTCACCGGCTGTGGGGACGCTACTTGATGTGGGTGAGGATCAGACTCTGAATGTTGTTTTTACGCCAACAGATGATGATAATTACAACAGCGTTGCTGCGTCCGTTGTGATTGATGTGGTCAAGGCTGATCCCGTGCTTTCTTGGGCTGAACCCAGTGACATTGTTTACGGGACACCTCTCAGCAGCACGCAGTTGAATGCAACCGTTAGCGGCGGAGTATCAGGTGATTTTGTTTACACACCTGACACTGGTGCCATTCTTGCAACAGGAGCTGATCAGGTTCTTTCCGTGGAGTTTACCCCCACGGGCGCAGATGCAGCACGCTACAATCAGGCTTCGAAAGATACTCAGATCACTGTGGTTAAGGCAGACCCTTCGATCACGTGGGGAGATCCGGCTGCGATTCCGCATGGGACTCTGCTTAGTGGGATACAGTTGAACGCCACTGCAGATGTTGCAGGAGTTTTTTCCTATTCTCCTGATCTGGGCGCCCAACTGGGCGTGGGTAACGGGCAGACGCTGAATGTGATATTCACGCCAGATGATGACAACTACAACACCGTTGGGGATTCTGCTGCAATTGATGTTCTTGCCAATCAGGCCCCTTCGTTTACAGCGTCTGATCCACCCGCAATAGCGGAGGATGCAGGGGCTCAAACCGTCACAGGGTTCATCAGCAGTTTTGATGCAGGAGCAGGGGAATCATCGCTGCAATCAGTGTTGGCGTATCAAGTATCGAGTGTCGGTTATCCCGGGATGTTCGTCACTCTTCCGAGCGTGACGAATGCGGGCGTGCTGACTTATGAGATTGCGGCAGATGTGTTCGGTGAGGCAACATTTGAGCTTGCAGTTCAAGACAGTGGTGGTACTGATGGCGGCGGCGTTGATATGTCGGCCGTGCAAACCTTCACCATCACGGTAACGGGTGTCAACGATTCGCCTAGTTTTAGTGTTGGTACTCCAGTTGAGGTGCTTGAGGATTCAGGTGCTCAGACGGTGGTTGGCTTTGCCTCAGACTTCACCCCAGGACAGTACGAGGATGGTACCTGGCCCGGATCTCAGCAGTTGCATGATGAAGGTGCTGATGGCACTGCTGATCCTCTTTCAACGGATAACTTCAATCCAACCCCTCTGGGTTCGACTCAGCCGGGTTCGAACCTTGTCAGTGGTTACGTTGAGGATGCTTTTTCGGCGGGTGACATGGATGTGTTCACATTTACGGTTGAGCCTGGTTTCCAGTGGAGTGGCTTGTACGTCGATGCTTATGCGTACCCCAATGGTGCAAATGGCGATGCGGGGGCATTTTTGGCAATCAATACCGGTTCGTCCTTCCCGTATAACGCTTTTGACTTTCAAGACCCAAGTCTTGATTACAACGCTTTCATTGGAGGCACGGTATTTGGCACTACAGATTTAGGCGGTTCGAATATTCTTCCTCGAGCAGGGAACCTTGTGGGCAGTGGTTTCAGCGGTCCGTTGGGTGCAGGTGTTTACACGATTTATATTCAGCAGACAGGGCCAGCGAGCAGTTACACACTTGATCTTGAGGTGACTTCGGTTGCCAGTCAGAGTTTGTCTTCTTATGAAGTGAGTAGTGTCAGTTTGCCCTCGCTGTTTTCTGCTGGTCCGGCGATAGATGCTAACGGCGATTTGACATTCACTCCGACGGCCGACACGTTTGGCACTTCAACATTTCAGGTTCGTGTGTTGGATGATGGTGGTACCGCGAATGGTGGAGTGGATGCATCCGGGTTCCTGACTGGGACCATCACGGTAACGGGTGTGAACGATGCACCGAGTTTCAGTATTGGCGGTGCCGTTGAGGTGCTTGAGGATTCAGGTGCTCAGACGGTGGTTGGCTTTGCCTCAGACTTCACCCCAGGACAGTACGAGGATGGTACCTGGCCCGGATCTCAGCAGTTGCATGATGAAGGTGCTGATGGCACTGCTGATCCTCTTTCAACGGATAACTTCAATCCAACCCCTCTGGGTTCGACTCAGCCGGGTTCGAACCTTGTCAGTGGTTACGTTGAGGATGCTTTTTCGGCGGGTGACATGGATGTGTTCACATTTACGGTTGAGCCTGGTTTCCAGTGGAGTGGCTTGTACGTCGATGCTTATGCGTACCCCAATGGTGCAAATGGCGATGCGGGGGCATTTTTGGCAATCAATACCGGTTCGTCCTTCCCGTATAACGCTTTTGACTTTCAAGACCCAAGTCTTGATTACAACGCTTTCATTGGAGGCACGGTATTTGGCACTACAGATTTAGGCGGTTCGAATATTCTTCCTCGAGCAGGGAACCTTGTGGGCAGTGGTTTCAGCGGTCCGTTGGGTGCAGGTGTTTACACGATTTATATTCAGCAGACAGGGCCAGCGAGCAGTTACACACTTGATCTTGAGGTGACTTCGGTTGCCAGTCAGAGTTTGTCTTCTTATGAAGTGAGTAGTGTCAGTTTGCCCTCGCTGTTTTCTGCTGGTCCGGCGATAGATGCTAACGGCGATTTGACATTCACTCCGACGGCCGACACGTTTGGCACTTCAACATTTCAGGTTCGTGTGTTGGATGATGGTGGTACCGCGAATGGTGGAGTGGATGCATCCGGGTTCCTGACTGGGACCATCACGGTTGAAGAAGTCGTGGTGAATCGTGACTACGGTGATGCACCTGCGTTGTATGCAGTTTTAGCGGCGGACAATGGTGCTTCGCATGTCGTCGGATCTTTGACGCTGGGAGTTGCTGTTGATGCGGAAGCGGATGGCCAACCAACATCTAGTGCAGATGGTGATGGTAGTGATGATGACGGTGTGGTCGAACTAGCCAGTGTAATTGCTGTCAGCGATGCAGCAACGACTTCGAGTTTCCTGGTCACAGCGTCTGAAACAGGACGTGTCGACGCATGGATCGACTTCAACGAAAATGGCGTCTGGTCAGATGTTGGCGAGCAGATCGCAAACAACGTGGTTGTCGGTGGCGGTGCTAATACAATCACTTACGTCGTTCCTGCAGGTACCCTGGCAGGCGATAAAGTGGTCCGCTTTCGAATCAGTTCGGTTGGCGGATTAGCACCCACGGGTGATGCCGTTGATGGCGAAGTTGAGGATATGTTGCTGGGTGTTTCTGACGGAGCGATACCTTCGGCAGTGACCGTAGATATGAATTCTGCAGCAACGTCTATCGATATCAGCACAGACGTATTGACCATCAGCGATGGTGTTTTTGATTTGTTCTCAGCACCATTGGCGTCGATCGACACGCTGACGGTAAACGGTCGGCCAGGCAATGATGAAGTCACCTTGGCGTTTGAGACCGGGCCCACCAATGGGATTAGTCTTGATGGGGATGGCGGTGACAATTCCCTCGTTGTGTCAGCGGCAAGCGTTGATTTTACAACCAGCGGTTCATTGGTGGCTGTTAATTTCCAATCCATCAATGCCAATACAGCAACCGCCACTCAAATTGTGCTCGATGCAACCTCGATTTCTGCAATGTCACCTTCCACTAAAATGATTCGGGTCACCGGGGGTGAGGGTGATACTGTTGTTTTAGAAGATTCGGGAAACTGGCGTATGACCAGTCCGTTGATTGATAGTGGACAGTTTTACCGAATCGCTTTGAATCAAGTTAGTTCAGAAGAACTTCAGTTTGATGATCCTTCGTCGGCGTGGAGAAATTTTCTTGTTCCAGCCGATGTTGATGCCAGCGGTACCAGCACGGTGCTTGATGCTTTGTTGATCATTACGGAGCTTGGAGCGAATGAGTATTCTGATCCTGTTACGTCAACGCTCAACGATCCACTAACAGTCGGGGAGTGGCCGGGCCGTTACTTTGATGTGAGTCGCGACGGTCGAATTACGGCGTTGGATGCACTTCAAGTCCTAAACTTTTTGGCGTTCATTGTCAGTGGTGAAGGCGAAGCATTGGTGCCGCCAGGTGATCTGTCGGACACGGTTGAGGATCTCGCAGATGATCAGCGGACTGCGTGGTTGACCTGGCTCCCAGACCGACAGAAAACGGGGCTGATGCCCGGGCAGCGAACCGATCTGGTACAGCAGTCTGCGGTGCAAGTTCAGTTACCGTTGGAGAACGCGGATAACAGTTCACCGGAGCTTGCTGCACCGCAAAGCCTTGCAAAGATAACGAGTGATTTGCTTTCCCCTGAATCACAGATTTGGGCAGATCGGGTCGATCAGCTGTTGTCAGAGGATTTTGGTCTGTCTGAATCGTTGTAGTCACTTGGGCTTGCCGGTACTGGCTAGGTGCGTTTCGACTTGTCTGTGAAAAATAGACGTCGAATGAGCCCGGACAGGCTGGCAAACAGTTCGCAAAAGATCAGCAATGACAACGATCATTTTTGCACCACTTTAGGCTGTTTTGTGGGGCGTGTCCTGGCAGTCTCGCATTGCGAGGCCTTGTCGCGGTTTTTGGCGATGCATCGCAGTGTGCATCGAAATTCCTGTTCTTGAGGGACATTGAATAATCTTCCTGTCGATTGCCTCATCGGCTCCAAACGATCGAGGAACACGGCTTCGCTGTAGAAGTTGACGCGTTGGGTCATTGAGTGAAAGCGTCAATGCGGTCGGCAGGTGGTAGGTCTTGTGTACTGCGCAGGTGCCGCAATCCGTTTTCTGGAATGCTTGTATCCAGTGTGTATGGTAACCTAGCGTTCATACCAAACGTTTTCGCAAAGCTCGAGGCCATGGCTAAGCAATACGAGACTGTGTTGCTGATGGTGATACTACAGTGTTTCACTTCGTGGCGAGATGATCGGCGTCGCAGAAAGTACCAGGGGACGCAGAAAGGCGATTCCGAGGGAATGCCAGAGAGCATTTTCTTAAGTGCAATCGTGGTGCCGTTGCATTTTTCTGTCCGCTGCAAGTATCGGAAATAGATCGCAGCATTCCAACAAGCGTTAGAATGCTGCTTCATGTTGTTGCTTTAGCTATTTACAGTTGCACGGAAATTAGTCACGGCCGCCCTCCCAACCGTTGCGTCACCGAAGGAGTTGGGCATGGGGCCGAAGAGTCATCCAGTCCTCTGAAGAATCCTGCATCACTCGATGATCTACGTCCACCGGCAAGGCTCCCCGCTGCAGCACCGTTTGGGTTCTAGCTCGTGGCTCGCCCCGTCAAAATTCGCTGCGACTGATTGCCTCGCTCGCAGGTGCGTCTAAAAGAGCGAGTTTGGTGTCCACGTTCATCGTGTCACCTTGGCCCGCTGTGAAACCTGCCTCATGCACGGACAGTACACCATTGCCGTCCGAGTTTACGATCGTGCGTTAGTAGTTAGCAGATCGATGCTACTTGTGCTTGTCTGGTAATAGAACCAGGATGATGAGGCCGAGCAAACTCAGGATGCCAAGGCCACCAAGAATTCCATGGTACCCTTTGCCCATCGCGTAGCAGCAACAACCATAGAGAAGCAGGAGCATTCCGGCTACGAGCAATAAAAATCCGAGGATGTTTTCGCTGAAAGGAATAGATGCGATTTGTAGCAAGATTCCAATCGCGATTCCGTAGTTCGATTTTTTCTGATACTCAGCAAGCATAAGCAGCCTCTTAGGTTTAGGTTATCAAAACATTACTGGAGCATCCAAGGGTGTCAGGATTTGCTGACAGTTGGTTTCCGTGCATGCACAAGGTTGAACGCCCCGAGTTGGTGCTCTGCGTTGATACTTGGCTGGGCAACGGCTCCATCACGCATACAGGCTTTGAAAAGATCAAAAAAAGGCGCACTTTTTTGAAAATCCAGTGCTGAATCCAAATTTTCAGTGCACGTGACTGTGCGTTCAGTATTTGCAAATCTACTTTGCGTATCTTGCAGAAGCGGCGGTTTGGGCTTGTCCTGTGTCGAATCTAGCTTGAACGCTCGCACAGGTAATCGATTGGAACCTGCGATGAGACTCAAAATCGTGGCGATGTGATGTTGGCTGCGATCTAATGACGCTCCGAGCTAGCAGGAAGCATCTCACAGTTGAAAAACTGCCTCAGCGAAAGCACCGGCAGATAAAGTCTCTCGCGAGGCTGCATCGGTGTTGGTTTTGTTTTTTTTGCATTTGTATCGTTGAATGCAGGGAGTTCGTCTAAGGCCAATAGATAAAACACCTGAGAGGTGTTATTTGTGACAGGGTTGCCCCGTTTTGCTGTTTTAAACTCGACATGGAGTGTCGCATGGATAAAAACAGGAGGCACTGCATAAGTTGCAAATGCCAATGGGTATTGCGAACGATAACGTGATGGTTACTTCTCTGTGAGATGATCAATGTGGTTTGGCTTAGTTCACCAAGATGTCGCTGAAGAATCTTCCCCCAGAAATGCGAAAGCAGTGTGGTTTTGGGCCGCAATTGGGGCATGGTTCTTTGGGGCATGGTTCTTTGGGGCCCTGGTTGGGATAAATTCAGCAAATGCGCAAGACGAACAACTTGCTGCGATTGATTTCGAGTCACAGATTGCGCCGTTGTTGATCAAGTGGTGTGTTGAATGTCATCAAGGCACAGATCCTGCGGGTGGCTTGTTATTGACCAGCGGAGCGGGGTTGTTTGCAGGCGGCGATTCTGGAGATGTCGTTGACTTCCAACATCCAGCCGCAAGTTATCTTTCTGAACGAATTGCGTCCGGTGAAATGCCACCTGAGAAGCAGGGGCGAGCGCAGCAACTTCCCGATTCGGAGATCGAACTTCTTCGCCGGTGGGTCGATGACGGCGCGAAGTGGCCAGAGCGGCGTGTGCTGGACTACTTTGAACGCACTAGTGATGTGCGCGCTGGACGCGATTGGTGGTCGCTTCAACCAGTCGTTCGACCTCAGGTGCCAAGGCTTACAGGAACGCCGCAACCAAATAATCCGATTGATGCGTTCATTGGTGCGGAACTTGTAAAGCACAATATCAGGCCGGCTCCTCGTGCAGATCGTAGGACGCTCATTCGCAGACTTTATTACGATGTCATCGGTCTGCCACCGAGTGACGCCGCAGTGACTGCCTTTGAAAATGACCAGTCCCCGGATGCGTGGGCAGAGTTGGTGGATCGTTTGTTGGAGATGCCGCAGTATGGCGAACGGTGGGCACGGTACTGGCTTGACCTTGCTCGCTACGCGGATACCAGTGGATATGAACGCGATCAGGAAAAACCGTTTGCCTGGAAGTATCGTGACTGGGTGGTAGATGCTCTCAACGCCGATATGCCGTACGACCAATTTGTGATCGAGCAAGTCGCCGGGGATGAAATCGACAGCCCTACCAGGCAGTCTGTCATTGCGACCGGGTTCCTGCGACTTGGGACGTGGAATGACGAACCCAATGATCGACTCGACTATCAATATGAGCGGCTGGAGGATCTTGTTCACACAACGTCGTCTGCGTTCTTTGGCCTGACTGTAAAGTGTGCGCGTTGTCATTCCCATAAGTTTGATGCAATCACTCAAACGGATTACTACCGAATGGCATCGGCTTTTTGGGCTGGGCCGTTACTGACGGGTGGTAAGCAGCTTGGTGGGCCTACGGCGGACCAAGTTGGTTTTGATGACGTACTTGCCTGGACTGACACGGGGCCAAAGCCCAAGCCGCTCCATCGCTTGAAAAATGGCGAACGCGACCAACCGCTGGAGGAAGTGATTCCTGCATCGCTTTCGTTCATCCCCACACTGGAACGCTCGTTTGATGCACCGCCTGCAGGTGCACGAACGTCGCATCGTAGGCGTCAACTTGCTGAGTGGATCACTGACCCCAAGCATCCACTCACATCTCGCGTGTTGGTAAATCGTTTGTGGCAGCACCATTTCGGGAAAGCGATTGTGAGGAC
>Ga0315320_10004616_pt1 | contig 11265 bp, 10 predicted proteins | sample M140m21515metaG_FD_203458 | JGI IMG/M metagenome (GOLD analysis project Ga0315320, IMG submission 203458) | Ammonia-oxidizing marine archaeal communities from Monterey Bay, California, United States - M1 40m 21515 | ecosystem: Environmental > Aquatic > Marine > Coastal | place: USA: California...
TCTTCGAATGGCTAAAAAAGGTAACACGACGTTATCCAGATCAGTGGGCGTACGTCCAGCTCTCACTGCTACATGGGCCTCGCCATATTCCAACCTGAAGAGTTCAGGGCTGGTACGATAATTAACTCTCATTTGAGGATTCAGATGCTGAAAAGAGCGTATGACCGGCAACAACACGGAGCTAATTCCCTCGGGTGAGGTCACTATTAGCTCCCCGGTCATTTCCCCAGCCCTGCCCCTAGTTCGCCCAGCTAAGCCTTCGAAATGCTCTTCCGTTCGCTGCGCCACTCGCATCAAGTCTTCACCAACTTCGGTGACTGTATATCCGCGCGCGTGACGCTGAAAAACCTTACCACCAAGCTCAGCCTCTAAGGCATCAATATGTCGAATCACTGTAGCTCGGTGGATCCCCAAGTTAGCAGCTGCAGCACTTACCGTGCCAAATTTTGCGACGTGGTAAGCGGTACGTATCTCGGTCCACCTGTCCATAATTCCTCTATACAAAAAAACGCCAATAAACTTAATAATTGCTACTTAAGGACAAATAGTCAACATATATATACGTTAAACGGACTTGTCGATATAACTCGCACAGCGTCTACTCAGCTATATTGCCCGAAACAGTAGACCCCATGCTAGAAACCTCTGATACTGGGCCCTTGTAAAATATTCGTGGCAGGAAAGAAGTGATTAACATAAGTATCGTATATGACAGCAATTTTAAGGGCCAAACTGAAGTTCTGGCTAACTCGATAGCATCTGGTATTAATTCTATAAAGAATGCTTCTGGTCACCTAGTACACGTTGATAAAGTTGAGGAAAATTGGCCGCTGCTGCACGGTTCACAAGCGATAGTTTTTGGTTCTCCCACCTATATTGGAAGCGTCTCTGGCAAGTTCAAACTATTCGTAGAAAAACTAGCAGGAGAAGTCTGGTTAAAAAGGATGTGGAAAAATAAAATCGCTTCTGGTTTCACCGTCTCGGCAGGACGCTCTGGAGACAAACTTAATTGTCTAAATCAAATGTTTATTTTTGCAAGTCAAATGGCAATGATTTGGGTTCCACAACCTATATTGGGTGGCCACTACTCCTCTGAAGGTAGCGAAAAGGACCTAAATCGTATTGGCGGCTATGTCGGCGTGATGGCGCAGGCTAACATTGATGAGTCATCTGAAATAGCCCCACCCCAAAGTGATCGAGAAACAGCTCGCCTCCACGGTGTTCACATAGCGTGCATTACTAGCCAGTTCGTTTGTGGCCAATCGAGTATGCCATTTGAAGATGAAGCTCCTTTCGAGGGCGACGCAGAACAAAGACCATTGGGCCTAGCAGAGCTGTTCTAAAACTAATTTAGTCGTTCATCGTCAATTGATTTTTTGGCTTAAACGCCAGCAACACATTGCCTCCATGCGCACCAAATTTAGCGTACCCGGATGTCACAAAAACTGTACCATCCACCACGACAGTGCCTGGGCCATCTAGTGCCCCTCCTCGAGCTTTCGCACCATTGACCGAACTGAAATCTCTGACAGTATCGTACTCCCAGACGACCTGGCCGTTTTCGGTGTCGTAAGCCTTTAGAATTCCACTTAAAGCTCCCGAAAAAACGACACCCGGAATTGCGGTTACTCCAGCATTTTGGGCAGGACTGCACTTATTCGGAGATTCGATGCGACCCTCACAGCTGCCGGGAGGAGCCTCCCAATTGATTTTACCGCTTGCGGGATCAAGCGCGAACATACCACCTCCTGTCTCGGGGTTCAGTTCAGTGTCGGCGGAAAGAAATCTTTGCTCTCGCCAAGTAGCGTCTGCCGCAGCCACATAAATCTGCTCTCCATCATTCGCGGGACCCCACTCGATACCGCCTAAGATACCCCCCTCCGCCAACTTCTTTTGCCACAACAGTTTTCCATTGTTGTCAGGATCCATAACATGCAAGACGCCGGTCTTCTGACCAGCCGCCAAAATCCTTTTCCCCGACGGCAAAGTCATGAGCATTGGAGACGAGCCCATATCCTCATCAGGACCTGCGTCATCGGGACAATTTTCACCTGTACCATTCTGACAAGCTGCGTTCCAAGCATCGCCCACAAGTCCCTGATAAACCCATTCGATCTTACCGGTACTCATTGATAAAGCGACGATAGAGTCGGAAGTACCCGTAGCGGGTTGAGAATAGTTATCACTTGTAGCCGCATACAGTCGGTTTAACTTCTTATCTAAAGTGACTGCCGACCAAACCGTTGCCCCAGAGGGACCCATAACAGTATTGCCGCGCTTGTTTTTACCACGCGCTATTGGCGTCTCATCAATTGTGTATGTTTGCCAAATAGTTCGCCCAGTGGCAGCGTCAACTTTTAAAATTGTTCCACGAAAGGAGCAACAAGAATAATTGGGGTCTATAGCAAGCCCTTCCTCTAGCGACGTCATGCCCACATACAAGGAACCATCATGATGCTGTATTCCACCTACTATTCGGGCAGCAGGGTGAGAGTCCCCTCTAATTTTCCAAATTAATTCACCAGTTATCGCATCTAGTGAGTAAATCCAACCAGAAATGTCTCCGAAGAATGCCATCAGCCTGTCATCGTCTCCAACCTGCTTAATCAGTACTGAGTTCTTAATACTGCTGCCGGCTTGGAACGTCCAATATGTGCAACCGCTTCGGGCATCCAACATATACAACAAGCCGCTTTTACTACCCATATAAATCCGATTGTCGACCACTGTCGGTTGACTCTCGACATTAGTCTCGCCCGGAAAGGCGAACACCCAATCTAGCTCTAAATTAGCCACATCTGCCTTAGTTAATCCCGCCATATCCGCACGTTGAAAACGAGCATTCTCATCACCATTCCCCCAGCCATTCCAATGTGGTTTTTCAAAAGGATCGTTAGATACCAGAGCGGACGACGCGCAGCTATTACTATCATCAGCAGCCCAGGCCGCATCGTATTTTTCCCCAGACAAATATTCAGCTACCGCCACCCTTTGACTTCCGTCCATATTCCACTGACCTATCACACGCATAACACCCGTCTCCAGGGATGTAACGATGGCTTGCGCCGAGAGATCATTTAGCATTTTTTTTGTAGGTGTTCGACCAGCGGCATTATCGTGGCAGCTTGCACATTGCTTGTCGTAGATGGCCTTGCCGTCTTCGGAGGAGTAAACTCCGGAACTGAATAATATTGACGTAACGATTAAAACCAGTCTTGATGCAAACTTCACCCCAATCTCCCCTATCGCAAATCTATTTTGTGAAATACTAATTATGGGTCAATTCTCAGCTATAAGTCCATACCATCCTAAAATGTTTTTAAACGTAGTTTTACAAACTGAAAATACGTCAGTACTTAGTTATATCTGATACGCGGAGTATTAGATCTCTCAAATTCTGACCTTGATACTCAGGAATAATATGAATTACTGCGCCCTGCTCGTCGTAAACGTATTGCCCAAAAAGATCTGGTGTAACATTACCGAACTTAAACCGTTGTCTGATACTTGAGTCTGCATTTTCAGCGGTCGCCACTAGGGTAAGTGCCTCCTTGTTAATGCCGTAGTCACTTAACTCGGTTTTAGGCACAGAAAAAGTTCTCTCGACCTTGGTAACTAAAAGTAATGTTAAAGCAGCATTAAAAAAGTCTTGTAGACTGTTACCGTATGCTTCTTGGGTCACATATATCCAATCATCGCCTTCTTGTACGAAGGTAAATTGTTTGGCTTCTAAGATAATCGAAATTTCTAATGGGCGAGATAATAAAAGTTGCCCAGCATCCTGCATGCCATGATAATGCTCTTCATCCAGATGCGGCTCGGATCGAAAAGAATCGAACGCCAAAAATACTCCAATGCACAGCAAAAGCGTCCATAGATATCCCACCGTTACCTCCGGCTGCGCCAAACAAGCAAACCAATCATGACCAAACCAAAAGGAATCACTACGATCGTGATGATAAAAACACTCTTTAGCTGGCTATTACTTAAACGCATCGTACCCAATTCGTAATTTCTCGGCACTACATCGACCAACTTATTCTGATCCAATAACTCGCTGACACTATTGAGAAACAATTGTCCGTTACCAAGAGCCCCAAAGAAGGAGTTAGTAGAAAAGTCTCCGTCGCCAATAACAATGACCTTTCCCTCGCTCATTTCTCTCGACGCGAGTACCATAATTGTTCGGGGTCGGGCTTGGCTCTCATCTTGATTAGCGATAACCGAGTCTTCGCTCGTATTTATCAGCGGTGCTATCGAAACATCGGTGGGAATGCCATTGGCAGCAGGCTTGATTTCAGCCACCCCTGGGAAAAAAGAAAGTGGCAAGTTCCGAGTGAGACGATGCCTCTCATAGTTTGTCACAGCAGGGGTGCCCGGGTCAGTCCAGTAGTAGTTTTTCGAATCTACGATTCTGTTCAACGACACAGCAATGCCATAAGTTTCCAGCAGCTCATCCAATCCGTTCTCGATAAGTGGTTCCAGCATAAACAGGCCATGTCCACCGTTTCTAAGATATGTATCAAGTTGTGCGCTCTCTCTCGGAGAAAAAGCTGCCTGAGGCGACGCGACAACTGCAACAGAGCAATCCGCTAAAGCATTCGGTCCTCCAAGCAGCAACCTCTGTTCAACCTTATATCCCATCGTCTCTAGCGCGTTCTTGGCCATTCCCATCCCATGCCTTTCATGCAGGGTAAGTGGTCGCCCACCAAACGAATGATCATGGCCGTGATCATTATTTTCGATATGGTCATGAGATTGAAAACTAAATGGGTTACTCTCTATATGTCCATCAGTAAAGCAGACTAATCCTGCGGCATCACTAGAGACGCGAATGAGCGCGTTAAGAAATTGTACTTCGTCAAGCTGCTCTAGCCTGACTCTCCGATCACTACTCTCAAAAATGGCAGCGCCAGCAAACTTCACTTGATGCAGCTCCGCAATTGCTGGCTCCAGAACTGGATCGTGCGCAGATAAATTAATAAAAGGTGATAACTGCGCGTAGTATTCCAATAAATAACGTGCGTCCTGCATCGCTCGGCTTCGAACATCATAAAAAAAAGTGATATTGATTGGTTTAGTCAAACCTCCCACGATAGCCAGCGCGTTTGAATCGGGAGTGTATACGTGGCCCGATGTCAAATCGATTCTCGCGGGGTTTTGGTGCGCCCAAAAATTTAAAGCCACAGTAAAGATAAATACCGACACAAGAGGTAACAATATCAGTCGCGCGCTCTTTTTAAATCTGACGGACATGCTTTAGCTTCGCTTTACTTTAAGTATCTGCACTGAAACTACTAAAGTGAGAAAAATCACACTTATAAAATATATTAATGTTCCTCTCGTCAGAACTCCGCGAATGAGATCTAGATAGTGCACCGAAAAGGAAATGTGTTGAAAGAAATAAACAAGCCACGAACTGGGAAACAAAGAGGCACCATAATCTGCAAACCACATTAGAAGCACACAAAACCAGGTTAGAGCGGCAGCCACTATCTGATTAGTGGAAATTGACGACATAAGAACGCCTATTCCAGAAAAACTAGCAGCCAACAAAAAGATTCCAATGTAACCTCCAACAATCGGTCCGTAATCTGGGTCGCCAAAATAACTAAGAATTGCGACGGCCACGGCACTGCCTAAAAGCATCAATAATACTATCGTCATGAGAACTAAATACTTAGCCCAGACTAGAGCCGCCTCCGATATTGGCAGAGTCATGAGAAGCTCTAACGTATTATTCTGTCTTTCTTCTGCAAATGTTCTCATCGACAAGAAAGGAATCATAAGCATCAGAAGCAAACTCATGTTATGAAAAGCGCTCACCATATTGATGGCACTTACAAATAATTGATTGAAACTAAAGAAAAAACCACTGGCTGACCAAAAGACAGCAATAACCACGTAAGCTATAGGAGTCACAAAGTAATATTTTAACTCGTGTTTCATTAGCGCAGTGAACTGATATAGGCCCAACTTATTTCCCTTTTTCGTCCAACAGTTTCAACACGCGCTTCTCTAAACTCAAGGTTTCAGACTGAAAAGAAAGTAACTCTCCACTGGTCACAAATAGTGCAGATAATTCTCCCCGCAGATCGCTAGAGCAATCGAGCTCAAGGTCAAAAATATTCTCACCTTGATCAATTCTTTCGGAGCGGATATCTGGAGAAAGCTGACTTATTTGGGTCAGCAATATATCAATAGTCTCGCAACGAACACGAGCTTTTATGGTGCCCCCGATAGACCAGTCGCTGACGAGTGAAATTAAACGAAGATTCCCATCAAGCAGATACACTACTCTAGTGCATAGAGCTGACACTTCTTGCATTATGTGCGTAGAAAAAATCACTGCCCGATCTTCTGCGGCCCGACGTATCATATCCCGTGCCTCTACCAGTTGACCGGGATCAAGGCCATTTGTCGGTTCGTCCAACAAGAGTATCTTAGGTTGAGATAAAAGCGCCTGCGCGAGCCCAACGCGCTGTCTAAAGCCTTTAGATAACTGACCAATCAACCTTCCTTGGACAGCAGACAAATCAAGCTCTTGCAAAACGCGCTGAACAGCATCTTTGGCTATTTGTCCGCGAAGGCCGCGCACTGAGGCAAGAAAATTCAAATATTCCGACACACGGAGAGGATCGTAAAGCGGTACCTTCTCAGGCAAATAGCCCACATCCCTCCTACTAAAAGGCACGTCAGGAAAAACGCCCTCACCAGATATCAGGACCTGCCCCTTGTCAGACCAAGAATAACCTGCCGCAATTCTAAGAGTAGTAGTTTTTCCGGAGCCATTTGGCCCAAGAAGACCAACTATCTCGCCTTTACCAACGGACAGATTTAAATCGTTTAATACCTCATACCGACCGAAACGCTTACATACATTCCGGAGTTCCAAAAGAGGCTCACTCATACTCGTCAAGCCTCAAATAGAAAAACTATCTAATCGTAGGCACTATCGTGCTTATGGGAGTCAAATTGAGCGCGTCCATGAGAGTACCAGATCTCACCTTGTTCCCTATCACGAATCATTTTCAATCTATCTATCGATTTCATTGATTCATTCGTACTCCAAGTTATACCTGGGGTCACTCCATTCTCATTTTCTGGTGTATACACTGCATCACCTGCCAGTAAAAGTGTTCCAGTATTCTTAAGTTTCACCATCAGCGACTGATGTCCCTGTGTATGCCCCTTAGTATCCAAAACAACCATAGTACCATCTCCAAACAGATCGAAATCTCCCTCTAACTGCAGGTAGTCAAAGTCTCTAGCGTCATCATAGTCGGCCAAAACAAATGCTGCACGCTGAAATTTTTCGGGCCACCACGCTGCCTGCATTTCCGCTTTCTGCACCACATGCACCGCATCCGGGAACATTTCGGTGTTCCCACCGTGATCTAGATGCATGTGCGAAGTCACTACATATTTAACATCAGAAACCGAATAGCCAAATTTCTCTAGCCAACGATCTATCACCTCGTCACGTGTTTGCCGGCCATGAAAAGCAGCACACAGTCCTTCACCCCAATAGCTAGCACAGTTACCATCAGCTATAGCGACATTAGTACCGGTATCGTAAAGAACCAACCCCCGAGGATGGTCAATGATATACATTGCCACAGGCACCTTGATGATCGTACCGACATCACGCATAGCAGTGAGATAGCCTTTATCCATCTCGATAATGCCGCTTTTGACTTGAAATAACTTAATCAACTTTTCCTCATGGTGGCCAGCAAAAGACGGGGTCAAAAAAACCATGAAAAAAGACACGACAATTAATTTCAAACCCATTGTATACTTCGATTTTAACGGATATATCATGTTGGCCCCTCTTTAAAATAAAAACAGCAGATTTTTCACGCCCCCGACCCTCAGCGAGAGGCTGCTAAGTATTGTAACCCTGTAGTCATTGAGTTCGCTAGCACCGCTAGCTATCGACTTTACTAGATTTTATGTCCTCTGTCCCTTTTGGCATCCATATACCTTTGGTTATGTTCACAAACACCGGCAATCAGCTGAACATGCTCTGAGACCCGCTGACCATTTTCCCTAAGCGCGGCGCTTTTATCCGGGTTATTAGATAAAAGTCGAATTGGTCGGTTATTCAACAAAAACCGCAATACTACAGCTGCTTCACTGAAATCCCTGCAATCTTCTGGGAGACCAAGAGCCGTATTTGCTTCATACGTATTCTGCCCTGCGTCCTGTAATAAGTAGGTAATGGCTTTAGCCCAAAGGCCAATCCCTCTGCCTTCATGACCACTCATATAAACTACAGCACCTCCGCCATCTTGCTTCATTTGAGAAAATGCCGCATCCAATTGAGGACCGCAATCGCACCGTTTAGAACCAAAAATATCACCGGTCAGACAACAGGAGTGAACCCGAACTAGAGGATTACTAGCTTCGGTAAAGCTAGGTAACGCAAATACCGAATTAACTAGCATAGAGTTACTCAATAAATTTCGAAAAGCCTCTTCTCCCCCATTTGGCACCTCTTTAGCAGAATCTAAAACGGTAGACAACTCCGTCCGTCTTACAAACGGATACCAATCAAGTGTCACTTCAACGCCGTCAATCATCCGAGGGATAGGTACTGGTCCGAGCAGTGACATAAATGCGGAGCCGTTATCTGGATCGACAACGACTCCGTCCTTGTTTAAGACTCGAAGCAACCCTTGGGATTCGAGTCGTCGACGTATCGACGCATCTACATAACTAAACAATGTTAAGTTTTCCTTTTAAAATAAATAGGCAGCCACCCAATCGAGCAACCAATCTAGTTGAAGGCAAATAGTCTGATATTTTTTACTTGGCCAGAGCCTCTAGCGCAGCCCAATCGGGACCAGGCTGGCCATCAGGACGAATGGGTTGGATCACTACTTGATCAGCTCCATTATCAAAATATCCGTTTAACTTCTCGTCAATCTCTTCGCTTGAACCCCAAATAACCATCGCGTCCATGAGTCTATCGCTACCACCATTTTCTAGATCACTTTGGTCAAAGCCTAATCTAAACCAATTTTTATAATAGTTAGGTAATGGAAGATAAGGCCCTAACGCCGCTCTGGCAGCGGCTCTAGCTTCTTCCGCATTGGTACTGAGACAGACTTTTTGCTCGCACACAATAGCTCCTCGATCTCCCATGGCTTTACGAGAAAGTTGAGCTTGTTCGGGGGTTATGTTGTAGGGGAATGCACCCAAGGTACGCTCCGCTGCAAGTGCCGACATGTTTGGACCGAGAGCCGCCAGCATGACCTGTTTTTCTTCAGGGGCACCTCCTAGCGCCTCCCAAGCTAGATCCATATCATCTAAATATTTCCGCATAGTCGCAACAGGTTTTTTATATTCGTGCCCTCGCATGTCAGAAACTAACGGCGCATGCGAAACCCCCAAGCCTAGAATAAATCTACCTCCTGACAATGCATTCAGCGTATTACATCCCATAACGGACGCAGCCGGATCACGCGCATACATATTTGCTATACCACTTGCCACCACAAGGTTAGATGACTCGCTGAGTAAATAATTTCCTAGGCCAAATGCCTCGTAATTAAAAGCTTCGGGATACCAGAGTGTCGAATAACCTAAGTCTTCAACGCGTTTCGCTAACTCGCTTAGTTCTGAAGCTCCTAGCATATCAGTAAAAGTGAAGACACCGTATTTTCCTAAATTCATTGTCAAAGCCTCTTAATTTGTATCGTATTTAAAACTACCATTTTGCAGAATATGCTAAAGCTATGAAAGTCTCAACATCACTAGATTAGCTCCAAAGCCTGTTAAATGTAACATTATTCAGAAAAATCTGTTAAAAATAAGCTATCGCCTGTGTCGTTAATTCGATTGCCTAAAGTTTCTTGAGTAACGATTAGTAAGAACTGTTACGAGGTATTTAAAATAAGTCTCAGCTAAACTTCGGTTAGCTCATGTAATGTCAAATTTAAGGAGTGGATTATGTTAGGACGAACTGTTTATTCTGAGGATCACGAGATCTTTAGATCGACCGTTAAAAAGTTCGTTGAAAGAGAGATTGTACCCTATCACGCACAATGGGAAAAAGATGGCGTCGTCAGCCGCGAAGTTTGGAGGTCGGCTGGCGAAAATGGACTACTTTGTTCATTTGTGCCGACCGAATATGGTGGGCCTGGCGGTGACTTCTTGCACACCGCCATAGTCACTGAAGAATTAGCGAAAGTAGACGCTAGCGGGGTGGCATTTCATCTGCACTCGGGGATAGTAGCCCCATATATCCTCAATCATGGTAGTGAAGAGCAAAAGAAAAAATGGCTGCCTGGGATGTGCTCTGGTCAAATAATTGGCGCTATAGCGATGACCGAGCCAGGTGCTGGAAGTGACCTGGCGGGAATAAAAACATCTGCGGTGAGAGACGGAGATCACTATATATTGAGTGGGCAGAAGACATTCATTTCTAACGGACATCTAGCCGACCTAGTCATCACAGCTTGTAAAACAGATGTCAATGCTGGGGCAAAGGGGATTAGTTTATTAGTGGTCGAACGAAACGATAACGGTTTTACTAGGGGGAGAAACTTAGAAAAAATTGGCTGGAAGGCTCAAGATACTTCAGAGCTCTTTTATACCGACGTAAAAGTGACTCCTGATAGGATGATTGGAATGGAAAACATGGGTTTCAAACATCTTATGGAGGAGCTCGCGCAAGAAAGATTGATAGTAGGCATAAGGGCTGCATCTACTATTGAAGCCGCCTTAGTGGAAACTGTCGCATATACTAAAGGCAGAGAAGCTTTCGGCAAGACTATTTTTTCATTCCAAAACACACGATTTAAATTGGCAGAAGCAAAAACAAAAGCCGCTGTTGTGCGTAACTTCATTGACCACTGTCTTGAGCTCCATATGGTCGGGAAGTTAGATGCTAATGACGCAGCCATGGCTAAGCTGTTTGCTACCGAAACTATGTGCGAGGTCCTAGACGAATGTCTTCAGCTTTTTGGTGGTTACGGCTATATGTGGGAATACCCTATCGCTCGACTATGGGCTGGTCAAAGAATAACTCGGATTGCAGGAGGTTCGAGCGAGGTAATGAAGGAAATTATCGCACGAACATTATAAATGGCTAGCTATATCGACCGGATAAAAGATCGCCCGCGCCTGGAACAGTAGTAGGCAGACCGAGAGATCGAAGAATTTGAAATACGGTAGCGGCAGCTGTAGACAATACCGGCACACTAAACATCTTTTGCGCTTCAGCTAGCGCGGCAAGCGACGGCATTTGCACACAGG
>Ga0315320_10004618_pt1 | contig 11264 bp, 9 predicted proteins | sample M140m21515metaG_FD_203458 | JGI IMG/M metagenome (GOLD analysis project Ga0315320, IMG submission 203458) | Ammonia-oxidizing marine archaeal communities from Monterey Bay, California, United States - M1 40m 21515 | ecosystem: Environmental > Aquatic > Marine > Coastal | place: USA: California...
GATGCCGGTTCGAACCCCCTCGAAGGCACCTGCACCTGGCGTCGCGAAGGTGACAAGTTCATCCTCAACGGCGTGAAGTACCTGATCTCGAACGGCTCGGTCGCCGATGCCGTCATCGTCTTCGCGTTCCCCGAGGGATCCACCGGTCCCGATCGACGGATGAGCGCCTTCATCGTCGACACCGCCGGTGAGACCTTCGAAGCCGAAGCACTCCATGCGAAGCCCGGCATGTACACCTCGGACACCGCCATGTTCGAGATGACCGATCACCCGATCAGCGGCGACAACATGCTCGGCGAAGAGGGCAACGGCTTCCGCATCGCGATGCACACCCTCGTCTCGGGTCGGCTCTCGGTCGCCTCGGGGTGCCTTGGCACGATCGAGGACTGCCTCGAGGAGTGCCTGCGATACGCTCGGGAGCGGGAGCAGCACGGCAAGCCCATCGGCAAGCACCAGCTCGTGCAGCAGCACATCGCCCGCATCGAGATGATGCGGTCCACCTCCGACGCCCTCGTCGAGCGAGCCGCCATCGCCAAGGACAAGGCCGATGCGGCCCCCGGCGACAAGGAAGAGCTCGGCCGTGCCGACTTCGCGATCGCCGAGGCGAAGTACTGGGCGAGCAACGCCGCCTGGGAAGCCGTCGATCGGGCCGTCCAGGTCTTCGGTGGTCGCGGTTGGAGCGAGCTCTACCGTCCATTCCGACACCTTCAGGACGTCCGGGTCTGCCGGATCTACGAAGGCACGGATGAGATCATGCAGCTCAAGATCGCGAGTTCCCTGCTTGGCAAGGAATTCGCGGCGTTCGGCTGATCGAAGACGAGCGACACCGACCGTTCGACGTTCAATAGAAAACGACCCCGCCGGAAGGCGGGGTCGTTCTTCATGTTCCTCTTCCGGCGGTCGGTGCGAAGGTCGCGGGTCCGGGGCGACGTCAGGCGGACCCGTCGTCCGTCGTCTCGATCGCGGTTCGCATCGCCTCGAATCCCTGCTTGATGACCTGGTCCGCGGCGGAGCGGATGATGGTCGTGCCGAGGGCGGCGACGAGTCCGGTCATCTTCATGATCTCGGCTTCCCACTCGAGCTTCGTGCTCTCGCCGTCCTCGTGGGGCGAGAGGTCCATGGTCGACTTCACGCTGAACGCGGTGCCGATGCCCTTCGCGTGGACGTCGATGATCACACGTTCGTGCGGGACGTGCTCGACGAGCGTGAAGTCCTGCTTCAGGTTCGTCCGGATGAAGCTGAACCCCGGACGCACCACGGTCTTCACGGTGTCATCGCTCGTTCGTTCGCTCTTCACGAGGCCGGGAACGATCTTCACGAGTTCCTCGAGGTTCACAAGAAACTCGTGGACCTTGTGGGGCGATGCCTTGAGGAATTCGGTGCCGTTGAATGGTTCGTGCGTGCTCATGGAACGGAGATCATACGCGAACCGGGTCGGGGGCCGGTCACGATGTTCAATCCGCGACGTCCGTGGTCGTGGTCGGCGTCGCGGACGAGGATCGGGCGTCGAGGCCGCGCGCGACTTCGAGGAGCTCCAGAAGTCGCTTCGAAGAGTAGCCCTGATCCCAGAACCAGCGAATCTCGCCACGGGCGTCGAGCAGCAGGATCCTCCCGTTTCGACCGTTTTCATTGCCCGTGAGGGCCTGAACCCGCTCGGCATCCTCGCCGTAGAGCGTGACCACGGCGCCCCAGTCCTCGGACGGGATCCCGGACCGCATGCCGTCGTCGATCGTTCCGCGAAGGAAGGCCGAGGGGAACCAGCCCACGATCGCGGGGACTTCGACCACCCGGATCTTCGCTTCGGCCTGGCCGAAACCGAGCGTCCAACGGTCGAGATCGAACTGGGTCTCCTGCAGATAGCCCACCATCAGAATGGCGGGAGCGCCCGACACCGCCGATGGAAGTTCGACGGTCTCGCCCTCGAGCGACTCGCCCCGGACGATCGGGAAGGTCGATCCGGTCGGATTCCGATTCGGCACGGGGGTCGAGCAACTGGTGAGCGACGCGATCACGCCACCGACCGCGATGGTGATGCCGAACAGGATGATTCGTCTGCGATTCGACATGAGTCGGGCTCCGGGGCGGCGGCGGGGATCGAAGTTCGACGCCGTACCACGTACGATACGCGAGCGACTTCGATCCGACCCGAGCTGCGATGGAGACCAGTTCCCCCGATGCGATCCGTGCCCCTCAAGATCCTCCGAGATTCATCGAGCTCACGACTGGCCCCGATGTCGCTGATGCCGATGATGCTCGGGCTCGCACTCGTCCTGATGTTCACCGGTTGCGGTGAATCCGACGGTCCGGCGTCGTCCGACGCGGGAATCCGGCTCCCCACGCCGAGCGACCTTGACGAGTACGACCCGGGTGTCCGAAACGAGATCGTCGCGGAGCTCGGTCGGCTCGAGCAGGCCACCTCCGATCCCACCGCGTGGGCGCGACTCGGGGACCTCTACCTCGCCCATGACCGGCCGGCACTGGCGATCGAGTGCTACGACGCGACGCTCGCACTGGACCCTGATCTCGTCCGGCCGCGGTATCTCCGCGCCTGGGCCCACCATGATCAGGGAGCGCTGGACGCCGCCCGGTCCGACATCGAGCGGGTGATCGAACTGGATCCGACGAGCACCCATCCGAAGTGGCGGGCCGCAGGCTGGCTCGTCGAGGCGGGGGAGCTCGATGCCGCGGCACGGCTCGCAGAGGCCTCGGTCGTGCCACCCGACGTCGATCTCAACGGCGTCAGAATGCTGGCATCGATCCGACTCGATCAGGGACGGCCCGAGGATTGCGTGGCGCTCCTCGAGCCGGTCGTGCGAAGCCGACCGAAGGACCGGGGCTCTCACTACGTGCTTGGTCGGGCGAAGCAGATCCTCGGAAGGACGGAGGAATCGGCGAGGCATCTCCGGCTCGCCGGGGACGCACGATCGACCTTCGGCGATCCGTGGCTCAACGAACTTTCGACGCGACGAACGGACCTTGCCGCTCGACTGATCGAGGTGCAGACGCGGTCGAACGAGGATCGCCACGACGAGGCGATGGCCGGGATCGAATCGCTCACGGCGTTGTACGGACCGCGGCGGGAGATCCGCTACGCGACGCTCGTCGTGCTCGCGAACCGTGGTGATCACGCCGGGCTTCTCGAAGCGGTGCCGGCGCTCGTCGCGGACGAGCCGGCGTGGGCGTTGCCGCGATTCCGCGAGGGGCAGGCGGCGCTCGCGATCGCCCGGACGGTCTCGCCTCCGGATACCGCGGGCATCGATCGCGCGATCTCCGCGGCGAACGCCGGGATCGAGCTCGCCCCTGGAGCGGTCGAAGGGTACGAACTGCTGGGCGACGCGTCCGGCACGGGCGGCCGCTGGCTCGAGGCGGCCGCGGCGTATCGCCGTTGCGTCGAACTGGCTCCATTCGTCGCACGGCATCATGTCCAACTGGCCGATGCGCTGGTCCGGTCCGGGGATCCGATGGCCGGCGTCGAGGTGGCCGATGCGATGGATCGGGACTTCGGCCGTTCCGTCGATGCGGCGCTGGTTCGCGCGAGGGCCTTCGCGATGTTCGGTCGGTTGGACGAGGCGAGGGCGATTCTCGAACAGTGTCGTCGGGCCCTTCCGGATCATCCCGGCATCGCCCGGACCGATGCGGTGATTCGGCGGGGGCGTCCATGAGGTCCGCGGTGAAGATTCGAGCCTGGTCGATGGTCGTGGGGATCGCGACCGGGGGCCTCTCCGGGTGCGGGGGATCCGAGCCGGCCGCGCCCACGACGCCGGCGGGGGACACGCCGAAGGCCGACGAGGTGATCGAGGAGGTCGCCGCGCCGTGGTTCCGGGAATCGGCGGCCGAACGCGGACTCGACTTCCAGATCGACGCGGGTATGGCGGTGACCCCACGACTCCCGGAGATCGTGCCGGGCGGCGGCGCCGCCCTCGATTTCGACGACGACGGCTGGCTCGATCTCTACCTGCTTCAGGCCACCGGCGAGGGCGGGAACCGACTCTTCCGGAATCTCGGGGACGGACGGTTCGAGGACGTGACCGAGGGCAGCGGGCTCGCCGACCCGGGATTCGCGATGGGGGCGGCGACCGGCGACTATGACGGCGACGGCGACGTGGATCTCTTCGTGAGCAACTTCGGACCGGACCGGCTCTTCCGGAACGACGGCGACGGTCGCTTCGTCGACGTGACGAGCGTCGCGGGCGTGGGTCATCCCGGCTTCGGCGCGAGCGCGACCTTCTTCGACGCCGATGCCGACGGCGATCCCGATCTCTACGTCACCAACTACGTCGACTGGTCCGAGGCCACCGAACTCGAGTGCCGGAATCGAACCGGCCGGCTCGACTACTGCCCCCCGGCCCGATACGACGCGCCGACCCGCGACGTCCTCTATCGAAACGACGGGGACGGAACGTTCACCGACGTGTCCGAGGAGAGCGGGATCACGGCGGCGGTCGGAACCGGGCTCGGGGTGGTCGCGGTCGATTTCGACGGCGACGGCCGACGCGACATCTTCGTCGCGAACGACGGCATGCCGGACCATCTCTGGATCAATCAGGGTGACCTGCGGTTCAAGGAGGAGGCGATGCAACGCGGATGCGATCGCGACCTCAGCGGGGTGGCGAAGGCGGGCATGGGCGTCTCCTCAGAGGATGTCGACGACGACGGTGACCCGGATCTGATCGTGTGCAACCTCGGAGGGGAGTCCGACTCGTTCTACCTGAACGACGGCGGTCGTTTTCTCGACGCGACGAATCGCTCGGGACTCGGTTCCGCGAGTCGTCACTTCACGCGGTTCGGGCTGGGATTCATCGACTTCGACAACGATGGGATCCTCGACCTGTACGCGGCGAACGGTCGCGTCGGTGCGAGCGACGACACCGACGCGACCGATCCCTACGCGGAACCCGACCTCCTGCTTCGGGGCGGTGGAGGCCGATTCGTCCCGGTGCGTCCCGGGGGCGGGACCGATCCGACGCCTGCGCGGACCAGTCGCGGGGCGATCTTCGGTGACTTCGACAACGACGGCGGCCAGGACGTGGTGGTGCTCGATCTCGGGAGCCCCGCCCGTCTGCTTCGCAACGTGCTGGAATCGCGGGGCGGCTGGTTGACGGTCGATGTCCGCGATGAACGAGGGGCGCCCGCGATCGGCGCGGTGGTCCGAGCGGCACTGGGCGATCGGATGGTCACTCGTCGCGTTCGCTCGGACTCGAGCTATCTGACGGCGCAGGATCCCCGGGTGCACTTCGGACTCGGTGATCTCGATTCGATCGGAACCCTCGAAATCGTCTGGCCCGACGGTTCGACGCGGACGTTGCGCGACGTGGCGGGCGGCCGGGTGCTCCGGGTCGCGCGCCGACCGGTCGACCTCGGATCGACCGAGGAACCGGTGGGTGATGGATCGGACGGGGCCGTGGTCCGCTAGGCTGGCGGCCATGTCCATTCCGAAGATTCACGCCACCACCATTCTCTGCGTCCGGGACGAGCGGGGCGTCGCCATCGCAGGCGACGGCCAGGTCACGCTGGGCGACGTCGTCGCGAAGTCGTCCGCCTGCAAGATCCGACGCATTCCCGACGTCGGCGCGGAGCGCCGCGGGGTGCTCGCCGGCTTCGCAGGCGGCGCCGCGGACGCCTTCGCCCTGCTGGAGCGGTTCGAGGCCAAGTTGAAGGGTTCGCCGGTGAACCTGCTGAAGGCGGCCGCGGAACTGGCCCGGGACTGGCGGACCGACCGGGCGTTGCGGCGTCTGGAGGCGATGATGATCGTCGCGGACCTCGAGCGAACGCTCGTGGTGAGTGGCCAGGGTGATCTCATCGAACCCGACGACGGGGTCGCGGCGATCGGTTCCGGAGGCAATCACGCCCTCGCCGCGGCGCGGGCGCTCCGGCGCTGCACCGAGCTCGCTCCCGCGGAGGTCTGCCGGGCCTCGATGACCATCGCGGGCGAGCTCTGCATCTACACCAACACCGAGATCTCACTCGAGGAGATCGTCGTCGCCTGAGCGGGCCTGCGGTGCGTCCGGGCGGGTGCCGGTCTGGCGATACGTTGCGCGACGAGCGGCATAGGACTCCGGTGAGATCGGCAGATCGATCGTCTCGCCCGCCTGCTTCAAGGCGTGGAGTTTTCGGAGAAACGGCACGCACCACTGGCAACCGGTCCCGGCGCCGAGGCAGTCGGCCAGCCGGCTCGCGACCGGTGGGTCCTCGCGATTCAGAAACGTCCTGACCTTTCGAAGGCTGACGCGGAAGCAGAGGCAGACGTGATCGTCCGGATCCATGTTCATTCCTCGGGAGGCCGTCGCCATCGGCGATCGTCAGGGGGTCTGATCACCGGGGTCTTCCGTCGCGTCGGCGATGCCGAGTCGCGGGGAGAGTCCCTGGAAGTCGAATCGCCACGTCAGTTCCACCATCGAGCCGATGAACGGCGGATTGTCGAAGGGGCCGACACTGAAACGGTCCGCGTTGAAACGGATCGCGGGAATGAAGACGCCGTCGAGCAGCAGCGTGGGATCCTCGTCATCGGCTCGAGGGCGACTCGCCCGTTCGACGGCCCGGTTCGGCACCACGATCTCGAACGTGCTTCCCACCGGCTCGTTCCGCGCGACGTCCCAGGGCTGGAACGTCACGAACTGGTCGATGTTCGAGCGCGGCCGGCGGCCGGTGATCCGCACGGGCCAGTCGACCCGATCCCGGAATGAACGGTTCGACGAGGCGATCCACTTGTTCAGCCACCGGACGTAGCGAATGCGTTCGTCGTCGCTCGAATCCGCGGTCGGCATGGGCCAGGGATTCTTCTTCGCGGCCGCGGCGAACGCCTTGCGGATCTCCGCGGTCAGTCCGGCCGGGCTGGTGTTCGAGGGAACCACGGGGGTCGGGGTGGCGGCCGGGACGGCAACGCTGCCGCCGGAGGCCGTCGCGGCGAGTGACTTCTCGAGATCCGCGATTCTGGCGAGGGCCGCGGCGAGGGCGGTCTCCAGATCCATCACGCGAGCCTGCAGCCGTTCGTTCTCGCGGACGAGTGTCTCGTCCGGGGCCTGCGAGAAGGCTCGGGGGGTGGCGATGGTGCAGACGAGAAGCCCGAGCGAAAGCAGGAGATGGGGGCGGGTCGGGATACGCATGAGAAGTCCTCCGGACGCGAAATCGCATTTTCGACGGCACCCGTCCGATACGCACGACCGGGCCGCTGGTTTGAGAATCGACCGGATTCACCGCTCAACTTCAGGGTCCATCGATACTTGGCCGTCGAGGATGGCCTTCTGGAAGGGCGATGAGGGTGCTATCCTTCATGCAGGCTGAAATTCAACCGATTCGCCTCCGAGGAATCCATCGCCGATGACCGAGATCCAGACCCTCATTCGAAGTGCGACCCGCCGCCTGACCGCGGCCCGGTTTCTCGAGACCCTCGCTGGTGGTGCCGTGCTCGGCCTCGCGGCGTTGATGCTGTGGACGCTGGCGATGAAGGCCGTCCCGGCCCTCGGAACGGTCTGGTGGATCCCCGCATCGGTCGCGGCCGGCATGGTGCTGATCCTCGCCGTCGCTCGAGCGCTGGGCCCCGGGCGGGATCCCGTCTCGGTCGCCGTCGCCATCGATCAACGGCTCGGCCTCGACGATCGCCTCAGCACCGCGGTTCAGATCGCGGATCGAGACGACCCGTTCGCCGTCGCGGCGATCGCCGATGCCGCGGCCGCCGCGCGGCGTGCGGACGTCCCCGGCCGGGTCGCGGAGGCCTTTCGGCCGGCACCGCCCCGTGGCTGGTGGGTGTCACCGGTGCTGCTGCTCTTCGTGGTCGGCGTCTGGACGATCGTGCCACAGGGTGATCTCTTCGGGAGCGTGCCGACGGAGAACGACGCGATGCTCGCGGAGACCAACCAGCAGGTGAATTCCGAAGTCGAGGAACTGATCGCGATCATTGATGAGAACGAGATGCTCGCGGCGGAGATGGAAGGCACGCTCGACGAATTGCTGGGCGGCCTGGAAAATGGCGAGGAACCCGACGAGGCGCAGACGCCCGAGGAGGTCAAACGGGAGGCGATTCGTCAGGTGACGGCGTTGCAGGATCGGCTTCAGGAGATTCTCGATGGTGAGGACGCCCGGATGGACGCGACCCTTCGAGAGTCGCTTGCGGATCTGAAGAACGAAGGTTCCGGCGACGCGGACGCGGACGAACTTGCCGAGGCACTGGCGAAGGGTGACTTCAAGCAGGCGAAGGAGGCGTTCGATCGCCTTGCCGAGCGCATGGAATCCGGCGACATGTCGGCCGAGGAGGCCGAGGCGCTGAAGGCGGCGTTGGAGGATCTCGCGAAGCAGCTTCAGGACGCCGCCGACAAGAAGAAGGATCTCGAGGATGCGTTGAAGAACGCAGGCCTCGACCCTGATCTGGCGAAGAACCCCGAGGCCATGAAGCAGGCGATCCAGAACGCCACGAACTTGAACGAGTCGCAGAAGCAGGCCCTTCAGGAGGCCGCGGCGGCGCAACAGCAGGCGTCGCAGGCGATGCAGCAGATGTCCCAGGCCATGCAGCAGATGGCGCAGGGTGACCAGCAGGGGCAGCAGCAGGGCGAGCAGATGCTGAGCGAGATGGAGCAGATGCAGCAGATGCTCCAGCAGGCCCAGGCCGCCTCGGGACAGTGCCAGGGTGCCTGCGACAAGATGGGGCAGGGCCTCTCGCAGTGGGCGCAGAATCTCGCGCAGGGACAGGCTCAGAGTGCCGGTCAGGGGCAAGGTCAGGGTCAAGGTCAGGGCCAGGGCCAGGGCCAAGGTATGGGCGGTCCCGGTCAGGGCCAGGGAGGTCAGGCGCCGATCGCACCGACGCCGACCGGAACCCGGATGCAGCGTGAAAAGGTCGAAAAGCGAGATGGCGACATCATCGCGCGGGAGATGATCGAAGGCGAGCCGGTCGTCGGCGAGTCCAAGGCCAGGCTTCAGAGAATCTCCGATCGAATCGAGCGCGGCTTCGAGGAAGGCCTCCGCGAGGATCCGATCCCGCCGCATCTTCGTGACGTCCACCAGCATTACTTCGGCGAGTTGAAGAAGCGGATCGACGCCGTGCCGAAGGGCACGCCGGAGAAGGCGCCCGCGGCACCGCCGGCGGAACCTGCGAAGGAAACGGCGCCCGAGGGGGCATGAGAAACGTCCGGATCACGCATCCCTCCTCGTCGGCGCGCCGATGGGTGATTTCATTCGCGGTCATGGCCGTGGGCGTCGTGTCGGCCGCGTTCCCCGGCTGTGACAACCGGGCACCACGGCCGGTCATCGCCTACGTCTCGGTCGACGAGCAGATCGCGCGACCGGTGCTTGCGGCGTTCACGGAACGTACCGGCATCCCCGTCGAGCCGCTCTTCGACACCGAAGCCACGAAGACCACGGCATTGGCGAGCCGGATCCGCCGCGAAGCGGGCCGACCGCGTGCCGACCTCTTCTGGAGTTCGGCACCCTTCGAGGTCGAGCGACTCGCGGACGAGGAGATCCTCGTTCCGGCAGTGCATCCGGATCTGGATGCCCACCCCGCCCGGTGGCGTCGGCCGGACGGTCGATGGTTCGCCTTCGCGGGCCGGGCCCGAGTGATCGTGTACGACCCGGACGTGCTCGATCCATCCGAAGCGCCGCGTCGATGGACCTCGCTGGTCGAGCCGAGATTCAAGGATCGGGTGGTGATGGCGGATCCCCGGTTCGGAACCACCCGTGGCCACCTTGGCGCAATGTCAGTCTTCTGGAATCGCACCGCGATGCCGGGTTACTTCGACGCCTGGCTCGACGGGCTCGCCGAGAACGGCGTGCGGATGCTGCCCGGCGGCAACGCGGCGACGGTGGAGGCGGTCGCGCGGGGCGAGGCCCTCGTGGGCATGACCGACACCGACGACGTGGTGGCGGCGCAGCGTCGTGGACTCCGGGTGGCGGCGTCGATGCCGAGGCACGGGCTGCCGGGAGAGAAGAATGCGGGCACGCTCGTCATTCCCAACGCGGCCGGGCTCGTCGGTGGCGGACCGAACCCCGACGGGGCGACGCTTCTTCTCGCGTTTCTCGCCTCCGAGGAAGTCGAGCGGATGCTTCATGAGTCGACCTCCCGGAACATTCCGCTCGCGCATCCGTCGATCGAGATCGATCCGACCCTCCGGGTCGAGGAACCGCTTGCCGTGAGGATCTCCGAAGTCGCGAGCGCGATGGACCCCGCGGTCGACCGGGCGATGAAACGCCTCGATCCCGTGCGGATCGAGCGGCTTCGGGCGCCCGGGCCCGGGCGTGCGATCGGTGACGCGGATCCCTACGACTCGTCCGAGGGCGTTTCACCGCAGGAGACCGCCCCGTGATTCACGGACTCCGATGGCCGGCGACGATCTGGGGCGTCCTGGTGATCGTGTTGCTCGCTCCCATACTCGTCGTGCCCGTGGTCCTGGCGATCGCGGGGGATTCCACATCACCCGAGGCGCTCGGATTCGTCCCGAGCCGGGTGATCGCGACGTCCGCCGCGTGGTCGGGTGGCATCGCCACGATCGCCGTCCTCCTCGGCTGGGGTCCCGGTCGCCATCTCGCGCGATCCCGGGCCCGCTGGGCGATGCTCGCGTGTCTCGTCCCGCTGACAGTGCCGCCGTCCCTCTTCTTCGACGCCTGGTGGCTCGAGACCGGGCCCGACGGGCCGATCGGTCGTGCCGCGGCGGTCACCGGTGCGGTCCCCTGGCTGCGGGCGGTGGTGCTCGCGATCGGACTGGCCTGCGTGGCGTGGCCGATCGTCGCCTGGTGCGTGGCGATCCGCGGCGTACGGGATGACGACCGACTGGTCGAACTCGATCGACCCCGTCGTCTGGATCATCTTCGAACCTCTCTTCGACGGGACCGCGGCGTCCTGCTGCTCGGGTGGGTGATCACCTTCGCATGGGTCGCCTCGCTGACCGTTCCGTTCGATCTCGCGCAGGTCGCCTCCTGGGGCTTCGAACTGCGGACCCTCGATGCAAGAGGGGCGACACCCGCGACCGTGTTGCGAGCGGGGCTGCCCGCGTTGATCCCGGCGATCGTCGCCGGCGTTTCGATCGCCTCGATTTCGGGGCGCCGTGAACGGCCGGTCGTTGAATCAACGCGGGGTGGGCGAGGCGGGCGCTGGACGGCGATCGTCGTCGCGCTGCTGGTGGTCCTTCCGCTCGGGTTTCTGCTCCGCCGCGCGGCGTCCGCGGATGTCGCTTCGACCTTCGAGGTGCACGGGGCCGCGATCGGCAACACCCTGCTGGTCTTCCTCGTCGCGGGCCTGATCGGCGGCCTGCTCGCCACCGGCGTCGCGGTCATCGGCC
>Ga0315320_10004629_pt1 | contig 11252 bp, 10 predicted proteins | sample M140m21515metaG_FD_203458 | JGI IMG/M metagenome (GOLD analysis project Ga0315320, IMG submission 203458) | Ammonia-oxidizing marine archaeal communities from Monterey Bay, California, United States - M1 40m 21515 | ecosystem: Environmental > Aquatic > Marine > Coastal | place: USA: California...
GGTGTTCAGTTGTCTTTTTTTTTTTTGGCTCGACGAAGGAAGGCGCGAACGAGACGCCGTTACAATCTGAGCTAACGCGTGCGTGCGGTGCGCGTCGCGGTGAGTTTACCGCGTGACGACGAACGCGCGCGCGAACGAGTGATGGGAAGAATCGCGCCGCGGCGAGGGCGCGGAGACGCGGCGAGAGCCGCGAAGGCGACTACGCCGCGGCGGGCTCGCGAGAGACAAACTTTCGCAGCGCCACGCGACCGCACTTTTTATATTCGTCCACGAGATCGTGGCACGCGGTGACGTTCGCGGCGTTGGCGCCGTAACACGCGCGAACGCTCGCGGCCTCGACGGCGCACGGCGGCTCGCGCGCGCCGTTGAATGGATCGCGCTCGAGCGCGTCGAGCTCCTCGACGAATCGACGCGTTCGAGCGATTTCTCCCTCCTCTCGCTTGAGCAATAAATCTCCCACGCGCTCGCTCGCGCGAAGCGCGCCGTCTACATCTGGGTGTCTGCGTCTCACCGCCTCGTCCGCGATCGCCTCGCGATGATTCCCCGGCGCGACGCGCGCCGTCGACAACAGGTCCGCCGGCGCGAAGAGCCCGCGCGCCGCCGTCCCCGGTTTCGCCCCGATCCCGCTCGTCGACGCGCCTCCCCGTTCGCCTCCGCTCGCCGCTCGCGCGTCCCGCTCATTTTCACCGACGTCTTCCCCGCTCGCCCGTCTTCGCGCCCTCTCGAGCTCGCGAACCAAGCGCGCCGTAATCTATTCGCCTCGCCGCCGCGCGTCGTCAGTCGTCGCGCCGCGTTCGAACCTCCATCGCGTTCGAGCCTCCGCTCGCGCGTCGCCGTCCGTTCGGCCGCGCGCGGACGACGACGACGGCACCGTTCGCGTCGCGCGACGCCGTCGCGCCGCCGTCGTCGTCGTCGTCGTCGTCGTCGTTCGCATCGCGCGTCGTCGTTCGCATCGCGCGTCGTTCGCATCGCGCGTCGTCGCGTCGTCTCGCGCACCCGTATCCGCGCCTGCGCGCCCGATCGAGCGTCGTTCGCCCGCGCCGCGCTCTTCGACGCGCCCATGGCCGTCGCGTCGCCGTCTCGCGCCGTCGCGCGCGCGCGCCGCGGTGGCGCCGCGCGCCCGAGATCGAGACTGTGCGTCACACACGGACTGAGAATGAAACGAGACTGCGTATCACACACGGACGACGGGATAAGGTCGGACGGTCGTCGCGCGCGCGCGCGCACACGGCGCCGCGGCCTCGGCGCCGAGCACGGCGCGAGCGATGACGAACGAACGCGCGCGAACGTGAGGACATGGTGGCGACGGCGCGGGCGACGGCGCGGGCGATAAGGACGCGCGATGGCACGCGATGGCACGCGACGGGACGCGCGCGGAGGCGCGCGGACGCGCGACGCGGGACGCGCGCGAGAGGGACGTCGCGCGAGGACGCGGACGTGGACGTGAGCGGAGACGCGAGCGCGCGCGCGGAGGCGAGGGAAGACGACGAAGCGATTCGAGAGGAACGGCTGACGCCCGAGGATGAACTCTTGGCGAAGATTGAGGCGAGACGAGAGGCGATGTTTCGAAGGAGCGAACGGACGAGGGCGACGAACGCTGGGCGCGATGAAGACGGAGTGGATTCGACGATCGATCGGGAGGAGACGCGACGGGAGGACGAGCGGGAGGCGACGACGTCTGGGCGAAGACGAGACGAGTCGCCGTCGCGTCGGCGGCGAGTCGCGTCGGCGGCGGAGGATCCGTCGGCGGTGAGATCGAATGAGAAGCGAATCGAGGGCGATAGCGTCGGTGGTAGAGCTCGTCGAGAGGACACAGAGTTAGTCTGGGTGCTCGAACGTCCGGGTGAGGGCTGGGGAGAGCAGATTTTGCCAACCATCAAAGCGGAGCGCCGCGCGGTGGAGCGCCCGGCGCCGAGAAGGGCGCTGAGCTCTAGCGAGGAGTTTTTGATACGCGAGATCGGCTTGAGTTCGGACGAAGTCGTGGCGGCTTTGAGTGCGGCCGCGGCGTGGCGCACGACGAAGAAGGGCCGAGCGTTGGTAGATAAGCGACGCATGCGCCTCGTTCAGCAAAACGTCCTCCCGTGCGCGCAGACGATGTTCAATTTCGGCGCGTCGAAAGAGGATATGGCGCAGATTGTGCGAGATTATCCCATCGTCTTATCCCTCGACACTTCAACGGCATGGAATATGGATTTTGTGGAGTACGTCGTTCGGCAGAAAACCGAAAGCGGGGGCACGAAGGGTCGCATTCGAACGAAGGCGTACACAGGACGTCGCCCTACTGTCAAATCCATCTACAGACCCGAAAGAGTTTCCGATCACATGACTGAGTGGATCAGTCAGCAGCGTAGCGATCGTGACGAAGGTTTACTCAATCAAGAGCAGTTGTACTTACTCGACGCTATCGGATTCGACGCTGATAGATACGTCACGCAAGACATGTTGTTGAAACGAAAAGGTAGAAAGGTTTGGGAGAAGTGGTTCGAAGAGCTCATCACTTTTCAGCAGCGCACCGGGCTGACGAATCCACCTTACGAAGAGGGTGTGACCACAGGTCTCGGCGCTTGGCTGGAAGAGCAGCGGGAGTTGTACCGCATCGGCGAATTAGTCGATAAGCGAGAGGAGCGCTTGCGCGCGCAGGGCATCGCTTTTGACTCGCTCGAAGCGCTCGAGGAAGTCAAGAGGTTGAACTCGTTCGTTCGCGATACGACCATCGAACCTGTCGAGAACATACTTGCAAACACGCAGTTCACGCAGCTTGCTTTAGAACTCCGAGCTTTCCTCAACGAGAATGGGGAATACGCGGAGCCCAACGTCAATTCACCGCTCGGCGTGTGGGTCATCAAGACGCGCGCCAAAGTGCGAGACGGCACGATTCGCGACGAAGACATGCAGGCTTTAGAGCAACTCAACCTCGATATGGTCTACATCCCGGAAAGTTGGGTTGCGATGTTAAACGTTTACGCGGACATGCGTGCGAGGCGCTCGAATTCCCTCGGCGTGGACATCATGAGAGTGAAAGCTTGGCAACGCGAACAGCTCGACCTCATGAGGCGCAACGATGGCTCACTCACGCAGGCGCAGGTCAATCGTCTGCGCCACGTAGCCGCGATCGACAACATCGCTGGCTTCGCGTCAAACGCAGTACGCAGCGCGCGCGAAGAGCGTGCGAGAGAGTTTGCCGAGTTTGAGGCGCGCGTCGCCGCACGCAAGGCACGCTTGGAAGCGCTCGAAAAAGTCAAGCTGTCCATTGACGAAGAACAAGACGAAGAACACGAAACGGACAATACTTAGAATAGATGCAAAAGTTTGTAAAACGCTCGCGATACATCATACAAATTCTGTTTAGTCGACTTTATACGGCCTGCACGTTCCACGACGTGTTCGTGTTGCGCCTCCCACTCATAGCATTGTACTTCGCAAAGCTCGGATGTTCCTCTAACGCGCCGCTCTTGAGAAGCGTGTACAGCTTATACGTCTCTGCCAGCGTAAACGCACCCACAAAAACTGGCATAAACTGAACGAGCCAGAATCCATAAGCTATCACTCCCAAACTCATCACGGTGGAGAGGCAAATGATGGTCGTCGCCGTCGTAGTCAAAGACACAGAGCACATGGCCAAGAGCGCCATCAGCATGCGGCAGCCATCTAATGGATACGCCGGGATGCACACGTTGAATAAGAACAAGAAAATGTTCAGCCAACATCCTTCGTACGCGAGTGCTCCCACAAAATTATCTCGAGGCCACTCCCTGATGTCCGTGCTCCCAGTGGCCAACGCAAAAGACGCCACCCATCCGGCGAGCATCGGCGCGTGCGTCAATGGACCCGCGAACGAGACAAAAAAGTCTCCCTTGGCGTCCGTCGCGTCGACGTTCACGTATGCTAGTCCCCCGAGCGGCCAGAGCAAAATATGACTCACCTGTCCTCCTATCGCGCGCGCCGCCGCGCAATGTCCGAGCTCGTGCACCAGCACCGTGAAGAAGAGCAACACGCTAGCGAACGCCTGCAGCGCGAAAAGGAAGAAACTCGCCGAAAACGCGGTGAGCACCAGCGTGAACACGATGTAGGTGTATAAAAGCGGACTCACGTGCACGTCGATGCCCATGATGGTGAACAGCTTGGGTGAGCGCGAGTACCACGGCTCGTTCGTTTCCGCATCGTCGGCACGCGGGGTGAAGACGGGATTGCCGATCGCGGGAAACGGTTCTGCGCTCTGGCTCGGCGCGCTCGGGGCGTCGGAGCGCTGGAATGGGTTCATTGGAACGACATCATCCGTGGCGCGCGCGCCGCCGGAGGACATCGCGAGAGCGTGGCGCGACGGTGAGTGGGCCGATTGCGCCAACTCCAACTGTTCACTTTTGAAACTGCAAACGACGCGACGAAGAGGCTGAAAGAACAGGGACGCTCGTTACAAGAATACAGCGAACGTATCGACTAGTTAGATTTAATACGGGCACGCCTTCGGAAGCTTGGTCTTGGCATTGCGGCCGCTCATGTCAAACTTCTTGTTCGCGCTTCCACCCATGACCATGAGGTCGCCTTGGTACTTGCGCAAGGCGCGCTGCGCTCGACGGTGCACCAAGGAAATTTGGGTTGGCAACGTCGGGTAGTCTCTGCGAGTGATTCCACCGCCACTACCACGACGAACGCCGTCGCTTGAAACTTGCATGCCGGCGTGTCGAGCGTTGGCGCGAACAGAATCGCGACTGTCGCTCGGACGGTGATTTTGCTTGTAGTATCGTCGAAACTCTCGCGGACCGATGCGCTTTGCCTTTCCATCGGCGCCGATAATGATGAGTTCGTAGCCGTTGTCGGCCAGACGCACTGGACCATTCGTGAGTTCTTCCATGGAAAATGCCGGGGCGTCATCGTCCATATCTTCATCGCTACTCTCCGCCTCTTGCGCGGCGCGTTCGATGTTCGCCAGCGCCTCTTGCGTTTCATCTTCGTCCATTTCTTCCCATTCACCATCGTACTCGTCCACGTCGTCGTCGTCGTCATCCTCTTCGCCTCGTCGTCGCGAGATTTCATCCAACAACTCCTCCGGAACCTCTTCTCCCCGCGCGATGTACGCGTCCACCTTGGCCAGCGTCTCCTTGTGCGCCTCGGCCCACTTCTCGAATCGCTGCGCCCGCAACACGCTTCTCGGAAGCTCATCCTTGCGCTTCAGATGCGATTTTCCCGCCTTAGCCGTCCCTCCTTCTGACCTCTTCTTACTCGCCGCCTCCTGCGCCGCCGCTTGCGTCATCACGCGGTCGAACAAGTCCTTCCCGACCACCGGCAAACCGGCGACGCCGCGCTTCAAGTTGTACCGATGCCAATCCGATTTGTAATGCAGCTTCAGCGCATCCATGGTATCGAACACCACGCCCTAACGTCGCGCGAACAAACGTGCATCACAGTCGTCAGTCACCGCGCGCGTCGACGGCGACCACCGCGCGTCTCTCGTCGTTCGACCCGTCGTCGTCGCGCGACCATCGCGCGAGGGCACGCGTTTCGTCTTTCCCTCGTCATCGCCGCCTCGTTTCGACGCACCGGCGCGGTGTGACACGTCAACCCAGCCCCGGTATCACTCATCTCGCGCTTCGCTGGCGCTCGCTCGCCTCGATCGCGCTCGGCGCGACGCGAAGTGTCGCCAAATCCCCGCCGCCGCCGCCGCGAGCGATGGACGCGCTCGAGAGACGTCTTTCGACGCCGCACATCGCGACGACGGGGCGCATCGCGCGCGCGAAGGCGAAGGCGAACGAAACGCGAACGAAACGCGACGACGCGACGACGCGACGACGCGTGACACGCGAGACGGCAGGCGGACGCGCGACGACACGCCGTCATGGCGAAGAAACAGCGCGGCGGCGGCGGTCGCGCCGGTGGAGGCTCGAACGCCTCCGGAAGCGCGCAGAAGGAGAAACCTAAACACTCCATGAGCGTCACGAATCGCACGAACAACATGAACCCGCACGAGCGCAGCGCGGCGACGGTGCGGCGTTTGGCCATGTACAAGCAAAAGGCGGTGCGAGATAAAAAGGGGAAAATTTTAAAGCAAGACTTGCAGAGTAAGGCTTTGCCGTCGACGCGAATCGTGCCCGATCGACGATGGTTCGGGAACACGCGGGTGATTGGGCAGAAACAGTTGGAGGAGTTTCGAGAGGAGATGGCGACGAAGAGCCGAGACGGATACACGGTGCTCATTAAACAAAAGAAGCTGCCGCTGTCGTTGCTCAAGGATGAGGAGCGAGGACGAGCCCGTCGAGTGAATTTATTGAGTCAGAGCACGTTTGCGGAAACGTTCGGGGCGAATAAGAGACGGAAAAAGCCTAAACTGGCGATGGATAATCTCGAAGCCATGCTTAGCACGGCGTCAAAGATGGGGGAAGTTTATCAAGAAGGCGTGGAAACTGGCGCGATTATGGATAGGGACTTGATGCGCGCTGATGACGGTGTGCGAGTGGAAGCTAAGCAGAGCATGTTTGAAAAGGGACAATCCAAGCGTATTTGGGGTGAGTTGTATAAGGTTGTCGATTCTTCGGACGTCATCATTCAAGTTTTGGATGTTCGCGATCCCATGGGGACGAGGTGCTACCATCTCGAGCAACACTTAAAAAAGGACGCGATGAAGCGACATAAGCACATGATTCTGCTGTTGAACAAAGTTGATTTGGTCCCCGCGTGGGTCACAAAGCGTTGGTTACACACGTTGTCGCGTGAGTTCCCCACGATTGCGTTTCATGCGTCAGTGAGTAATCCGTTTGGTAAAGGAGCCGTGTTGTCTCTCCTTCGTCAGTTTAGCCGTCTTCGAATGGACAAGCAAAACATCTCTGTGGGTTTTGTGGGGTATCCCAACGTCGGGAAGTCGTCAGTGATTAACGCACTGCGTTCTAAACGCGTGTGCCTGACTGCGCCTATTCCGGGTGAAACCAAGGTTTGGCAGTATGTCAACCTCACGAAGAGAATTTTCTTGATTGATTGCCCAGGCGTCGTGTACCAGGACACTGAAGACACCGACACGGATGCCGTACTCAAGGGTGTAGTTCGTATATCCAATCTCGAAGATGCGCAAGAGCATATTCCTGATGTGATCGCTCGAGTCAAAGCTGAGTATTTGCGACGAGCATACAAGACGCCAAGTTGGACCGATCCTGACGACTTTCTGCGTCAAGTTGCTCGTATGAGTGGTAAATTACTCAAGGGTGGCGAAGAGGACGTAAACGCCGTCGCAAAATCTATTTTGCACGATTGGCAACGTGGTCGCATTCCGTGGTTCACGCCGCCACCTTCTCTTCCTGATGGACCGTCTCAAACGACCGTAAACGTGTTAGAAACTGCGTCCTCTGCGGAAAAAGACGCCGCGCAAGGCTTTGCTTCGGCGGCGGCAGAAGTGACGATGAAGCAAGTCCATCGGCGGATGCCACAGGCGCATGGTTTATTTGACGAAGAAGATAGACACGATCAAGAGTACGCGACGGAGGATGAAGATGAACCAGAATCTGAGGACGACGGTGAAGGAGACGACGACGACGAGGACGACGGCAAGGCGAACAAGTCTAAGCGCAAGCGCGAAGAAGTATCCGACGAGGACGAACGACAGGATGAAGACGAACATGGCGAACTATCTGAAAGCGAAGACGTCGATCTTAACGATGAACGCGTCGGCGATGGTGTTGACGCGGAAACTCTCAAGAAGTTTGCGTCCGACGAAGACGAAGACGAAGACGACGAAGACGACAAGGGGAACGACAGCGATAGCGACAGCGACGGTTACGGCCCGGGAGGTTTATCATTCGATCAGGTACTCGCTGAAATGAAAGGTGAGGTCAAAGAGAAGCCATCTGGTGTCAGTGGTAAATCCACGGCGAAGAAATCGCGCGATAACAAGCGCAAGAGCGCCGACGCCTTTGGCGCCTCATCCTCGGGCAAAGAAGAGCGCACGGTGAGTTTCGTCCCCTCGAAGAAAAAGTCTGCCGCTCGCAAACCCGTTCGGAAGTAGTGCACACTTTGTTGTAAACTCATTCAACTGTAGACTTATTCAACCGCCTTTTTTAGCTCACGAACGCGAGCTCCAAAAGGATTCGTTCCTGCACCACGCGTCGTCCAGGCTAAATTTGGCCGATAACGCTCGTTTTGTCTTCCCGTCTCCCACCGAAAACGCCAAAACGGCTGCGTCACAATAAGGACGCGCGGTCGACGCCGTGAGCGAGCGAGCGCGTCTCGGGACGCGTTAATAGTGCCACGCCCGTCGAACACTTACCGCCTCATGTCCACAGCACTCGCCGCGCTCGCAACGACGGCGATGGCGACGACGACCGCGTGGGCGACCGCCGAGGACACTGCGAGAAAAGATCTTGACGACGCGGCGAAACGCTGCGACGACGACGCTCACCGCTGGAGAAAGTATGGACACAAGAAGATCGGAAAGCGAGATAAAACGTCGAACGACCTCAGCGAGCGATCGTATTACCGATGCTCGTTCGAAGGATGCCCAGCGCGAAAGCGCGTCGGGTGGTGTCCAGAGACAGGACACACGCGCGTGTGGTATGAATTCGAGCACACGTGCGGGCAAGTGATGCGCGGACCGTGTTCGCAGTGCGGTACGAAAGAGTCACCGCAGTGGCGCCGCGGGACTTGCGCGAAACCGGTGCTTTGTAACGCGTGTGGGGTGCGTTACAGGAAGACGCAAGCGGTGCGTGACGAGACAGACGAAATGAACGCACAAGGTCCGGTTAAGAAGCGCCCTATGGTCACGGATCCTGCGAATAACGACGTTGGTGAGAAGAGAGCGAATGTTGTTACCAGTAATGGACAGGTTGCGCGTATAAAGAGAGGAAGGTCGAAAAAGTCAGTGCCCAAAGAGCTTTTATCAGCCGCCAAGCGGGTCGTGGAGCTCAGTCGAGCGCCGGAGGGAAATTCGCTGTTTCAGCACGTTTTGATTCCACGCGCGCCGCGGACGAGCGCCACAGTCGCGACAAAGCCATTGATACCCGCACCAAAGCCGTTGACTGTACCGGAAGGCGTTAGAAACATCCGGTTGTTCGCTCGCGTGCAAACTGAAAACGGCAACAAGACGGTGCTGAAGCCAGTGCGCGTGATGGTTTCATCGCAAGTCGAAGTCGAGAAGCTCCGCACCCAACTTACCATCAGAGATGCGAGCTTGAAGGCCGAACGAGCTCGTGCGCAAGCACTCGAGGCGAAAGTCAATTTTTTGCGCGCTCAGTTAGAGTGCAAAGCTCTTCGCGCGCGCCTGCGCGAAACGGCAGTCAGCAAGGCACCGGAAGAACGGCCGAGATCGTCGCCATCGATGAACGAGCAGGCGCGCGAGAAATTGGAAGTAGATTTGTAGAGTAAACATAAAGCGCGTAAGTGTCTAAAATAATACCAACAACATTCTAATGGCGAATCACCTAGCGAGGCTGTTGCATCTCCGCGGCGTCGCCGATGAGTGGAAGCTTGATTTCCTTCCCAGCGGTTGAACCGACGGCGCCGACGGTGCAGCAGATGTACGTGAACAAAAACACACTGTTGAAAAAGATGATTTCCGCTTGTAGTCCAGCTCCTCCGGTCGGTCCCGAGCCATCGATCCCTTGAAACGTTCGCGTCAAGAGGTCCGGCACGATTAACAAAATATCCAACAGCACCGCTTGTTGCGCATTGAATCGCACAAAACGCTTCATGTTTTGATTTTGCACGACGCCCAAGTAAGTGGCGAAAAACACCGCAATCTGCAAAAACCCGAGGTTGAACCAAAGCGAAATCAGGGGACTGAGCGGCAGCAGCGCGAGACTGAACGCGGGAAACTGAAGCAACAAAAACTTGCTATACTTCAAGCTATCCAACAGCGGCAACATGTAAACCAACGCCGCGATCGCGCGTTCGCTGTAATCATACTCCTCCTCCGGTGCGTTCTTATTCTGTCCTCGTCCTTGTCCCATCATTCCCGCCTTCTCTCGCGCGATCCTCGCCTGGGCTTTCGCCAAATCCGCCGCCACTCTCGCGCCGTCCGCCTTGGCCTCCGCGTCCAGCGCCCTCGGCGGCGGCGCCGCCGGTTCCTCCCTCTCCGGCACCGCCCCGAAGTCCCCGAGCAATTTATCCAGGTTACTGATCGTCTCGTCTTCGTCTCCAGACGCGCGCATCACCGCGTCGCGCCGCGCGCGCGCGCCCACCACCGCGTCGAGCGCGCGATGAAGATGACGCTCGCGCCGCGTCGCGCGCGCCGAAACGCGTCGCGCGTCGCGCGTCGCCGTCGTCGTCGCGCGTCGCGGTGCGGCGCACGCACCGCGCGCGCACTGCGATGACGCGATCATCGCCACCGAGCGTCGAGGAGTGCGGCGACGGCGACGCGCGCGCGCGAGTCCCACTCGCGAAACGCGTGACGTCGATCGAGCGTGATTTTTTAGAGCCGCGCGACGTCGCGCGAACAACAATCGTAAAGTCGAAATTACATGCCCTGAGACGCCAAGTAGTCGCCGAACTGCTCGACGTGCGCGCTGACTTGTCTCGTCTCCAAGTTATCGCCGTGAATGCCGATCACGAACGCCGTTTTGGTCTTTTTGATCACGACGCCGTGCTGCGCGCCGCGCTTGCCGCGCACGACGCCGTAGTCGTCGCCGCCGTTGAGAAAGACGTAGCGCGAGCCACCGATGGTGATGCCCTCGCTCGCGCGCTCGATGGGATCAGCGAATAACGCCATCAACGCCCGCGCTTCATCGGCGTTGAAACCTGGGAATTGCGCGCTTTGTCCCCAGACGTTTCCCGCGTGGTCCGCGATGCAGCACGCGCTCAGCGCCGCGGCGTCGCCGTCGGGGACGGCGATCACGCTCAGCGACTCGATCATGGCCTGCGATCGACGATATGATCATCGCGCCCGTCATCGTCAGTCCCCGCGCGCGTCTTCGCGTCCGTCCGCGTCGTCATCATCGAGTCTCTTCCCACGCCGACGAGACGTTTCGTTCGTTCGTTCGTTCGTTCGTTCGTTCGTTCGTTCGTTCGTTCGTTCGTTCGCGCCGTCGCCGTCGTCGTCTCGTCTCGCACGCACGTCCCAGCCCGACATCGTCGTCGTCGTCGTCCGCGCGCGCGTCTCGCGCTCGATCGCCCCCCCGCGTCGCTCGCGCCGCGCTCTGCGTCGTCGGAGCGACGCGACGGCGACGCGACGCGACGCGACGACGGCCCGACGGCGCAACACCTAGATCTCTAGCAGTATTAAACGACGCGCGCGGGCGACGCGGTGAACGAGGAAAACGCGAACGAAAGACCGCTCG
>Ga0315320_10004630_pt1 | contig 11251 bp, 9 predicted proteins | sample M140m21515metaG_FD_203458 | JGI IMG/M metagenome (GOLD analysis project Ga0315320, IMG submission 203458) | Ammonia-oxidizing marine archaeal communities from Monterey Bay, California, United States - M1 40m 21515 | ecosystem: Environmental > Aquatic > Marine > Coastal | place: USA: California...
TGCGCCATTGAAGCGACGGGTGCCCATCCGGAAAGATTCCCTTCGGGTGTTTTTCGCATGGAGTGTATGGTATCTCCAGCCTTCAAGCCTATGTTTGAAGCGGGCGAGTTCGCTATCACCGTTGTTATTTCAACGGCACGTAACCTTCTTGGGCGATTGTATTCGTCATAGTAAACCCGCGTGACTGGTTTCGCTTCGAAGCCGAGCGCGCCTAAAGTTTCTCGTACCCGAATGTTAGGAAGAGATAATTCAAGTTGCAGCGAGCGGTTGCCTCGCTGCACATCAACGATAAAAGGTTGCTCCTCGTCAATCAGTATCATTTCGTTAAAGAAATCATCAAGATTCGCTACGGCAATGCCATTGATTGCTGCGAGCCTATCACCAAGCATTATGCCTTGACTAGCGGCAGGTGAACGTGGATGGATGTATTCGGCAATCAGTTCGCTATCGTTCTTCAACTGGACTCCTAGCCAAACACGCGGCCGGCGCAGGCGCTCGTGCAAAATCTGATTGACTCGTTTAATAGGGATTGCATAGCCAATACCATCGGCTGATTGCGCTGTAGCATTGTTGATGCCAATCAGTTCGCCCAAAGAATTAAGTAAAGGCCCGCCTGAGTTGCCGAAATTAATGGCAGCGTCCGTTTGGATCAAGCCTTTTAGCTTCATGGTTTTGTTATGTGCTACATTGACATCAATGTCGCGGTTGATGCCCGATAAAATTCCGGAAGTGAGTGAATGTGAATTTCCGAGTGGCGATCCGATCGCGATTACTTTTTCGCCAATCATTAAGTCATTCTCTTTGGCGAAGACGATCGGCATGTATTTCTCACTATCTAATATTTTTAGCAAGGCTAAGTCGGACTGTTCATCAATACTATGCAATCGAGCTAACACCGACTTGCCCCCGAATTGCTCGGCAAAGGATAACTTGTAGACAATCGTGCCATTATTGCTTTTGTGGTTCACGACATGCGCATTAGTTATCACCAGACCACGCTCGTCGATAATCACACCCGTGCCTTGACTAATTTGACGGCTCGACGCGGGCATCGATTGTAGAGAAGTAACTGCGGCACCATCGCTAAGTGAGACCAGGTAAACACCGATGTTCACTACCGCGGGACCCGATGAGAGATAAACTCGCGCCTCGGTCGTAAAACGCACTGAGTCAGGGCCGGCTTGCTGCGCAATAGCGCTAGAGCCCAAGCAGATGAACAGCAGGCATGGTAGAAGTTGCATTCGCATATAAGTATTTTACGCGCAACGAACAGATATGTTAGAAAGAATGGTGGGCGTTACAGGACTTGAACCTGTGACCCCCAGCTTGTCGAGCTGGTGCTCTAGCCAACTGAGCTAAACGCCCATTCTTGAGGCGAAAGTTTAACGCTGCGAAGGCTCTTTGGGTAGTAACTTATTACGCCAATCTTGACAAAGTTGGGTGTCACGACCCGCAGCCAGTAATCTGATTTCGCAGTACCGTAAAGCGTCTTTGAGGTAGGGTTGACGGCGCAGCGGGCCTACTGATTTTGCGCTAATACCGTGTTTCTTAGGTGCAATTTCGGTGTCAAGGCGGTGCTGCAATGCCAGTATATGCTTTGCATCGGATACCACATACCGCGGCATGTGCGCTCGCTCTTGAAATCCGCGTAGCCATGAAATAGCAACTCGCTGCGGAGTATGAAATTCATAATGGCTAGTCGCCATGACTTCTTGCTCTACCATGGGTCCGTACAAGCAAGCCAGTAGAAGCCCTCCACTCGGAGCATTCCGCCATGGCATAGAATCAAGAGCAGCCAGTTGACGCGACAGTAGCTGGTAATTGTTTGTGTCTTGTTGAAGCCAATGACTTACCTCCGGTAACATCGTAGGCAGCAATTTCAACTCAAATAAGTCAGCGAAAACGCCAGCCATGTATTTGGTCCGCATCAACCGCAAGACCTCATCGGCGATTCGAGCTGGAGCTGCTTCTTTAACGACGGGAGCCAACGAGCGTGCAGCATCTATTTCTGCTGAACCTGGGTCGAAATCTAGGCGGCGCATGAATTTGATTAATCGCAATATGCGCACGGGATCCTCCTTGAAGCGCACATTGGGATTGCCAATAGAGCGCATCAAGCGTTTCTCTAAATCACCAATGCCGTCCGTCCAATCGTAAATCTTTAGCGATTGGGGATCGAGGTATAGCGCGTTAATCGTAAAATCGCGGCGTAGAGCATCGCTTTCGACTGTGCCATAATTAGTGTCGCGCGCTAGAGTTTTTGTTTCTTTACTTTTTTTCGGTGCAGACCTGAATGTAGCGACTTCATAGATCTCTTGGTGATTACGCACATGCACAATAGGGAAGCGTTTGCCGATGATTCTCGAGCGCCTGCCGAAAACACGGCGCACTTGTTGCGGTGTTGCCGATGTTGCAATATCAAAATCTTTCGGCGACAAGTCTAAGAGCAAGTCACGCACGCACCCACCGACTAAATAGGTTTCGTGCCCAGCTTGTCGGAGTTGACTTACAATAGAAACAGCGCGGCGATCAAGTCGTTTCGCAGAAAACGGTAGGTCTATGACGCGAGGCGCAGGTGACATGAAATTATTTAGGGCGCTTAAAATGAAGCACAAAGCGTTCGCCACGTTCTTCGCTAAGCAAATACTTGTATTCGTCCATTAGTTTCCAGCGACTACCGTTTTCTTTTATCTCCGCCCAATCGGCTTGCCATGATGGCCCAGCCATCAGACACAAGCGGCGAATTTTCAGAGATTTCTTGTCGAGCCGTCGCAAAAACTTAGGTAGTGGCTCTACGGCTCGTGCGCAAATCCAGTTGGCGTGCGGGTCGAGCTTAGAACCAATTTCTTCGCCCTGGCGGGCGTGCACATCGACATGCATGAACTCTAGTGCCATGCGCGCTTCTTCGAGAAAGGCAGCTTTTTTGCCATTACGTTCGCACAAATGAAAATGTTTGTCCGCATACATTGAAGCCCATATCAAGCCCGGAAAACCTCCGCCTGAACCCCAGTCCATATAGCATGCAGTTCCAGGCATGTATTTTGCGGCTTTAATACAATCGATAACGTGGTCGCCAATAAGGCGGTCGTAGCCTTTAGCCCCGGTCAGATTGGTGACCGTATTTGCTGCCATGAGTAGGCGGCAGTACTGCAATATAGAGTAATGCGCAGAGGCAGGGTATTCTAGGACGTCAGCAAGTTCTGCTAAGATGACATCGGCTAAATGGGCTGGCACTTGATCGATGCCGGCTTCATCGGGATCAGGTATGCCGGGAAATGCCATGATGTGGAAAGTGGCAGGGCAGGCAGGACTCGAACCCGCAGCATGCTGATTTGGAATCAGCCGCTCTACCATTGGAGCTACTGCCCTGACGCTGCGATAAGATACTCATATCCGCCAACTAACTCAACCCTAATGGCAAAAAAAGCAAAACACAAGAAGAACCCATCGATGATAGACAATCGTCGTGCGCGGCGTAACTACGAGATAATAGAGACTCTCGAAGTGGGTATTTCATTGCTTGGGACCGAGGTTAAGGCGCTGCGAGAAGGGCGGGTTAGTTTAGATGAAGCTTATGTCCATATTGTTGCCAAGGGCTTGGTGCTCGAGCAATCGCACTTCGGTGAGTACAGCAATGCTAACGTCAACAATCACAAGCCAATTCGTCCACGCAACCTCTTGGCACATAAGAAAGAGGTGCTAAAGCTCGGTCTAGAAGTCAAACAAAAGGGTTTGACGCTAGTACCAATGAAAATGTATTTTAAGGGGCGTTGGGCTAAGGTCGAGGTCGCCTTAGCGCGCGGACGTAGCGATTACGACAAGCGTCAGGTGCTTAAAAAACGTGATGCAGACCGTGATATAAAGCGGTTCATGAAATAGGGTTTTACCGAGCGATGGCGAGTTGTTAATTTAGCTGCTTGCTATGCTATGGACTAAGTCCATGTATGCCGACCTTCTCGCTTGGTTTCAGCAAAACCGCCGCCTTCTGCCGTGGCGTCAACAGCGTCATGCTTATGGCGTCTGGATTTCTGAGGTGATGTTACAGCAGACGCAGGTAGACACCGTAATCCCTTTTTACCATCGGTGGATGGAGCGTTTCCCTGATGTAGCGTCATTGGCGGCCGCTACTGAAGAAGAGGTCTTGAAGTGCTGGTCGGGCCTCGGCTACTATCGCCGCGCGCGTTTTTTACATCAAGGTGCGTGTTACATCGTTGATGAATGCGCCGCAAGTTTTCCAACTTCGGCCGAGCAATGGTTGAAGGTGCCGGGTGTAGGACCTTACACCGCTGCGGCAGTAGCATCCATCACACTTGACGAAAGAGTTGCAGTGGTGGATGGCAACGTAAAGCGCGTCGCTGCCAGATTACTAGGCATAAAGTTAGCGTTGAATGATCGCGCGCTACACACTAAGGCCGAGTCATGGTCGCAGCAACTGCTTTCCGACACCAGTCATAACGACTTCCGCGCTGGAGATTGGAACGAGGCACTTATGGAACTTGGCGCTACCGTGTGTCGTCCGCGTCTGCCACTTTGCGAGACTTGCCCGCTACAAGATTTTTGCAAGGCGCGGCAATCGGGCGCGGACCCTAATGAATTTCCTCTGGCGGCTAAGCGTAAAAAGTTTATCGCGATAGAACTCGATTATGTTTGGTCTGCTGATGACAAGCGGTGCGTATTAATTCAACGTGATCAGGGTTGGAACATTGGTTTATATGAAGCACCGACCCGCGAGCAATGGACGGGAGAAATTGGCGAGAAGATAGGCTCGCTAAAGCACACGATTACGCATCACAAAATCACCGCACATTTCTATCAAGCAGTAGGGGACTCACAACTTCCACAAACGGACCCGACTAGCGTGCCTTTGTCAGGTCTAATGCGCAAGTGGCTAAAGCACGTTGACACCCTCTAATCAGACTTGTACTCAAGAGACGGTGCGGCGATGTCGAGTTTGTGCTTGCTAAAGAACTCAAAGATCTCGTCCCAGTAACTCCACGCAGGGACAAGATGTCCGCCTCCCTTAACTTCGATATATTCAACCTCGTGCTGGTCTTCCTTTAAGGCCGCGACAAGAGAGCGAGTGTAGTCAACGTCAACAAGGGGGTCCTTGTCGCCTTGCACAATAAAGATGCCCGCAGCAACATGTTCCAAATGTTCGCTACGCGTTTTACTGTAGTAGGCGGGCGCAACCGTTGCAATAGCTGCGAACTGCCGCGGGTATTTGCCTAGAAGGTGAAAGCTTCCTCCACCTCCCATGGAATGCCCATAAAGAAAAATGCGCTGCCGATCAACGTTGAATCCTTTACGTACCTTCGCGATAACGTTGATGACATCTCGCTCGCTTAACTCGCCTAAATTAGTAGGAGTGTCGCCGGCTCTTTCCTGGCCGAACATACCGTACCATCCACGTTTGTTGTAGCCCATTGGCGCAACCAGCAAATAGCCCTTGTCCTCGGCCTGTGCCACTAAGCCCGGATAGCGGATAATCTGATAACTATTACTATGTAGCCCGTGCAGAACAACGAGCAGCGGCAAGGGCTTTTGTCCGTCATAACCGGTTGGGACGTAAAGCGCATAGCCGGAGTCGCGACCTGCTTCATGGAAGGCATATGTTAGATGTTCAATCTCACCCCGACCCGGGTGCTCAAGAAACGATATAGGGACAGTGCAAGCCGAGAGCGAACAAGCGCAGTAAAGCAAAAAGCTATTTAAGAAGGCATCACGGACGTTGAGCATGCACCATTCTAGACAGACGCCTTTCATTTGTTTTATTTTTGTGGTATACTGAAGTTCAACAAAGATGGGGGCGATCGGTTTCGACTGGAACGTCATTAGTCTGGGTTGCGTGTCGAGGTTGAAATGAGGTCCTCGTAAAAATCATTTCAAGGCTTTAACTGCCGATAATAACTACAAACTCGCAGCCTAGTGCTGTGTCACCTTGAAGAATCCCGCTTGTCGATTCTCTTGGTGCTTGATGACGAGCTAGCGACCAGACCCTGGCCCAGGGAAAGGAAGCGAAATTTAATGGGCTGGATGTCGTAAAGCTTTGTCAGCTGTGCATTGCGCCATTGAGATTTAACAGCCGAATACACACGTAGATGCTCTTGCTTAGGCCTCTTAGGACGCGGGTTCGATTCCCGCCGCCTCCACCATTTTTGTTACTGCGGCATAGAAGACCGACCTCGATTATCTTAGGATAATATTGATGCCTTCGTTCCCCCGCCTTCTGCCACTGCTTGTCATTATCTTGACATCGCTATTCGCATCATGTCAGGCTAACCCAGCGGGCAATATTCGCGATCTGTCTGCAATACACGATCCCGTTACTTGGCAACCCGTTTCTAACAGTGCGGTAGAGGATAGCTTCCAAATCACGGATCACCGTCAACTCGAAGAAGCCATCCTTAGCAGCCTCGGGGCCATTTCTGCCGAAGACTTCAGCTTTGCCTTCGAATTAAGTTCATGGATGATGATCATGCTAGTCCATGACGAGAATCCTGTTGCAAGACGCCAGTCCTTAGCCATACTGGGCAACCTCGCTGGTGGATGGCTAGCACGCTGTGACGCAAGTTTCTCCGAGACAGATCATCCTTTAGATATCGAGCCAGCGATTGCATTGCTCGCTGCTGCGACTAACGCGCCCGAGCTAGAAGCCGCCGCCGCCGCAATCTTGAATTCAGCGACTCCGAGCGTTTACACCTCCTTAAGAATCATGGCGGCGCTCGGCAGAAAAATACATGCCATTCCTGTAGATGAAAAACGTTATGCGACTATTTGTAGCCTGGCCTTAAGACTGACGGTCGTCGGTATCACGGCTGCGGTGGCCGATGCAGACGCCGACATCTCTTCTAGCGCGCAAAGCACCCTTGATCTTCTAAACGGATACACGGGCTGAAAATGAAACAAGTCGTTTCTACTCTCATTAAATGCGGCATTGCTGGCGGATTAATCTATTTTATATTGCAACAAGTAGACTTCGCCGAGATCGTGGTCATTATCCAAGGTGCCGATAGCGTCAAACTACTTGCCGGAGTCGCCTGCTGGACAGCCCTGTGTCTGCTCGGGGCAGTGCGCTGGAACTGGCTAGCGAATGCCGCCGGCGTGACTATCTCGCATGGACGAAGCTTGAGGCTTGTCTTTATTGGCTTCTTCTTTAACAACTTAATGTTTGGTTCAACGGGCGGCGATTTAATGCGCGCTTATTTGGTGACGAAGAATATGAGTGAGAATCGATGGCGAGCCGTGCTTTCGGTGATTGTCGATAGGGTTATTGGGTTGTTTGCTTTGCTGACCATAGCTTCTTTGGTATTGTTGTCTTTTGAGTCCTCAGCGCCCGAGCAGTTTAAGTTAATCCCGGGACTGTACCTCATGCGTAAATTCGTGGTGCTGTTTGTCATTGGCTTTGTGTTTTGCGTTCTGCTTTACATGTCGGCGCGAGCACGCCGTTTGTTACGCATAAGGGTGCTAGTTAGTAGGTTACCCTTTCAGTCGCTGATTGAAAAAATACACGACGCGCTTTCTTTATACCGCACACAGTATCCCGCGGTGATTAAAGCCTTGTTGGTTTCAGTGCCTTTGCAGTTGGCTGGCATCAGTGCTTTTTACTTCCTTGCGACCGCAATTGGTTCAGCCCTTAACTTGCGTGACCAGGCCATTATTTTCCCTTTAGTTCAGACGGCCTCAGCTGTGCCCATCGCCCCGGCAGGGTGGGGAGTTGGCGAGCAGCTCTACGGCTGGTTCTTTGAACGCTTTGGCGATACTCTCGCCATCGGAGTAGCTGCATCTGTGCTGTTCCGCTTAATCACTCAAATCGGATTCGGACTAATCGGCGGACTATTCTGGGTTACTTCTTCCGACCGCCGCACCAATAATTAAATGAGCTTAACCGTTTTTGGATCTATCGGTCGTGATGACATTACGACGCCTTCTGGCTCAGTCGAAGGAGTAGTGGGTGGCTCGGCCGTTTACTTCTCTTTAGCAGCTTCGCTGTTTACTAAAGTGCGCTTGGCTGCCAACGTCGGCAACGACTTTCCCGATCAAGCCTGGGACGTCTTGCGCCAACGCGAGACAGACTTTGCCGGGCTACAAGTGTTTGACGATAAAAAAACATTTCATTGGGCGGGTAGTTATAGCGGCGACATGAACGAAGCGGAAACCTTAGTCACGGATTTGAATGTATTGACTGAGAAACCCTTCGTTCCAGAATCATATACCGATAGCAAGTTTTTGTTCTTGGCCAATATGGCGCCAGAAACCCAGCTTGAAATCTTAGAGCAGTTCCCTAACTCAACGGTGTTCGCCGACACAATGAATCTATGGATTGACATTGCGCGTCCACAGCTTGACGCCTTGCTCTCGAAAATTGATGGCCTTGTTCTGAATGACGGCGAGGCGCGCATGCTTACCAGCGAGCAGAATTTGATTCGTGCCGGAGCTGCCTTGCAGAAGATGGGCCCTAAGTATGTGATTATTAAGAAGGGCGAACATGGCGCCTTCCTGTTTACCCCCGATGAGCGGTTTGGCCTGTTGGCATACCCCGTTGATAGTGTCGTAGATCCCACCGGTGCAGGCGATTCTTTTGCTGGTGGCATGATGGGCGCCTTGGCCGCTGAAGGCTCGCTGACTCCCAAGTCCATCCATCGGGCTATGGCATATGGCACGGTTTGTGCTTCATTCACCGTTCAAGACTTCTCTGTTAGGGCTTTAGAGCAGGTAACGCGCTCTGAAATTGATGCGAGGTTTGCTGAATTAGGTGATTTCTTGAGTTTTTCCCCAGTATTTTCCTGTCCTTAGGGCTTTTTTGGCGTCTACAGAGAAAATAGTGATTTCTCTCTTGAAATACCTAACAAAAGCCTTACACTCATGACTACACAACTCACAAACAATAACGTGGTAAAAAAATCAACTAAAAAAACAAGCACTTCTACAGCGAAGCGAAAGGCAGTGGCCGAAGCGATAGCTGCAGTACACAAAGAACACGGCACCGAAGCAGTAATGGATTTATCTGTTACCGCCAAAGCGCCAATCTCAGGCGTCCTTACGGGTAGCCTGGGTCTCGACGCCGCCTGTGGCGGAAAAGGTCTACCGCGCGGCCGCGTTGTAGAGCTTTATGGTCCAGAGTCTTCAGGCAAGTCCACTTTGGCAATGTCTGTGGTCGCCGAAGCGCAAAAGAAGGGTGGTTTCTGCCTGTTCATCGATGCCGAGCACGCGTTCGATCCCGAATATGCTCAAAAGCTTGGCGTGCAGCTCGACGGCGACAAGTTCATGTTGTCCCAGCCATCAACGGGCGAAGAGGGTCTCGATATCTGCGAGAAGTTTGTTAAGTCAAACGCTGTTGATGTCGTTGTTATCGATTCCGTTGCAGCTCTGGTTCCGCAGGTAGAAATGAAAGGTGAAATTGGCGATACGTTCGTTGGCGTTCAAGCGCGAATGATGTCACAAGCCTTGCGTCGTCTTACGACAGTGATCGGAAAAACCGATGCGGTGGTAATCTTCATTAACCAACTTCGCGAGAAAATTGGTGTCATGTTTGGTAACCCAGAAACGACTCCTGGTGGCCGTGCACTCAAGTTCTATAGCTCAGTGCGTATCGATATCCGCCGCATTGGCGCAATCAAGAACGGCGATGTGATTATCGGAAACCGTACCAAGGCCACAGTGGTTAAAAACAAGGTGGCACCGCCATTCCGTCGCGCCGAATTCGACATCCTCTATACCGAGGGTATCTCAACTTCTGGCGATTTGATTGATTTAGGCCTACAGTATGGTTTCGTGCTCAAAGCAGGCGCCTGGTTTAGCTATCAAGCACCTGGTAAAGAGCCGATTCGCTTGGGGCAGGGCCGCGAATCGGTGCGTACCATTCTTAACGAAAATCCCGAATTAGCAAGCGAGCTTGATTCTCTCATACGCAACGAGTTAAATCCGAGTAAAGTAGAGAGTCCCAAGTCTTCAGAGGCCTCCTCCAAAAAGCCTGCTGAAAAACCTGAGGCGACAAAAGTCGCGACAGCCTCAAAATAAAACTCCCTAGTCCTTACCGGTATGAGCAAACCCACAACGGTTGCTGAAATCCGCGAGGCGTTCCTTGGTTTCTTCGAAGCCAAGGGACATCTTCGTTTAGATTCAGACTCCTTAATTCCTTCCAATGACCCGACCTTGTTGTTTACAGGTGCGGGGATGAATCAATTTAAAGACGAGTTCCTCGGCAAGGGCCGCAATATGCAGCGCGCAACTACTTCGCAAAAATGCATTCGGGTTCCTGACCTTGAAAATGTAGGTGCCACTCCGCGTCACCACACCTTCTTTGAGATGTTGGGTAATTTCTCCTTTGGAGACTACTTTAAAGGAGAAACTATTCCATGGGAATGGGAGTTCTTTACAGAAGTGCTAGGCTGGGATCCAAAGCGCTTTGTCGTGACGATATTTGAAGACGACGACGAGGCTTTCAAGCTGTGGCATGAAGTTGTCGGCCTTGATGCTGAACGGATTTACCGCCTGGGCGAAAAGGAAAACTTCTGGCCATCGTCGGCTCCGTCCAAAGGGCCAAACGGAGTTTGCGGACCATGCTCCGAAATCTATTGGGATAGCGAGCCTGATGAGCCTTTCCCAAGCAACGAGGGCTTAGATGAATTGCCAGACCGCTTTGTAGAGGTCGGTAATTGCGTGTTTACACAATTCGAACGTAAAGATGGTGGGGTACTTGACCCGCTACCGAACAAAAACATCGACGTTGGTTTAGGACTCGAGCGCTTGGCCGCCGTCGCCCAAAATGCCGCCAACAACTTCGAGACAGACTTGTTTATGCCATGCCTCGAGGTATTGCAAAAGTTGACCGGCCGCGAATACGTAACTGATTCTGAAGATGGCGTGCGCATGCGGCGTATCTCTGATCACGCACGCGCGGTGTTTTTCTGTATTGCAGATGGTGCTGTACCGGCACGCGACGGCCGTGGTTATGTAGTGCGCAAGATCTTACGTCGCGCTGTTCGCGACGGTATTGAAATGGGTATTGAGCAAAACTTCTTATCTGCGCTATTGCCTTGTTTTCAGAGCACCATGGGGCAGCACTATGACGAGTTGATTAGTCACCAAGATACTATCGTCGCAATGTGTGACGGCGAAGAAGCGCGTTTCCGCGAAGTGTACAACACTGGCATCGAGCGCCTTGCTATTGAAATTGAAGCGCTAAAAGAGCAAAATGCAACGGTGTTTCCTGGCGAAATTGCTTTCGAGCTACATGATACGTTTGGTTTCC
>Ga0315320_10004631_pt1 | contig 11251 bp, 13 predicted proteins | sample M140m21515metaG_FD_203458 | JGI IMG/M metagenome (GOLD analysis project Ga0315320, IMG submission 203458) | Ammonia-oxidizing marine archaeal communities from Monterey Bay, California, United States - M1 40m 21515 | ecosystem: Environmental > Aquatic > Marine > Coastal | place: USA: California...
GATCACTTTTGCTTTTTCTGTATTTTCTTTGGTTGTTTTTATAATAGTTTTCTTGTGTTTATTTAATTCTGGAATAATAGTTTTAGAAAATTTGTTTAGTGGGGTAATAAGAACGGATTCTTGTTCTATATTTTTTTTAATGACCCCCTGTTCTCTTATTGGTAAAATCAAAAAACTCAAAATGACAAGTGTTTTTAAAAGCCCAAAAAAACCACCAAGTAATCTACTAACGAATCCAAGAGCTATAATTTTAGTGAATTTATCTATAATATATCCAAAAAATTTAATGCTGAAAAATGTAATGACAAACAAAATAATAAAAGAAATGATGGGAACAAATTTTTCAAAACCTTTTAAAAAAATATTAATTTTGGGTGTTAAATAATCCGAAAAATTAATTGCTATATAAACCCCAATAACCAAAGCTAATAAACTTGTAATTTCTTTTATTAATCCATTTTTAAAACCCTTTATTAAGCCGTATAATAATGAAACGGCAATAATAATATCTAAATAATTCATAGGGTTAAAGATATTAAAAAACTTTATTTTTGCATAATGGAAGATTTGGAAAAAAATTGGAAAAAAATTATTAACCAGCTTGAAAAAAAATTTAATGATGAAATATCATTAAAAGGGATTTTATACTTGATTGGTGTGCAGGAGCTTAATTTTGGTATAAAAAATTTTAGCCGAGAAGATAAAATTAATGTATTACATGTGGCGACCTGTAAACTATTAAGTAGTTATGGTTATTATAAATTTGATAGTGTTGATGATGAGGGTTGGCCTCACTATAAAGAGTTAAAACCTTTAAAAAACCTGTCCGCAAAAGAACAGCAAAAACTAATAAAAATAGCTATTGTAAAATACCTTAATTAATTTCAACAACTAGTGTAACTGTTTTTTCTTTTAACAGTCTAATCACACTAGACCCATAATAAGTATTATTACCATCTATTTTTTCTACATCAACCTGGAAAATTGCCTCTAATTCATATGTAAACTCAGCCCTTCCGTCTGCATCTGTTTCATTTGTTTTTCTTAAATCTGGGTTGGGAGAATTTCCCTCTTGACTTATTGCGCCATCTTGATGCAGGGTTACGGTGGCTTCAGGAATGGTATTGCCATTAACATCTTTTACAATAATTACTCCTATTGTATCTTTGGCTTTTTGACAAGAGGTGATTGTACTTAATAATACTAGTGTGACTGCTCCTAATATTACGGTTTTAAAAATTCTATTTAGCATAATTATTGTTTATTTGTAATTGGTTTGGTAAAGATATACAAATTATTATAATGTTAAAAAAAGTTAAAAAATTATTGAAAGAGGTTGAGGTTTTTAAACCTAAATCTAAAAAAGATATAGAAAATTTTCGATTAAAGTTTTTATCAAAAAAGGGTGTGATAACCAATCTTTTTGATGATTTTAAAAACATTCCTACTGAAAGCAAAAAAGATTTTGGAAAAGAGATAAATAATCTTAAAAAAAACGCGCAGGTAAAGTTTGATTCTTTTAGATATAGTTTTGAAACAAAAAAAAAGAATGCGGAATTTGATCTTAGCAAGGGTATTGGATTAGATAATTTAGGTAGTAAACACCCCATTTTGCTAGTAAAAAACCAAATTATTAGTATTTTTGATAAGGTGGGTTTTGCTGTAAGTGAAGGGCCTGAAATTGAAGATGATTGGCATAATTTTTCCGCACTTAATCTAGCGGAAGAGCATCCCGCAAGAGATATGCAAGACACTTTTTTTATTCAAAATAATCCTGATGTATTACTGAGAACTCACACCTCCTCTGTTCAGGTTAGATATATGCAAAAAAACACTCCTCCTATCAGAACAATATCCCCGGGAAGGGTTTATAGAAATGAAGCGGTTTCAGCAAGAGCACATTGTATTTTTCATCAGATTGAAGGATTATATATTGATGAAAATGTAAGTTTTGCAGATTTAAAACAGATCCTTCTTTATTTCGCAAAAGAAATGTTTGGAGAAAAAACTAAAATCAGATTAAGACCCTCTTACTTTCCATTTACGGAGCCAAGTGCGGAAGTAGATGTTAGTTGTAATATTTGTAATAGTAAAGGTTGTAATGTCTGTAAATACACTGGATATTTAGAGATTTTAGGGTGTGGGATGGTTGATCCAAATGTTCTAAAAAACTGTAATATTGACCACAAAAAATATACCGGTTATGCTTTTGGAATGGGAATTGAAAGAATTGCTATGTTAAAATACGGCATAAAGGATTTACGGCTATTTTTTGAAAATGATATTCGTTTTTTACAACAGTTTAATTCGGGAGATTAGTACTACTATAACGGTTTATTACTTGATTATATTGTTGATTTTTTATCTAAAACTCCAATCATAAGTGTCTAAATTCTGCACTGAATTCTTCAATAAATCTATCGCAGATCTTATATCTTCTTTGTGTACCATTTCAATAACCTGATGTATATGTCTTGTAGGTATAGAAACAGCTCCAACAATACTTCCTCCAGGATTCATTCTTTGTATTCCCGCTGTATCTGTTCCTCCTGCTGGTAAAATTTCTAATTGTGTTTTTATTTTTTTATTTTTAGCTAATTCTTTCATGTATTTAACCATTCGGTAATCACACACTGTAGAAGAATCCATTACTTTTATACACGCCCCATCTCCAAGTGCAGAAACTTGTTCTTGTTTAGTGCTTCCTGGAGTGTCCCATGCAATTGTTGTGTCTAATCCAAAACCAAAATCAGGGTTTATCTCCATGGAAGAAACATTAGCTCCTCTAATTCCTATTTCTTCTTGTACAGTAAAAACAGCATAAACATCATATGTAGGGGTTTCGTTCATTTCTCGCAACATCTCTATTAAAATAAAGACAGAAACTCTATTGTCTAGAGATTTGCAATTTATACACTCGCCCATTTCAATCAGCTCTCTTTCTCTTGTTATAGTGTCTCCAACCGAAATCAACTTTTCTAACTCCTTTTTTGACCTACCAGTATCTATAAAGAAGTCGTTGATTTTTGGGGGTTTAGACCTGTCGCTATTGCTCATTAAATGGATTGGCTTCCCACCCATTACACCTATCACATCTTTTTCACCATGAATTATTACTCGTTGAGCGGTAAGTGTTTTTGGGTCAAAACCTCCTAAAGTGTGAAAATAGACAAACCCGTTGTCATCAACATGTGTAACAATAAAACCAATCTCATCCATATGTGCAGCTATCATTACTTTTTTACGTAATTTTCCTTTTTTAATAGCCACAACATTTCCCATGTTATCAATTTGTATTTTGTCTACTAAAGGCTTGATTTCTCTTAATACAATTTCTCTTATCTTTTGCTCGTGCCCAGGAGCCCCCGCTGCCTCACAAATTTCTGCTAATAATTTAGTGTCTATCATTATTTTTAAATTTTACTTACTTTCATCATATTTGTTGTTCCTTTTTCCCTGGCAGGCATACTTGCTATATTCACAACCACCTGTCCTTTCTTTAGATATTTTTGTTTTTTTAATATTTCTTTTGTTTCTTTTATTGTTTGACTAGTTGTTGAAGATCCTTCATAATAAAACCCTTGTACCCCCCAAACCAAACTTAGTGTGTTTAAAATACTGTGATTATTAGTAAAAGCATAAATAAACGCTTGGGGCCTAAAACTAGAAACCTTAATGCTATTAAATCCAGAGTACGTAATTGTAATTATTGCTTTTGCTTTTGTTTGTGTTGCAACTTGTGTCGCATTTGAACATATCGCATTTGTAAGAAACCTTCCTTTATCTTTTATTTCTCTGTATTGTGTGTTTTTTGAAATGCTATGTTCGCTCGATTCAATATCTCTAATAATTTTTCTCATTGTATTAACTGCTTTTATAGGGTTTTTACCTACAGAAGTTTCTCCGCTTAACATTAATGCATCTGCACCATCAATTACTGAATTAGCTACATCATTTACCTCGGCTCTTGTTGCTGTTGGATTTTCTGTCATGCTTTCTAACATTTGTGTGGCTATAATAACTGGCTTTGCGTTAATTATACATTTATTAACGATCATTTTTTGATAGACCGGTAGTTTTTGTGGTGGGACTTCAACCCCCAAATCTCCTCTGGCAACCATAATTGCGTCCGAAGCATTAATTATATTTTCGATATTTTTTATCGCTTGTGGTTTTTCAATTTTTGCAATTATTTTATGCGGTAAATTTCTATTTTTAATTATTTTTTTAAGGTCTTTAATGTCTTTAGGCTTCCTTACAAAAGAAAGGGCAATCCATTCAATTTTTTGAGTTAGAATAAAATCCAGATCATCTAAATCTTTTTTTGTAAGACATGGTAAGGATGTTGTTGTATTAGGAAGGTTTACTCCTTTTCTTGATTTTAAAAGCCCTCCAAATATAACTTTTAAAATAACAGTATCTTTATTGTTTGTTGAAACAACTTCTAGTTTAATCCTTCCGTCATCTAAAAGAACCCTGTCTTTTTCTTTAACGTCTTTTGCAAAATTGTTATAGTTAATATAGATCGTATTTTTTTTATTTTTTGTGCAAAAAGATATTTTTTCACCCTTTTTTAATCTGATTGGCTTTTCAAAATCGCCCACCCTAATTTTTGGACCTTGCAAATCAGCCAAAATTGCAGTATGAACATTTAACTCTGTATTTATTTCTTTAATATTGGCAATAATTTCTTTTGCCTTATCGTGTGATAAGTGTGAAAAATTTAATCGACAAACGTTTACACCTTTTTGCATTAATAATTTCAACATCTCTTTTGAAGATGTTGGTGGCCCGATGGTTGCTATTATTTTAGTTTTTCTTGTCATGTATTATAAATCTATCACTGTTTTTTTCTTTGTCTAAATCAAACTCAAATGCCAAAAGTATATCATTTATATCTTTTAAGTTGTGTAAAAACTCTTGTTTTTTTATTCTGCAGTTTTTTTTATTTATGATTAAAAAGTAATTCACACTCTTATTTGAGGGTATCATATACCCTTTTTTTGATCTATTTACCAATAAGTTAAAAACACACCCCTCTTTTTTTTTGTATTTATATCTAGTAAAAAAAAGGCTTTCATTTATTTTATGGTTGTCTGCTATTTCAAGATTTAATCCTAAAAACTTATTTAAAAACCAACATAGTTTATATGGTTTGCTATGGCTGTTTATGGCTAAAACCTCAAAATCATACTCATATGGGCAATCTAAGGTGTGGTTTTTTTTCATTGGTTACAAACTATTAAGTGTGTTTTTTGCAGCTGCCTGCTCAGCTTCTTTTTTAGAAAATGCTTTTGCTTCTCCCGTTTTTTTTCCGCTTAAAAAAACTGAAACTAAAAACTCTTTTCTATGTTTTTGTTCTTGTTTTTTATCTGTTTTATATTCTATTTCTAGGTTTTTTTTCTGAGCGTATTTTAACAACTGACTTTTAAAATCTTTATTGATTAATTTGGATAAAAAATCAGAATTATATATATTTTTTATTATAAATAATCTTGTTTGTTGTATTCCTTTATCACTATATATCGCTCCAATTATAGCCTCTAATGTGTTTCCAAAAATATTTTCTGGTAAATTATTTAAATTACTTTTTATCTTACTTTTGGGTATTATTTTACCTCCAACTAAATTAAGGTGTTTTCTACTTATAATTACTGCTCGTTTTTTAGATAAAAAACCCTCGTCCTTATTGGGGTTTTCTAACAATAAAGTGTCTGTTATTATAAATGACAAAACAGCGTCCCCTAAAAACTCTAATTGTTCATTGTTTTTTTTATTGTTAATTGATTTATGTGTAAACGCTTGTTTGTATAGAGGGCTTCTTGTGTGATAGCCTAATAATTTAAACTGATCATCGTATTTTTTATAACTAGTAAATCTTGAAATTATTCGTTTTAACACATTAATTATTCGTGTTTTTTAAATAAGATTGAGGCGTTATGTCCACCAAAACCAAACGTGTTGCTTAAAGCATAATTCACGATTCTTTTTTGTGATTTGTTGAGTGTTAGGTTTAATTTTTTATCAATCTCGGGATCATGCTCCTTGTGATTAATTGTGGGTGGTACAATATTATTTTTAACTGACATTATAGATGCTATTGCTTCTATTACTCCTGCTGCCCCCAATAGATGGCCCGTCATTGATTTTGTAGAGCTAATGTTTAAATTGTACGCGTGATCTCTAAAAAGCGCTTTAATTGCTTTTGTTTCTGCAATATCTCCAAGCGGGGTAGAGGTTCCGTGAACATTTATATAATCAATCTCTGTTATATCTATATCCGCCTCTTTAATTGCTTTTCTCATTACATTTTGAGCCCCCAAACCTTCTGGGTGTGGGGCTGTAATATGATAGGCATCAGCTGTTAACCCTCCCCCTACAACCTCTGCATAAATATTTGCCCCCCTACTAATAGCGTGTTCGTATTCTTCTAAAATAATCGCACCCCCCCCTTCTCCCATCACAAAACCATCTCTATTTTTATCAAAAGGGCGAGAGGCTGTTTTTGGGTCGTTATTTCTTGTTGATAACGCCATCATTGCGTTAAAACCCCCTATTCCTGGAGGGAAAATACAAGCTTCTGATCCGCCAGCAATAAAAAAATCTGCCTTGTTCCATTTAATATAATTAAACGCGTCTATTAAAGCGTTTGTAGAGGATGCGCAAGCAGAGACTGTTGTGAAATTTGGGCCTTTAAGGTTATATTTGATTGAAATATGTCCCGCAGGAATGTCTGAAATTAATTTTGGAATAAAAAAAGGGTTAAATTTGGGGTCTCCGTCTCTTTTGCTAAAATTAACCGATTCATTGAAAAATGTTTCCATACCTCCAATACCCGAACCCCATATAACACCACCTCTTTCATTGTTAATGGCTTCTATATTAATACCCGAGTCTTTAATTGCTTCATCGGTAACAACCATTGCGTATTGACTAAATTTATCAAGTTTTCTAACTTCTTTTTTAGTTATGAATTCCGTAGGATCAAAACCCTTAAGCTCACACGCAAATTGAGTTTTAAACTTTGTAGCATCAAAATGTGTAATTAAATCCGAACCACTAATCCCTTCAACTAATGAGCTCCAATATTTTTGTAGATTATTTCCGATAGGAGTTAAGGCCCCTATTCCGGTGACAACCACTCTTCTATCCTTCATTTTGTATTACGCTTTAGTTTCCTCAATAAAATTTATAGCATCGCCAACCGTTGTAATAGCCTCTGCTTTATCATCTGGTATTTGAATATCAAACTCTTTTTCAAATTCCATAATTAATTCTACTGTGTCTAACGAATCAGCTCCTAAATCGTTAGTGAAACTTGCTTCGTTAACAACCTCTTTAGAATCAACACCTAAATTATCGACAATAATTGCTTTTACTTTTTCTGATATATCTGACATTTCAAAATCTTTTAGTTAATAGATTGCAAATAAAACTATAAAATAAAGAATTTGCAAACTTTATTATTTTCTGTTTTAACATCTGTATGTTTATACTATTTTTGAATAAAATTTGATTTTTTATGAAACGGTTGGCAATTTTTGGTTCTGGATCAGGTAGTAATGCTGAAAACATTTGTAATTATTTTGAGCGGTCTAAATCTGTTGAAGTTGTATTTATTTGTACGAATAATAAAAACTCTTTTATAGTAAATCGTGCAAAAAAACTAAAAATCCCTATAGAGTATACAACAAAAAGTGATTTGTCTAAGTTCTCTAAAATACACAAAACACTAAAGTTTTATAACGTTGATTATATTATTCTGGCAGGTTTTTTACTTAAAATTCCGCTTAAAATGTTAAATTATTACCCAAAAAAAATACTAAATATTCACCCCTCATTATTACCTAAATATGGTGGAAGGGGTATGTATGGGGATAATATACATAGGGCTGTTTTAAAAAACAAAGAATTTGAAACGGGTATAACAATTCATTTTGTTAATCAAAATTATGATGAGGGGGAGATAATTTTACAAAAAAAATGTACTGTTTCTAAAAATGAAACAATAGAGAGTTTGGGTGAAAAAATTCGTTGTTTAGAGTTTAAATATTTTCCAAATACAATAAAAAAAACAATTCTTAAATAATGTCAATTATAATTTATACCGACGGATCCGCAAAGGGAAATCCTGGGAAGGGTGGTTTGGGTATTGTGATGATTGCTGGATCATATAGAAAAGAAATACAACAAGGGTTTAGACTAACAACAAATAATAGAATGGAGCTATTAGCTGTAATTGCTGCATTAGAAAGTATTAAAAAAAACAGCTCTATTATTACGATTTATTCTGATTCTAAGTATGTGGTGGATGCTGTAGAAAAAAAATGGGTTTTTTCCTGGGAAAAAAAGAATTTCACTGGTAAAAAAAACCCAGACTTATGGATTCGTTTTCTTAAGGTGTTTAGAGTGCATAAAGTGTCATTTATCTGGGTAAAGGGACATTCAAACATCAAAGAAAATGAACGATGTGACGAACTTGCTGTTCAAGCTGCTGATTCTAATTATTTAGAGGTGGATGATTGGTATGAAAAACAAAAAAAAAACGATAATACTTTATTTTAAACTAAATCAAACTTAACCAAGTTAACAAATTTATTTACTCGAGAATTTATTTGTTCTTGGGTGATTTTTTCTAAGTTTTTGGTTCCAAACCTCTCTACACAAAATGACGCCAATACAGAGCCATAAACAACAGCCCTTTTCATATTTTCAAAAGTAATATCCTTTGTTTTTTCTAAATACCCTATAAATCCCCCCGCAAAAGAATCGCCCGCCCCTGTTGGGTCAAGAACATTATCAAGTGGTAATGCTGGAGTATAAAAAACCTCATTGTTATCAAATAATAATGCTCCGTGCTCTCCTTTCTTAATAATCAAATATTGTGGTCCCATTTTTAAAATAGTCTTCGCGGCCTTTTTCAAAGAATATTCACCTGAAAGCTGTCTAGCCTCTTCGTCGTTAATTGTTAAAACATCAACTTCTTTTAATGCTTCCTTTAAATCTTCCATAAAATGATCCATCCAAAAATTCATGGTATCCAAAACAATTATTTTTGGTCTTTTTACCATTTGATCTAACACTTTTTTTTGCACTGAGGGCATAAGATTTCCTAGCATTAAATATTCTGATTTTTTAAATTCATCAGGAACAACAGGGTTAAAGGTTTCTAAAACATTTAATTGTGTTTCTAGCGTGTCTCTTGTATTCATGTTGTTGTGATACTTTCCAGACCAAAAAAATGTTTTTTCTCCCTTTTTTATTTGAAGTCCTTGTGTGTCAACTTTTTTGTTTTGCAACATATATATAGCGCTTGTAGGAAAGTCATCTCCCACAACAGAAACAAGATTTATTTTATTTGTAAAATAAGATGAAGACAAGCATATATATGTTGCTGCTCCTCCAACTATTTTGTCTGTTTTTCCATGGGGAGTTTCTATTGCGTCAAAAGCTACAGTTCCCACTACTAATATGCTCATAATTATATTTTTTGCAAATATATTTTATTATTTAATGGTTTCTGTTATTTTTACAGCCGTTTTTAAGACACACTCCTCCTTAGCTCAGCTGGTTAGAGCATCTGACTGTTAATCAGAGGGTCCTAGGTTCGAGTCCTAGAGGGGGAGCAGAAAATAAAGCATCTAAATATTTGGGTGCTTTATTTTTTTCTTTTAAATAATCTACTTTTTCCTTTTTTAGATTTTCCGCCTATCTTTTGCCCGTCTTTATATAAAACTAATCTCCATTTTGTCTTTTTCTTTTGTTTTGTGTCTACAGAATCTTTGTGGTCAGCACAATCCAAAACATCTGTTCCGTTAAATATTTTCTTTTTATTTATAAAATTATATGTTAGTCCCACTGAGGTTGTTATAGACTGCAGTTGACCATAATCAAATGATGATTCTAGAAATATTTTTAGTCGTTCGCTAAAACGGAAAGAAGCACCAGAGCCTAACACTATTCCAAAACCAACGTTTATTCCATCTATAAAAACGCTAGAAATATCTTCTTGATAATCAATTAATTCGGCCTTCATTAAATAGTCCAAATAACCTCCTGTATTACAAAAAAACCTCCACTTACTCTTCCCAAAATTCAATTGTGCTAACACTGGTAGGTTTAAGTAGTGATAGTCTATTTGTGTGGGGCCAAGCCCACCTGATCCTGTTATTGCGTTTGTTGTCCCCCCTCCTTTTATTTGATATGCTAATTTTGACTTTATAGAAAATAATTTTGTGAAATTATATTGGATTAAAATCCCACACATAGGCCGTAGAGTTTCTTCATTAAATATAGGGTTATTGGGTATAGAATTATACGACCCTCCCAACAACATGCCCAGCTCAAATGATTTTTCTTGACCAAGAATAATCATGGGAAAACAAAAAAATATCAGTAGGGTTTTTTTTATTTTATTCACTGACGGAAGATTTAGTCTTTAAAAAACTTAACAATAGTATAATGATATGTTTGGTTTTTAAATGTTTCATTTGGTAAAAATACTATTATTTTCACCTTGTCTTATATGAAGAAAAATAAAAATAAAAAAAGAGACTCTAAAAAAGAGTTTTCAAATTCAAATTTATTTGATTTATCCACTTCTTTTTTCAGACAAAACCCTAATAAAAAGCTTAATTACAAGCAGCTTAGTAAAGCTCTAAAAATTAAAAGTACTAGAAATAGGAGGCAGTTAGTTGAAGTAATGAAACAAATGGAGTTGACTGGAATTTTAGAAGAGTTTCAAAGAGGATCATATAGGTTTGTTAAAAAAAGAAATGTTGTTTTTGCAAAAATCAAAAACACCAACTCTCGCGGCGCCTATGCGAAAATTGATTCTGAAAATGAGATTTTTATTCCAAAAAAAAACAGCTCATTTGTTTTAACTGGAGACGAGGTAGAGATTTTTGTTTTTACTAAAAAAGGAGGGAAGAAGGAGGCGGAGGTTGTGACAGTTATTAAGAGAAATAAAAACGAATTTGTTGGTGTTATAGAGTCCTCCTCTTCTGGCTTTTTTTTTATTCCCGATGATAGGCGGGTTTTTTTTGATGTTTTTTTACCTCCCAAATCTATAAAGAGTGAGTTTTTAAACAAGAAGGTGTTGGTTAGAGTTGAAGGGTGGGATAATGATTTTAAAAACCCTATTGGGAAGGTTGTTAAGCTTATTGGTGATATCAATAATCATGATACAGAGATAAACTCTATCCTTTTTGACTATGGTTTTAATACTGCCTTTCCTAAAGATGTTGAATTA
>Ga0315320_10004635_pt1 | contig 11249 bp, 6 predicted proteins | sample M140m21515metaG_FD_203458 | JGI IMG/M metagenome (GOLD analysis project Ga0315320, IMG submission 203458) | Ammonia-oxidizing marine archaeal communities from Monterey Bay, California, United States - M1 40m 21515 | ecosystem: Environmental > Aquatic > Marine > Coastal | place: USA: California...
CAGCTCTACGGATACCATCGTCATTAAAGTCGGTGGCACAGACACTGGACGCACGGACACAGGACGAACAGACACGGGGCGTTAGTTCGCAGTGGACTCTTCATCGCCCTCAAACGATTCGAGGGCCTGCGCTATCGCAGCCGGATCCCCGCCTCCCCGGGCGATAACCGTCAGTACCTGCGCACGAAGCCTGGGACCATCCCCAGGGCCTGCCGCCGCAATGGCGACACGCAAGGCATCCACATCACCCGCATGGGCGACTGCAGCCAATCCTGCAAGGGCCGCCTTTCCGGTGGGGTCCTGCGTGATCTTGGCCGACTCGATACGGGCCTTGTCCCATTGACCATCAAGCGCATAAGCAAGCGCCAATGGAGCCATCAGTTCTGGTGTTTGTTCACATCCAGCATTGACTGCATCCAAGCCCGCCTCAATGGCCGACACTGGATCGCCCAGCTTTAAATGGATTCGGGTCACATTGAAGCAGCTTTCATGAAAGGGCATGGGAGGCTGAATCACCGCTTGGTGATACCAAAAAGCGGCATCCTTGTTCAGGTGCTGATCCTCAAGCCAACGGGCCAACGCCCCTTTGGCATATCCGGATGGTGCCCGTTGAATCGACGCCTGCCACAAGGTGGCCTCATTCTTCCATACAGGGACTTGCCGCATGGAGAGCATGGTGAGCAATGCCAACGCAAGCACAATTGCCCGCCGAACCATGGGTCTCTGTGCAACCGCGGCCACCGCCCACCCGATTCCGACCATAGGCAGATACAAGTACCGGTCCACCACAGCGCCCACATGTGCAACAGCGGCCCAGGCAGGTACCAGACCCAGGAATGCAAATACCAAACCGGCACGAGCGAATGGCCCCCCCGCTGAAGCCAGCAAGGCCAGCAAGGCCATGGCCATGATGGCCGCAAACCACGGAATGGCAGGAAGCCACCCAAAGTGAATCACTGGTGCGATATCAATAGGCCATACAATCTTATTTAGATAAAATGCCAACGCAGGGGTACCCACAGCCGACAGGTGCTCCCAGTCGGCTTGCGCAGGAAACCCGACTCCAGCGGCCGCACGCATTCCAAACGCCAGCCCAAAGCCACTCAAGACCGACAAGTGAGCGCTACGGGAGCCCCACCCGCCCCAACGAGCACGGCATGCAAATGCCAACAGCAGGGGTGCAAAGACAACACTCTCCTTACACAACATCGCCGCAGCACATGCGATTGCACCACCCAGCAATGCCCATATGGATGGCTTTTCTTCGCTGAGAATCAACAACGCGGCCAGCAACCAAGCGACCGCCATTGGGTCATTGCGGGCAGAGATAAAGCCCACCACTTCGATTTGAACCGGATGTAACGCAAAAACTGCGGCACCAAATGTGGCCGCCAGTTTGTCGCGCAACAGCCGCTCCAACAACCGCAGAAGGAGCAAAATAGCGAGACCGTGCCACAAGAGATTGTGCAAGTGGTGCAAGCGATGGTTCAGACCGAACAATGCTCGGCTCACAGCCAAGTCCACCAACATCAGTGGTCGGTAATACCCAGGCTCGGCTTCCGGTACTGGAGTGGCCCCCCAAAGGTCGGTCAGAAACATTTCGGGAATGTTTGAGAGAGAGCCTGTGAGTTGATTTTCAACCACCAACAGGTGGTCGTCCCACACAAATCCTCCCCCCACCAAGGGGAGATAAACAGCAAATACAGCCAGTACGAGTAAGAATCGCGCCAGTCGTGGGTCAGAGTCTCGCATGAGATCAGCTTAGATGATTTGCGGTGTGGACACGAATCCGGACAAGCCATGTCCGCATCATGGATTGTTCTCTCCCCGGGACCAGTGTATACTGAACACATGTTCAGATACCTCGTCGCCCATGTCCCATCATTTCGACTCGACCGCTGCGGTTGGTCCCCCAACCAGCCGGTCATCTTGGTGGCCGAACAAAGCAATGCCTTGCGCGTTCAAGCAGCTACGCCTGTTGCATTGGCTGCGGGCATTCGCCCTGGGATGAGCGTCGCTGCAGCGAGAGCACTGGTGCCTCATGTCGAAACCGAATTGCTTGATACCGAGGCCGAAGCTGAAGATCTTCATGCACTCACCACCCAACTTCTGCGGGTCTCACCATCCATCGCCGCAATGCCTCCCGATACGGTTGTAGCCGAGATCACCCGACAACCAGAGATCCGTACAGGACAAGAGCGCGCACTCGTCGAGCGGGTTCGAATTCGCATGAATCAACTCGGCCACTCTGCCAACATCGTAGTCGCGGATGACCCCACCACCGCTCACCATGTCGCGCGCTGGTGTTCGGACAACACCATCATCCCCTCAGGCCAAGGTGCACGAGCACTGGAACATCTGCCATTGGCAGCCCTCTCCATCCCACCCCGTGACCTCGAACGCTTCGACAACCTTGGAATCACAACCATTGGTCGATTTGCCCAGCTTCCTCCCGCCGCCCTCTCTGGGCGGTTCAGTCCTCCAACCCTCACCGCACATGCACTGGCCTGTGGTCGCGCGCCATCCCCCACCATCACTCCTTGGTCCGAAGAGGGACCCCTTTCTCTCACCCAAGAGCTTCCAGATGAGGTCGTAGAATTAGAGGCACTGCTCTTTGTAATCAATGCCTTGGTTCGAGACCTCACCACCCGTTTACTCACACGGGGCCTGGCCACAACACAACTGGGCTTGGTCTTTCGACTCGATGATGGACGACAGCAATCTGTCTCCCTGCGGCTGGGCACACCAACCCGGAACCACTCCGCCATACTGGATCAAATTCGACACCGCCTGGGACGCTTTACGCTCAGTGGACCTGTGGTTGCCCTCATTCTCACCGTGCCAAACCCCACTCCCTTCGATGGCCGACAAATCGACCTGCGCGACCCACGGCGCATGGACGAAGCCATCGATGCTGTAAGCGCGCAGCTACAAGATGCACTCGGCAACCGAAGCGTACTCACTGCACGCACCATTCCTCGTCATCGACCAGAGGGAGCGTGGCGCCCTGTTCCTTTCGGCACCACGGTTCCCCGGGATGGAAACGCATCGGCCACCGCACTCGCTGAATCTCATCAAACCGATCCTGTGGATGCTTGGATGGGGCACCCCTTGGCCCTCATGCCAGAGAGACCCCCCATCATGATGAGCCCGCCACAAGCGATCGAAGTTGAAGCCGGTCCCATCACCGAAGGTTTTCCTGTTTCCGCCGTTCACGTAGATGGTCGATGGCACGCCATCACCCACAGTCAAGGACCTGAACATCTTGCTGGAGAGTGGTGGGCACACCCCTTCCAACGGACCTATTGGCAGGCCACGCTAGACGATGGACGCACCCTCTGGTTGTACCGTGAACACGGACGATGGGCTGTGCATGGGTGGTGGGATCGGTGAGTCAATTTGCAGAACTGGTTTGTCGGACCGCGTTCTCTTTCCATGAGGGTGCCAGTCAGCCAGAAGAGATCGTGGCCCAAGCCGCTGAGGCTGGACTCCACGCTGTGGCGATCACAGATCGAGACGGTGTGTATGGACTCCCACGTGCCCACAAAGCCGCTCAAGCACACGGTGTTCGTATCCTTCCCGGCGCCTTGCTCACCATCTCTGATGGACCAGGAGTGGCCCTGCTCGCCCGAGATGTCGGAGGATGGTCTCAACTCACTCGCCTGATCACCACAGCCCGCAAAGACATGAAAAAAGGCTGGGGTCAGATACCGCTTTCGGATTTACTCGAACGCGCCTGTGGCCTCGAAGCCATCCTGCTCGGCTCATGGTCCATCGACCGGGTTCACCAGGTCCGAGAAGCATTCGGGGTTCATGCATCTTTGGCTCTTACACGTCGATTGGACAGCCACGATGTTGCACGGTGGGACCAAAGAACTGTTCTCTCGGCGAAGACCCAGGTTCCCTTGGTCGCTACCGGTGACGTCTTGATGCACGACCCCAGCCGACTCCCACTCCAAGACATTCTCACGTGTATTCGCCGTAAATGTACTGTAGACCAAGCAGGTACCCAACTCCAAGCCAACTCCGCTCGGACTCTACGGAGCCCCGAAGCAATGGGACGTATGTTCGCCGCCGCACCGAGCACGTTGGAACGCTCGATCGAAATCGCAGACCGCTGCCAATTTTCTCTGTGCGATCTCCGCTATCGATACCCCAAAGAAATCGTCCCAGAAGGCTGGACTCCTATTCAGTGGCTGCGGCATCAAACAGAGCTGGGACTTCAATGGCGCTACCCAGACGGAACTCCCCACGCTGTACTTCAACAGGTGGAACATGAACTCACGCTCATCGAGCACCTGGACTTTCCAGCCTACTTTCTCACTGTCTATGACGTCGTCCGATTTGCCCGAGACAAGGGCATTCTCTGCCAAGGGCGTGGAAGTGCCGCCAATTCAGCCGTATGTTTCGCGCTTGGCATCACCGCTGTCGATCCGGCCACATCCAGCATCCTCTTCGAACGATTCATATCAGAGGAGCGCGGAGAGCCCCCAGACATCGACGTGGACTTCGAACATGAACGACGAGAAGAGGTTCTTCAATATGTTTATGAACGCTATGGTCGGCATCGAGCTGCCATGGTCAACGAGGTCATTTCATATCGGAGACGGTCCGCAATCCGAGATGTGGGCAAAGTCATGGGGCTCGACCCAGACCAAATCGATCGTACAGCCAAAGGCGCCCATTGGTTCGATCGCACCCAAATCAATGACAACAAGCTGAGAGAGATCGGTCTCGACCCACGTGACCCGCGCGTGCGCCAAACCATCATCATGGCCCAGGCACTCCGCGGTATGCCACGACATGTAGGGGTTCACACAGGAGGATTCACCATCTCCGATGGCCCACTCATAGAACTGTGCCCCATCGAACCAGCCACCATGGCCAATAGAACTGTCATTCAATGGGACAAAGATGACATTGATATCGTGGGCTTTGTGAAGGTGGACCTACTCTCACTCGGCATGCTCACAGCCATTCGCAAGAGCTTCGAATTGGTTCAACAACACTGGGGTCGGGTGGTCACCTTGGCCACCACACCGAACGAGGATGGTGCCGTCTACGACATGGTGTGCAAGGCCGACACCATGGGTGTGTTTCAAATCGAGAGCCGAGCACAGATGTCCATGCTCCCGCGTATGCAGCCACGGTGCTTCTACGATCTGGTGATTCAAGTCTCCATCGTTCGTCCAGGTCCCATCCAAGGCGGAATGGTCCACCCCTACTTACGGCGGCGCAGAGGAGAAGAAGACATCACGTATGCCCACCCCGACCTCGAACCCATCTTGGCCCGAACACTGGGGGTCCCCATCTTCCAAGAGCAAGTCATGTCGATGGCTGTAGCGGTGGGCAATTTCACACCGGGGCAGGCCGATGAGTTGCGACGTGCCATGGGCGCCTGGCGAAAGCGAGGAACGTTGGGACCACTGGCCGAAAAGCTGGTCCAAGGAATGAAGAACAATGGCATCAAAGATGAGTATGCCGCTCAGATATGCGACCAAATTCGAGGATTTGGTGAATATGGCTTTCCCGAGTCTCACGCCGCAAGCTTCTCCCGGCTGGTGTATGTCTCAGCATGGCTAAAGCATCACTACCCAGCAGCCTTCTGTGTCGCGCTCCTCAACAGTCAACCCATGGGTTTCTATTCTGCACGGTCCTTGATTGATGACGCACGCCGACATGGAGTGAAGGTACGCTCCATCGATATCCAACACAGTCACTGGAACAACACCTTGGAGTCCTCCGGTGATGATGAGTGGGAGATCCGGATCGGTCTCCGCCAAATTCGAGGACTGGCTCAGTCTGCAGCACTCCGAATCGAGCAGGATCGGTCTGCACATGGGCCGTATCAAAGTATTGGCTCCTTACAAAAGCGTGCCCAGTTGAATCGGGCAGCAATGGATACCCTGGCGCAAGCAGGAGCCCTACGTGCACTCGTACAAGACCGTCGTCAGGCCATCTGGTCCGTTCGCGGCCTATACGACCTGCCTCTCTTTCGCGGGATTGAGCGCACACTGGATGTGACACTCCCCACACCAACAACCGTCGATGAGATGAAGTCTGACTACCGGAGCATGGGGCTAAGCCTGGCCCACAATCCACTGGGGATGGTTCGAGAACGATTGAATCGTGAAGGGTTCCTATCAGCTGCCGAAGTACAGCAAACCCCGGGAGGCCGCACAATTCGCGTAGCGGGGATGGTGGCCCACCGACAACGTCCAAGCACCGCGAATGGAATCATTTTTATGACCTTAGAAGATGAGACTGGATTGCTTAATGTCGTCATCAAACCCAATACATTCGAACAGCAACGAAACACCATTCTCCAGCACAACCTGTTGGAGATCACCGCAACGGTCCAAAGAGATGGAGACTCCATTAGCCTTCTTGCCGCGCGCTTTGAACCCTTGAATGCACCACAGCCGGATGAAATCAAGAGCCGCGACTTTCAGTAAAAAGTGCTACCATCCTCACGCTATGCGTACCCTCCTCTGCACCATTACCGCCGTATTCTCCACCGCCTGCGGAACCGGGTTCATCAATAAACCCGCCATCGACACAGGCGAGAGTACAGAAGACATCAATGACACCGCCCCAGCGGATGACGATGGGGACACCGACCCACCGACCCCGCCGCCCGATACAGAGACACCAGAAGACACCGGCCCACTCGAAGCTGACGCCATCAGTGCAGCCCATCCCCGGCTGTTCTTTTCTCCGAGTGATATTCCTCGTCTTCAAGCACAAGTGTTCGACTTTGAACGCGCCGAACTGATCAACAAGTGGGATTCAACAGTCTCGGGATGGCGCAATGAAACCATGCTTCCATTCTCGGAACCATACTCCGACACGACAACCGATGATGGGTGGTCGAGTATCGCGGGCCCCATTCCCAACCTGGCGATGTATGCCCTCTTTACTGAAGACGAGGAGGTCCACACACAAACCGTGACTTGGATGCAGCAGGTGACGGAACAACCCGACTGGGGCACGGAAGATGCACCCAACATGAGTCGGGGTGCGTCGCAAATGCTCCAGGCCATGGCCATCGCATATGACATGCTCCACGACAAATTTGAAGTCGAAGAGCGCGTTTCATTTCGGGCCGGATTGATACAGCAAGCTGGACGCCTTTACCGCGGCTTAACTGGGGACACAGCACCATCATGGTCGATGCAATGGAACAGCCGAGAAGCACATGCAGCACATGCAGCACTGCTCATGGCGGGGCTAGCAACAGAACATGACTATGCCGATTCGGCCCTGTGGCTGGACCAGGCCAAAGGGTTCATCGAAACCAGCATGATCCACCTGGAAGCGGTTGAAGATGGCAGTTGGTCCGACGGTCCGAGTATTGCTTCCGACACGCTGACCAGCCTATTTCAGTCGCTTCACTTGATGGAACGACACTTTGACTACGACTGGAGTGAACACCCGTGGATGCAGAATCGAAGCGACGCCATGCTTCGGGCCAGTCTACCCGGACAAGCCGGCGTATTCTCCATTGCGGACGGGACCCACAGTTGGCTTCGCGGCCCTGAACATCAGGCATGCTTTGCCGACCTGTATTCACCCATGCCCGTCGCATCGTGGCTGGCCGATCAACATCGTATCATCGAAGGTCCAACCAGCCGACTGTACGAACTGTGGCTCGAATTTCTTTGGTGTGACCCTTCAGTCGAAAGCACAGCACCTGGACCGGGACTGAGCCCTTCTCATTGGTTCAGACAATGGGGCACGGGCATCTGGAGCAGCGGATTTTCGGCGACGGATAGCAGCTTGATATTCCATGCTGGCTTACCGGCCGACAGCGATGTTTGGAGCGACAGCTCCATGACGAGCACCTTTGACATTGGTCACCTCCATCCTGCTGTGGGCGGCTTTGCCTGGACGCCAAACGGACAACCCGTCATCACTGCTGGGGGTACCCAGCTGCCCAAACGCACCGCATTGGCCAGCACCTACACCTTTTCTGCCAATGAGAATGCCGATCAAGGATGGGGCGACCCTGGGCGAAGCGATTGGTGGGCACTGGATACCTTCCAGAACAATGTGGGCGACTCCTGGCGGGTTGGACAGCGCGGAGAATGGGCGCTCGACTACGGGCCGGCAAGTGACTTCGTCGATGCCGATGCCGGAATGGATTTGGTTCAGACAAAACGCGGTGTAACCGTCATGGTTGGACACTATGGCGGGATGTATCCAGTGGAGTACCGCGGTGAAACAGGCTGGTGGGACCTCGGTATCAACCGAATGACGCGAACCATTGTGATTCTCCCACAACACATTGTGTTGGTCTTCGATCACCTCGAGCACTCCACAGATCTGCTTCACCATGCGCGATTCCAGTCCACCACCGGCAGCTTTTCGGTGGGGGGAGCGACGGGTACCATCAGCACGCCGGATGGAAATACCTGGGCCATTGATGTGCCGGGTGGTGGTGGCCTCAGTTCCGGCAGCCACGTCCAAAACATCGATGCACCGGATGGCACCTGGGTCAACCACATGGAAATCACCAACTCAGCCGCAGCAGGGAAGCACAATCACCTGTACGTCCTTCGGTCCAACACCCAGACGGTGGCCACCACATGGACACCCACCGATGAGGGCGTGACAGCCGAACTGAGTGTGGCGAGTGAGGGCACCACAGAGAACTACACCATTCGTGTGGCCAACAGTATTGATCCGCTCGAACGGCAGGCGTACCTTACGTTTTCAGGGTGGGTGGGTATCCGACCCGGCATTGAAACAGAAATCCGCTTCTGAGTCGTTCTGTAAACCTCACTCCCACGATGGGTGCGGAAACGATAAAGGATCCTCATGGGACTCGATACACGCGTCAACTGCTGCCCGGATGGACTGGTCACTGACCGCCGTCGCCGCATCAAAGTACTGGACTGCACCATTCGCGATGGCGGACTTTGCAATCAGTGGCAATTCGATCACGGCGTCGTGAAACGAGTCTATGAAGCCTTACTGGACAGCGGTATCGACTACATGGAGGTCGGCTACAAGACCCGTCCAGGACTCGCCGATCCCAAGACAGATGGACCATGGCGCTTCTGTGCTGAAAGTGACCTCGCGCAAGTGGTAGAACGAAACGAGAAACTACAGATTGCCACCATGGTTGATGTCGGCAGAATTGATGCCTCAGACATCCCACCCTGCTCCGACTCCTCGATCGATGTCATCCGAATTGCAACCTATAGCCACCAAATGGAGGAGGCACTGCGCCTGCTCGATCACTGCCTCGAGCAGGGCTACGAAACCTTTATGAACGTGATGGCGGTGTCCACACTCGCACCCGACGATGTGGATGAGTTCTTGGTCAAGCTCGCAGGATCGGGCATCCACAATGTGGCCATCGTCGACTCATTCGGAGCCTTGTACCCCTACCATGTCCGATATCTGGTTCATAAGTACATGAACTATTTGGGTGAGAACATCAAGGTGGGTGTGCACTTCCACAACAATCAACAACAAGCCTTCGCAAACTCCATTGCAGCCATCGACGAGGGGGTCGACTTTGTAGACGCAACGCTGCACGGAATCGGTCGTGGCGCGGGAAACTGCCCATTGGAGCTGCTGCTCTTTTACTTGGACAACCCCAAGTACGACGCACGCCCCATTTTAGATTTGGTCGAAGAGTTCGCGTCCATGCGGGATGATCTACGCTGGGGCTATCACCTGCCCTATGCCATCTCAGGCTTCTTCAACATCCATCCCCGCAGCGCTATGGATCGTATGGCGAGGGTGGATCGATACCAAGTACGTGAGATGTACGAAACGCTCTCCAAGCGCGCTGAAAACACCGACGAATAACCACCATTTGGGTTCGCTCTGGTAGCGTGACGCCATGATCTTGGTTGGTTTCACGCTCGCACTGTTGCTGTTCTTCGCCGTGGGGATGGCGTCGATGCGCCACGCCAAGAAAGAAGTGGGCGACTACTTGGTCGCAGGCCGCTCTGTATCGCCCGCTGCAGCGGGACTCTCAGCGGTCGCGTCCAACAACTCGGGCTTTATGTTCATTGGGGCCATTGGCTTCACATATGCCTATGGTCTCTCTGCGTTCTGGCTCTTCTTTGCATGGATTGCCGGAGACTATGTCTCTTGGCTGTTGGTCCACCGCAACCTCCGGAAAATGTCGGAAGCCCGTGGGTCCAACAGTGTTGCGGGGTTTCTCGCTCATGATGGCAAAGACTCAAACCGCGGACTGCAGTTGGTATTGGGCGTTCTCACCCTCGTGTTCCTGACTCTATACGCTGCAGCCCAGCTCAAAGCGGGTGGAAAGGCCCTGCAGGCCATGCTCGACTGGCCATCGGTCTCGGGCGTATACATCGGTGCCGGACTGGTCTTGGCATACTCTTTTGCCGGTGGCATCCGGGCATCGATCTGGACCGATATCGCCCAATCCATTGTCATGATCCTGGCCATGGCCTTGCTCGTCGTCGTCTGCCACAGCACCATCGCACCGCTGTCCGAAATCACAACCCAACTCGAAGCCATCGACCCAAATCTTCTGTCGCTCACTCCAGTCGATGCCTCCCTCGGACTCCTCCCCTACGCACTGGGCTGGTTTATCGCAGGTATCGGTGGGGTCGGGCAACCGCACATCATTGTACGTGCCATGGCTGTAGAGAGCGCCGACGCCATCCCCGTCATGCGCCGAACCTACTTCAGCTGGTACATCGTGTTCAGCATGTTCACCATGCTGGTGGGGCTCTACTCTCGCATCCATCTGAACGGTGTCGACTTTGACGCCGAAATTGCACTGCCACTCTTGGCTGGAGAACTCCTCGCACCCATCCTGGTGGGCGTCATTCTCGCCGCCATGTTTGCGGCCACCATCTCAACGGCAGACTCTCAGGTTCTGGCCTGTTCAGCGAGTGTCACCCAAGACATCGCACCCACCCACCGTGACAACCACAGTTCTGCCAAGATGGCGACCGTAGGGGTTGTCCTCGCGGCCATGGGTGTGGCCTTGGTGGGCCCAGACAGCGTGTTCATCCTGGTGACGGTCGCCTGGGGACTGATGACGACCTGCTTTGCCCCATTAATGATCGCGCGCTGCCTCGGCTGGACGGTGGAAGCCCGTGCAGGCATCACGGCCTGTGTTGTTGGCACCATGGCCATGCTGGGCTGGAGCTACGGGCTCGGGCTGGGAGATGCCGTGTATGACGGAGCCATTGGGTTCATTGTGAGTATGGGCATCGTGACACTCGCATCAAGACGGTAGACCCAACCAAAAG
>Ga0315320_10004636_pt1 | contig 11249 bp, 16 predicted proteins | sample M140m21515metaG_FD_203458 | JGI IMG/M metagenome (GOLD analysis project Ga0315320, IMG submission 203458) | Ammonia-oxidizing marine archaeal communities from Monterey Bay, California, United States - M1 40m 21515 | ecosystem: Environmental > Aquatic > Marine > Coastal | place: USA: California...
ACCACAGAATTCTTGCAGACATGCTTATGGCAATTGAATCTGGGGATGAAGACCGTATATGTGTCAACATTCCACCACGACATGGTAAGTCACAGCTTGTGTCTATCTTCTTTCCAGCATGGTTCTTAGGTAGGAATCCAGACAAGAAAGTTATGATGGTGTCACACACGACAGACCTAGCGGTGGATTTCGGACGTAAAGTTCGTAACTTAATAGCTTTAGACGCGTACCGGTCTATATTCCCCACAGTAAAACTAGCACAAGATAGTAAATCAGCAGGAAGGTGGAATACAAATGTCGGGGGTGAATATTATGCGTGTGGTATTGGTTCTGCTTTGGCTGGGCGTGGCGCTGACTTATTGTTGGTCGACGACCCACACTCTGAACAAGATGTTATCAACGGGAACTTTTCTGTCTTTGAAAAAGCTTACGAATGGTTCACCTTTGGCGCTCGAACTCGACTGATGCCGGGGGGTCGCGTTGCGATCATACAGACACGTTGGCATTTAGATGATCTAACTGGTCGAGTGGTGCGTGATATGGGCAAAAATGAACGAGCTGACCAGTATAATGTGGTCGAGTTCCCCGCAATACTAGATATAGAAGACAAGAAAACTAAGAAAACTGTGCAAAAACCTCTATGGCCTGAGTTCTTTGACCTAGAAGCCCTACTACGCACCAAAGCATCAATGCCCGTGTTCCAGTGGAACTCCCAGTATCAACAGAAACCTACTACCGAAGAGGCCGCTATGGTCAAGCGAGAGTGGTGGAACAAGTGGATACCGGACTCACCACCTCCGTGTGAATATGTTATCATGTCGCTTGATGCGGCAGCCGAGAAACATAACCGTGCAGACTTCACAGCACTTACTACATGGGGTGTTTTCTTGAACGAAGAGACCGAAGCTTACAATATTATATTGTTAAATAGTATAAAACAGCGTATAGAGTTCCCAGAACTTAAACAACTTGCGATGGAAGAGTACCATGACTGGGAACCTGATTCGTTTATTGTGGAGAAGAAAAGTTCTGGTGTAGCCTTGTATCAAGAGATGCGACGTATGGGCTTACCAGTATCCGAGTATACACCACATAGGGGGTCAGGAGATAAGTTAGCCAGACTTAACTCCGTTGCAGATATAGTAGCATCTGGGATTTGCTGGGTGCCAGAGACACGGTGGGCCGAAGAAGTGGTTGAAGAGATTGCAGGATTCCCATTTATGAGTAATGATGACCTCGTGGACTCTACAGTTATGGCCCTGATGCGGTTTAGACAGGGCGGATTTATCAGATTACCTAGTGACGAACCTGAAGAAGAACGGTTCTTTAAACAACGCCGAGGCGGATATTATTAAAAGGGTTAGCAATGGCTATTGAAAAAGGACTATACGCAGCTCCAATGGGGTTAAAAGACTTAGAAGGTGACCTTGAGGGCCTAGAGGAGATGGAAATCCCCGAAATGGAGATCGAGATTGTTGATCCTGAGTCAGTAACTCTGTCCGATGGGAGTATGGAGATTACTCTAATGCCCGGAATGGACGGAGATATTTCTGAATTTGGTGGTAACCTAGCCGAAATGATGAGTGAAGATGACCTTGATGAGTTGTCAGGTGAGCTTGTTGGGCAAGTTAAGGCTGATATTGAAGCGCGTAAGGACTGGGCAGACACGTTTGTTAAGGGTTTAGACGTATTAGGCTTTAAATATGAGCAACGTACAGAGCCTTGGGAAGGCGCATGTGGCGTAAACTCTACAGTTTTGGCTGAAGCAGCCATAAGATTCCAAGCTGAGACCATGAGTGAGACTATGCCAGCGGCTGGGCCAGTAAAAACTAAGATACTTGGTGTAGAAACTAAGGAAAAAGACGAAGCGGCTGCCCGTGTTATGGCAGATATGAACTACGAATTGACTGAAAATATGGTTGAGTACCGACCAGAACACGAACGGATGCTATATAGCCTCGGTTTAGCGGGTTCTGCGTTTAAAAAAGTGTATTTTGACCCTAATCTAGGGCGTCAAGCTGCTATATACATCTCAGCAGAAGACGTGATTGTGCCTTACGGCGCGTCGAATATTGAAGCCGCAGAACGTGTAACACACATAATGCGTAAGACTAAGAATGAATTGAAGAAGCTACAGGCCGCAGAGTTCTATAGAGATATAGACCTTGGAGAGCCAGAGCCTTACCACACAGACATCGAAGAGAAGAAAGCGGAAGAAGGGGGCTATTCGCTCACTGATGATGACCGCTACGCTATCTACGAAATACACGCCGACCTCCTTATAGAAGGTATTGATGACGAAGATGGCATTGCTCGACCATATGTCGTTACGATTGAGCGTGGAAGTGGTGAAGTGCTGGCGGTCCGTAGGAATTACGAGGAGGGTGACCCTCTCACTCTCAAGCGCCAGCACTTCGTCCACTATAATTATGTACCGGGATTTGGGTTTTATGGCCTTGGCCTGATACATATTATCGGTGGGTACGCCCGTGCCGGTACTTCCTTGATACGTCAACTAGTAGACGCGGGTACGCTCTCCAATCTCCCGGGAGGGTTAAAGTCCCGTGGATTGCGTATCAAGGGAGATGATACACCTATCGAGCCGGGTGAATTTAAGGACGTAGACGTGCCGTCAGGGTCAATCCGTGACAATATCATGCCGTTACCTTACAAAGAGCCTTCACAGACGCTCCTAGCGCTTCTCAACCAGATTACTACTGAAGGACGACGCCTAGGTGCTATAAGCGATATGGACATCTCTGACATGTCTGCTAACGCTCCTGTGGGTACTACACTAGCTCTACTAGAACGCACACTGAAACCTATGGCTGCTGTACAAGCACGCGTACACTACGCGATGAAGCAAGAGTTTAAACTACTTAAAGCGATCATGGCGGAGTATGCCCCTGAAGACTACGCTTATATACCCGCTAGAGGCGAGGTAGGGGCTAAAAGGGAAGATTACATGATGGTGGACGTGATCCCTGTCAGTGACCCTAATAACTCGACTATGGCTCAACGTGTAGTACAGTATCAGACTGTTCTGCAAATGTCAGCGCAAGCACCACAGATATATGACCTACCACAGCTACATCGCCAGATGATAGAAGTATTAGGCGTAAAGAACGCCGATAAACTCGTCCCAACTAAGGACGACGCAAAACCAACCGATCCGATAAGCGAGAACATGGACGCCCTAGTAGGCAAACCTATGAAAGCGTTTATCTACCAAGACCACGAGGCGCATATCGCTACGCATACATCGTTCATGCAAGACCCTATGATGGCTCAGATGATCGGACAGAACCCACAGGCCAAACAGATTATGGCGTCTCTACAGGCGCATATAGCCGAACACTTAGGGTTTGCATACCGCACTAAGATAGAAGAGAAGCTTGGTGTAGAATTACCCGCTCCAAACGAGGAGATGGATGAGGATATGGAAGTACAACTGTCACGTCTGGTTGCAGACGCAGGCAAGCAACTTACGCAGGCTAATCAGAAACAAGCTGCGCAACAGAAAGCTCAACAGCAACAGCAAGACCCGATCATACAGATGAAACAGGCAGAGCTGCAGATCAAACAAGCTGAAGAGCAACGCAAAGCCGCTAACGACCAAGCAGATCAACAGATCAAACAAGCGGAACTACAGTTAAAGTCTCAGAAAATTCAAGCGGACGCTACTTTAGCCGCTGAGAAAATTCGTCTTGACGAAGAAGAACTTAAACTAAGCGCTCAGAAAGATGGTATTAAGATGGCATCTGACAGGCGCACGTCTAACGCTAAGATCGACATTGAGATGGCGCGTATGGCACAAACAAAACAAAAACCAGAGGGTAAAAACTAAGTATGGCTAAAACCGTCTTTGACGTGCTTAAAAATAAAATCGGCGAGGACATCTCGTCTGCACAGAGTTTCTTAACCGCAGGGTCACCCAAAGACTATGCGGAATTTAGGGAAGTTGTTGGCTTAATTCGGGGTCTCGAAGCCAGCAAACAATACATTGAAGACCTTGCGAAAAACTATATGGAAAACGATGATGACTGAAGCAGCAGTTAAAATCAGCGATGCTGAATTAGAACTACAACTACCTAAACCCGTGGGATACCGCGTGTTGGTAGCACTACCACAACCCGAAGAAACCGTAGCAGGGACATCGATCCTGAAAACGGAAACAGCTAAAACTCAAGACCATATCATGTCTATTATAGGACTTGTTGTGGACATGGGCGATCAAGCGTACTCTGATGACGAACGTTTCCCCACCGGACCTTGGTGTAAGGAAGGCGATTTTGTTATGTTTCGTATGAACTCAGGGACACGTTTTACAATAGGTGGCGTTGAATATCGGTTAATGAACGATGATTCAATTGAAGCAATTGTAGACGATCCAGCAGGTATTCAGAGGGCATAAATATGGCATTTCAAAAAGTAGAATTTGAATTTCCGGAACCAGAGGACAACAAACTAGACATTGAAGATTCTGGTTCTGTTGAAATTGATATTTCCGGCAAGAAAACTAAAGAAGACTTCATGGAAGTAGAAGAGACTCCTGAGCCAAAGGCTAAGGAAAAAGTCGAAGAAGCTCCTGAAGACGACTTTGAAGTGGAGGTTGTAGATGATACACCTAAAGCAGATCGTAACCGCAAGGCTTCAGAGCCTCCGGCAGACGTTACAGATGAAGAACTTGAAGACTATTCTGACAAAGTTCGTAAGCGTATCCAGCATTTTAGCAAAGGTTACCACGACGAGCGTAGAGCTAAAGAAGAAGCTTATCGTCAGAGTCAAGAACTTGAAAGAGTTACCCAGCAACTTATGGAAGAAAATAAGAAGCTAAAAGGCAATGTTAACAAGAACCAGACGGCGCTACTCGAACAAGCAAAGAAAAATGCTAGTATTGAGTCAGAAAATGCTAAACGTGAATATAAAGCGGCGTATGAATCTGGTGACTCTGACGCCGTATTGGATGCACAAGAAAAGTTAACCAATGCTAAGTTAAAGTCCGAAAGACTAGCAAACTTCAAATTACCACCTTTACAGGAACCAGAAACCCCTGTAAAAGTAGAAACAGAACAACCCGCTCCGGCAGTACAAGTTGATGACCGGGCTGCAGATTGGCAGAAAGCTAATACGTGGTTTGGAAGCGACGATGAAATGACGAGTTTAGCGCTGGGGTTGCATAATAAACTTGTCAAACAGGGCGTAAGCCCACAAAGTGATGAATACTACGAGACTATTAATTCTCGTATGCGTCAAGTATTCCCCGAAAACTTCGAGGATGCTGAACCGAAGCGAAAGAAGACCCAAGTGGTTGCCCCCGCAACGCGGAGCCAAGCAGCACGGAAAGTGACGTTGACACGCACTCAGGTACAAATCGCTAAGAAGTTGGGGTTGACACCCGAACAATACGCCAAACAGGTTGCAATAGATATGAGGAAAGCAAATGGCTGAGAATCGCATAGACCGCGAACTAGAAAAACGCGAAAAAACCGTACGTAAAAAAGCTTGGACACGTCCAGAGACTTTACCGTCTCCTGCACCCCAAGCCGGATACAGCTTTAGGTGGATTCGAGTAAGTAACCAAGGCCAAGTAGACGCTACCAATGTCTCGTCAAAGTTACGTGAAGGTTGGACGCCTGTAAGAGCTGAAGATCACCCAGAAATCTCTATGGTTACTGTAGAACAAGAACGTTTTAGAGATAACGTAGTTATAGGTGGTTTATTACTCTGCAAAGCGCCAATAGAAATGGTTGATGAAAGAAACGACTATTTCCAACAACAGACTGATGGTCAAATGAGTTCTGTTGATAACAACCTCATGCGTGAAAATGACCCTCGAATGCCGTTGTTCAATGATCGCAAGACCAAAGTAACATTCGGCAAAGGAACTTAAATTTAATCTATATAGGATACATATATCATGTCTACTACAAGTTCAGGATACGGGTTTGTACCCGTAAAACGATCTGACGGTATGCCTTATGCTGGCGCTCAAGATTCGTTTTTAATTACTCCTGCAGGCGTGGCTCAGAACATCGGCTACGGCTCTGTTGTTGAGATCGCTGCAGGTTACGTACAACTAGCCTCTGGTACTGGCGCAGATGCAACTACCAACAACCTTGGTGGTAACGGCATAGGTGCTTTAGGAGTGTTTGTTGGCTGTGAGTATTTAAATGCTCAAGGTCAATTGATCTTCTCTCAGTATTACCCTTCAGGGACAGCTAACGCTACTGCTTACGTTGTAACTGACCCAAATGTTACTTTCCAAGTACAAGCAGACGGAGCAATTGCTCAAGCTGCGTTGGGACACAATGCGCCTTTACCAGCCGCACAAAACGCTACAACTTCAGTAAACACAACTACTGGCAAATCTAACATGCAACTTGACGCTACTACTGCTACGGCAACTAAGGCGTTTAAAGTTGTTGGTTTTGTAACAAAACCGGGTTCTGCTATTGGCGATGCTTATACTGATGTATTAGTGAAAATTAACTCACCGTACCACCAAATGGGTACCGGCATCGTAGGAGAATAATTCATGGCTATTTCACGCGCACAGTTACTAAAAGAACTGTTACCCGGATTGAACGCATTGTTCGGTTTGGAATATGCAAAATACGGTGAAGAACACGCCGAAATTTTTGAAACTGAATCATCAGATCGCTCTTTTGAGGAAGAAACAAAACTATCTGGCTTTGGTGCTGCACCAACTAAGTCAGAAGGCTCTTCTATTGAGTATGACAATGCTCAAGAAGCTTTCACTGCACGCTATACACACGAAACAGTGGCGATGGGTTTCTCTATTACTGAGGAAGCTATTGAAGATAACTTGTACGATTCACTATCGTCTCGTTATACTAAAGCATTGGCTCGTGCTATGGCGTACACTAAGCAGGTCAAAGCGGCTAACATTTTAAACAATGCTTTCGCTGCTGGTACTACATACGGTGACGGCAAGTCATTATGTGCTACTGACCACCCGCTAATCGATGGCGGCACTAACTCAAATGAACCAGCAGTAGCTGCGGATTTGAACGAAACTTCCCTTGAGGCAGCTATCATTCAAATCGCAGGTTGGACAGATGAGCGTGGCCTATTGATTGCAGCAAAACCTAAGAAACTTGTGATTCCGCCAAACTTGCAATTCGTTGCAACACGTTTGTTAGAAACAGAAGGTCGTTTAGGTACTGCGGACAACGACATCAACGCTATACGCAACAACGGTTCTGTTCCGGGTGGTTACACTGTAAACCACTACCTAACAGACACTGATGCGTGGTTCTTGATGACAGACGTTCCAAATGGTCTAAAACACTTCACACGTAGCCCAATGGCTACTTCGATGGATGCTGACTTTGATACTGGCAACAGCCGCTACAAAGCTCGTGAGCGTTACTCGTTTGGTGTATCTGATCCATTAGGAATCTTTGGTTCTCCGGGCGCATAAGCTTAGAACATTTGTTTTGGAGAGGGGCTGCTTCGGTGGCCCCTTTCTTTTTGTTGACATATTACGTTATGCGGTGGTATGCTAACAATTATCGGGAATACCCCGTGAATCTGACAGGCCCGACTGACGACATGCAGACGGATTCACTTAACTCGCATGTGAGGACATATTCATGGCGAATACTACATTTTCAGGTCCAGTGACCTCTACCAACGGTTTCATCGGCGACATCGTTGTCCCAACATACACAGTTGCAAACGCACCTTCAGCTTCAGCGGCTGGCGCAGGTACTGTTGTATTTGTGTCTAATGGAGCTGCCGGCTCCGCTATATTGGCTTTCTCTGACGGAACAAATTGGAAGCGTTCTGACACAGGCGGCACAATCGCAGCATCATAAGGGGGTACGTAATGAGTAGATTTGCACCCCCAACCGAAGAAGAACTAGCGGCTCGAGGAATCGGCACTGTTAAAGTTCGCGCACGAAAAGAAGACGGCACGCTTAAAGCGGATAATCCTGCTACACCTGATGTAAATGAGGCGTGGGAAGAAAAACCAGCTAAAAAACGTGGGCGTCCTTCAAAAAAGAAGGAATAACGTATGTCTCATTCTGACGTTCAAACCAAACGGGTTACCTCAGCAGCGTCTTTAGCTGTAGGTCCTGCTCGTATCCGTCAGGTACAAGTATTAACTTCTGGCGGCGGTGCTGGTCGATTGACCATTACTGACGGTGCGGGTGGTACAACAGTGCTTGATCTTGATTTTAAAGCTTCAGATTCTCACTCGGTAAATATACCCCAAGCGGGAATACGTTGCCAAAATGACGTGTTAATAACGGCGATGACAAATATCACTGCCATGACAGTCTTCTACAACTAGAGGTGATGTATGCGGAGTTATTACAAATCAGGAGGCTCTGTCAAAAAGTCCCCTGCTTGGACTCGTAAAGAGGGCAAAAGCAAATCTGGTGGCCTCAATGCCAAAGGCGTTGCTAGTTATCGGAAAGCTAATCCCGGAAGTAAGTTAAAGACAGCGGTTACTACAAAACCTAGCAAACTTAAAAAAGGTTCTAAGGCCGCTAACCGACGTAAATCTTTCTGCGCTCGTATGAAGGGCATGAAGAAACGCAACACAAGTTCTAAAACAGCTAACGATCCGGACAGCCGTATAAACAAGAGTTTACGGAAGTGGAATTGTTAGATGACTATATCACGTGCATCAATGCCTAAAGAATTAACAGGGAATAGAACTATGAATATGAAAAAGAAACTGCCTAAAGACCTTATGGCTAAAAAATCTATAACTCAAATGCCGGGTGACAGTAAAAGACAACGTGCTGACACTAATATGACTAGAGAGCAAGAGAAGCGTCTAGCAGATCAAGCTAATGAAATGCGTGGAAAGGCTAAACGCGATGAAGATCGTATGAGTATGCCTTCCATGATGAAAAAAGGTGGTAAGGTTAAAAAGATGATGGGTGGCGGTAAGATTCGCGGTTACGGTATGGCTCGTGGCGGCAAAGTCTGTAAGATGCGCTAATGCGTAGGTACTACAAATCTAAAGGCTGCGGCTGTTCTTCTTGTGGTACTAAGAACTACAAAAAAGGTGGTACGGTGAAAGATTCGTGCTACCGCAAAGTGAAAGCTTCTTATAAGGTTTTCCCAAGCGCGTATGCGAGTGGGGCTATCGCAAAATGTAGGAAGAAAAAGGCGGGTAAGTAATGGCTGTTCGCAAGACCGCAAAAGGAGCTGCGTTAAAACGTTGGTTCAAAGAAGACTGGAAAGACGTTAGCACAGGCAAACCGTGTGGGCGTAAGAAGGGCGAAAAGCGGGCTACGCCATATTGCAGACCTACAAAGAAGGTTTCTAGTAAAACTCCGAAGACTAGTGGAGAGATGACAAAGGCTGAGAAGAGTAAACGTGTAGCGCAGAAGAAGCGTCTAGGGCAGCCAGCAGGTAAGCCCAAACGTGTATCTCCAGTAAAAAGGCGTAAGAAATGACAACATCAGGTACCACAGCGTTCAATATGGACTTTACGGAAATTGCCGAAGAAGCATGGGAACGTGCAGGGCGCGAGATGCGTTCTGGGTATGACTTGCGTACAGCTAGACGGTCTATGAACTTGATGACAATCGAGTGGCAAAACCGTGGTATAAACATGTGGACTATTGATTCTGGCACGGTGAATCTTGTGCAAGGCACTTCTCGGTATCAATTACCAGCAGACACTATAGATTTAATGGAACATCAGATACGTACCAATAGTGGTAATACTAGTACACAATCTGACCTTACTATAAGTAGAATTAGTGTAAGCACATACGCGTCTATACCAAACAAGTTATCACAAGGGCGTCCTATACAGATGTATGTTGAGCGCCTACGAGATGAACCCCACGTTAACGTTTGGCCTGTACCAGACAATAGTGATTACGTGTTGTACTACTGGCGTATGCGTCGGATACAAGATGCAGGCGCGGGTGTAGAAACTGCAGATATGAACTTTAGGTTCTTCCCATGCCTCGTAGCAGGGTTAGCCTATCATATAGCTATGAAAGTTCCTGAGTTAGTGGATCGCGTGCAGATGTTAAAGTCTGTGTACGATGAACAGTTTGATATGGCTGCCTCAGAAGACAGAGAAAAAACATCAGCGCACTTTGTGCCTAGAATAAGTATGGTGTAATTATGACAAACAGATTTGCCTCTGCTGCAAAAACTATAGCGGAATGTGATGTCTGTGGGTTTCGCTACAAACTAAAAGAGTTGCGTAGTATCGTAACAAAAGGTAAAGATACTAACATAAAAGCATGTCGTGAATGCTGGAGTGGTGACCACCCCCAAAACAAACTAGGGGAATTTCCAGTCAATGACCCACAGGCAATACGTAATCCACGGCCTGATTTTGCGGGATACGGCAGTAGTAGGAATATTCAATGGGGTTGGAACCCTGTTGGTGACGGAAATAATTTATACGGGTTATCTGTTAATAACTTGGAAATGGTAGCCTCAATAGGCGACGTAACTGTAAACTAGGAGATGTGTAATGCCTAAAGTTGGAAATAAAGAATTTAGCTACGATGCGGCAGGTAAAAAAGCAGCAGCTATGGAGGCTAAGAAAACAGGTCAGGCTATGCAGACAGCCTACAAAAAAGGTGGCAGGGTAGTAGGTAAGACCAAAATACGGGGTACAGGTGCTGCTATTAAGGGCCTTTTCGCAAGAGGGCCAATGGGGTAATCAATGAACTACGCTTCGCTTAAAACAAATATAGAAGACATCTGTGAAACATCTTTTACAGACGATCAGCTTGCTATGTTTACGCAACAAGCGGAAGAGAAGCTGTTACAAACAGTAGACATCCCAGCGTTACGTAAAGTGGATGGTGGGCCAGTAGCAAACACAAACAAATTGTACACGCTACCCAGCGATTACTTATACACATACAGTATCGCAGTTATAGATAACGGTACGTATACTTACTTGTTGAACAAGGATGTTAATTTTTTACGTGAAGCTTACCCAATTAATACAAGTGTACATTACGGAATACCTAAGTTCTACGCAGAATATAGTGACACACAGATTGAACTAGCTCCAACGCCAAATTCTAACTATGAACTTGAACATGTGTACGGCGCTTACCCACCGTCTATTGTAACTGCAGGTACTTCGTGGTTAGGCGATAACGCTAGTGCGGCTTTGCTTAATGGCGCTCTTATAGAGGCTATACGCTTCCAAAAAGGTGAGCCAGATGTTATTGCAAACTACGAAAAGCTTTACTTACAATCTCTTACGTTGTTAATTGAGA
>Ga0315320_10004638_pt1 | contig 11248 bp, 7 predicted proteins | sample M140m21515metaG_FD_203458 | JGI IMG/M metagenome (GOLD analysis project Ga0315320, IMG submission 203458) | Ammonia-oxidizing marine archaeal communities from Monterey Bay, California, United States - M1 40m 21515 | ecosystem: Environmental > Aquatic > Marine > Coastal | place: USA: California...
AAAAAGCAGCCAGGCTAGTCGTAGATTTGGCTTATACTGCGAACTCTGATGGCTTTATTGAAGTTGATAATGCACATGTTTCAGGCGTATCTGTGATAACTGGGGGCCATGGACTCCGACGTTTTCTTTCAGACTTATCTGATGATGCTGATGGCAAGGTCGTGATACCTACAACTCTAAATTCCGCAGGCTGCGATAAAGAGAGAATGAAAGAAATGGATATTGCATGGCCTGATTTTTTGGAGCAGCAATTCGAAATCATTGATGCATACCAAAAACTTGGCATTGAAGCAACTCTTTCATGCACTCCTTATGATAGAGGCATTGAAACAGAATCCGGAATAGCATCTTGGGCTGAGTCAAATGCAGTATGTTTCTCCAATTCTTGGACTTCTCTGATTACCAACCGTGAATCTGGACTATCGGCTCTTGCAACTGCATTGACTGGATATGCACCAAGATGGGGCCTACATCTTGAAGAGAATCGTATTCCAAATATTATTGTCGAAGTAACATGCGAACTCAACAGTCTTTCAGACTGGTCAATTCTTGGAGATTGGATTGGCAAACAAGTTTTGCCTAATTGGACTCTTCCATGGGGTCCTATGCCGCTGATTCATGGATTGCCTTCTCATGCTTCTTTTGCTTCCAAAAAAGCATTAACATCCGCTGCAGCAAACTACGGAACCCCAATGCTTTGGGCTGAAGGTCATTCGGCTGACCCCCCACTTTCAAAGAATACAGATGGTTCTTGGTCTGCACCAGAAGGAGGCTGGCAAGGTGAATTGACTTTTGGCGAGAAGCAATTACAAGCACGATATGAGGAATTAGCACCAAATGGCCAAGTTGATCTGGTAGTAATTGGATGTCCTCAAGCTAGTGCTGAAGAAATTAGAAGAACAGCCTCTGCAGTTCGTTCATACGCCGAAATGGGGCAAAAGATTCCGAATGAAAGATTGTGGGTTTTTACAAGTCAGGCGAATTTCGACCTTGCTAAAGGCGATGGTAGCCTCGATATTCTTGAAGATGCAGGAGCAGTAATTTTACGTGATACATGCCCTGAAGTCACTCCATACAATAGAGAACATTACAATCATCTTCTTACCAATTCTCTAAAGGCAGAGCACTATCTAACAAGCGGACTAAATCGTATACCAACAAGTGTGATGAACATCCAAGATTGTGTGGCACACGCCTTTGACCCTGAACTTTCTGCTGGACCAACTCCGATTTTAGAGAGTAAATCACAACCCCAACATAAATCTGCAAAGACGTATAGAACTGGTCTAGATGACATAACTGGCGCTGGTTTAGAGAGTCAAAGTGACTTCACAGTGAGTGGACGAGCGATGGTTAGTGATGTGCCGATAACCTATCTTGGATATGTCAACCGTGATAGTGGTGTTATTGAAGAAACAGGCCATCCCCTAGACGGAAGAGCGATTGAGGATACTATTCTTATCTATCCAAAAGGTTCTGGTTCCACTGTTGCCCCTTTTGTTCTAATGGGCTTAGTATATACTGGAAAGGGTCCTAAAGCGATTATCAACAGAGATGTTTGTCCTTTGACTTTACCAGCATGTTCGTTACTTGATGTTCCCTATGGGCACGGTTTTGACCAAGACCCATGTATGGAGATTAATGACGGCGACCTTATTGAAATGAATCGTAAAGATGGCGTTATCACCGTCAAAATACTTGAGCGGAATTCTAACTAGGTGAATATATGTCAGAACTACGAATACTTGTCACCGGTGGTGCGGGCTTTCTTGGTTCCTCATTATGCCATTCTCTGATAGAAAAGGGGCACAAGGTAGTTGCTCTAGATTCGCTTTTTAGAGGTACTAAGGATAATTTAAGTGAAGTTCTAGATGATGATAACTTCACTTTCATTCATGATGATGTTAGAGAAGTTGAGGCTCTAGATAGTGCAGTAGAAGTTCTTGGCGGATTAGATTTAGTCTTTCATTTAGCAGCAGTGAATGGGACCAAATGGTTTCACGAAGCTGCACATTCCGTCATCGATGTCAACATCAATGGAACACTACGAACTTTGGAACTAGCGATGGCTCATGATGCTAGGTATGTCCTAGCCTCTTCACCCGAAGCATTCGGTGAAGCGCCCGAGCAACCGATTAGAGATGGTAATATGATGCAATTTACCGACCCGGCAAAGCACCAAAGACACTCATATGGCGCTAGTAAGTATCTCGATGAAGTTGCTTGTCAGCACGCTGCGAGAGAAGGTCTTGATGTTAGAATTATTAGACCATTTAATGCATATGGCCCTAGACTGGTAGGCGATGATTATGGACAAGTTGTATCGATATTTTTCCATAAAATAATCAATGATGAAACACTTGTTGTTCATGGTAACGGCTCTCAAACACGTTCCTTCACATGGATCGATGATGTCACGGATGGCTTTGTTAAAGCAGGTTTGATGGACAAAGGATTAGATGGAACTAATCTTTCAGGTATGGCTTTCAATATCGGTTCAACCGAAGAGGTGGCAATCTCGCAATTGGCTAAACAAGTAGTAACCACTTCAGGTAAAGACGATTCAGTGATAGAATTTGGAACCGGTTACTTTGGTGATTCTAAAAGACGCTTACCCGATATTGAAAGTTCAAAACGAGCCCTTGGATGGCAACCCACAGTAGATTTACAACAAGGTCTCCAAAAAATGTGGAAGGAATTAACTGAAAATTGATTCAGCCATAGTGCTTATCGATTGTTTTACCCCAATTTTCAGGTGAGGGCGTCAACCGATCAAGGCCATGCTGGCATAAAATATCCAATCCCGACAGTGGAGCCTGGTCCAGAGATGTCCAGATATGTGTGACTTTGAGTACAACTAATTTAGCAACAGCATCAGGTAATTTAACCTCTTCAAGATATTCAACTTCAATTGCAGCAACTGCTTGTTTAACCAGCATTGGTTCATCTTCACTTGCTTCAAGTCCGGTCAAATCCCACTCACTTTCACTCGGTGGTATCGGTGAACCAGCATTATCAACCCAATCAACTGCTTGTAGCGTGCTAGGCATCATGTGTAAAATGGCTTTCTTTGTTTCTCTAAGATTGTTCATCGTATCTCTCTGTCGGCCATTTTTACCTTGGCTTAGTGAAGCGATCATCAAAGGCGGCTTGGTTGAAACAGCCATTGCTGAAGTCAGTGGTGCTAGATTTCCCAAACCTTCAGCATTCTTTGTTGAGACTAGAACCAACGGGCGAGGGGATAATATTCCTGATAGCCATGTTGCTCTTTCTCTATGTTCTAAGTCTAGGACATCGATTCTTCTTGGTTGTTTTAGTTCAGTAGGTTTTTGACTTTCAAACCATGAATCTAGTTTACCAGTGTGAATTTCCATCAATGCGTGCTTAGTGAATTCTTGATAGGTTTTCCACGATTCGATTTCTTCGATGTCACCTCTTTCTTGTTTGCGAGTAATCGATGCATTGGAGTAATCAATACAACGTTGAAGAAAGTCTGCTACTATGCCTTTTCTATCCATTTAATCACCTATCATTAGTTAACAACATCTCGTTTGGAATCATATTGTTCTCGAGTCATCATGAATTTAGCCGGATTTCCAGCCCACACTTCGCCTTCTGGTAGGTCCTTGGTTAGGACAGAGCCTGCGCCAAGCACTGCATTATTTCCAACCACGCACCCTGCAATCACAGTAGCACCACCGCCAATAACGCCATTATTACCGATTTTAGCTGGCGACCAATATTTTGAATCACCTGATGGTGGATATTTGTCGTTCAGTAGCGTTGCATTTGGCCCAATGAATACAAAATCTCCCAGCATGCAGCCATCTGCGATATATGCTGCGCCTTGAATTCGACACCCATCGCCCATTGAAACATCTCTTCCAATGTGGGCCAAAGAGCCGATAGAGCAGTCATTGCCATGAGATAGATTGTCTCCAATCATACATGGCGACCAAGCAACACTATTGTGCGGCAATGATATCCTGTTCTCACGACCAGGGCTTTGCTTATCCATTGCTACACTCTCACTCAACACTTAGTTCTCGCATCAACATTTCGACATGACCTTTTGCCTTGACGTTATATCTGACCCAAGAAATATTTCCCTCAGCGTTGATTACAAATGTGGAACGAGCACATCCCATGTATTCTCTTCCGTAGTTTTTCTTCAGTCTCCAAGTACCATATGCTTCGTGTAGAGCTCCATCTTCGTCCATTAGAAGAGGAAAGTTGAGTTCCTTCTTAGAAATGAACTTGTCATGGGACTTTGCCGAATCTTTTGAAACACCTAGGACAATGTATTCTCCTTGATTGAGTCTGGCCATTGAATCCCTAAAGTCGCATGCTTGTGTTGTGCAACCTGGTGTTGAATCCCTAGGATAAAAGTACAAAATCACCTTTTTTCCAGCCTCCATGTATGACTCAAGGTCGTGAGTATCTCCCTTTGAATCTAGGCAAGAAAATCTAGGCGCTGGCTGGTCAACTTGTAAGGTAGTTACTTCGGACATAGATATTCGTGGCATTTATCACTCATCAAAGGTTGCATTAATCAAAAAAACAAGTTTTTTTGGTTTTCAACGAAAAAAAGTTAATTATTGTCAAAAATAGATATAAATAATTCTTCCAGTGTACTGTTTATGCATAGTAAGTAAAAAGTCATGCAGTACGGTTAACCACAATAGTCATGACCGATTCTTTCAAGAACTGCCTTGTTCAAGGAGTGTCATGGTAGGTCTACGTATGTCTCGAAGGGCCCGCCGTCTGTTCAAACAAGTTCAACGGGCTCCTGGCAAGTATGAACTCCAAGAAATCGCAAGTAATATCCAAGCAGAATTGGATAAGCGAAATCTATCATACGATGAGGCACTAACGCTTGGCAACATAATCCAAAATCGTGCTGATCAACTTCCTGGCGACGTAATCGTCTATGCGATTTCAGACAGAGATGCTTACCGCAGAACTCTAGAACTATACCTTAGAGACGCTCTATTGACCAAAACAGAACAACTTCTGTTATGGGAGGAGCGTAGAAGGCTCGGCATTACACAGATTGAACATGACCGTTTACTAAACCAACTTCTTGCACAGTGGAAGCGCCAAGGTAAGAAAGTCAGAATCGATAACTTTGAAACCCCAGGAGGTGAAGCATCTGCGTGATAACTTGTCTAAGTTTACATTTGGCGTCATGATGCTAATGTTGTTCTTGGCTCCTGCGATTACTCCATTGGTAAGCGCTGGAGAAAATACTGCAGGGCGCGCTAATCCAGACTTCAGCGTTTCAGAGTTCACTTTGGATGGGGCAGGTTCAGTCATGAATGGGAATGATATCGAAGTAGAGAACGCCACTCATGTTGCAAGAATCGTAGTTTCTAATTCTGGTTCAGCAGATGGTGTTGCTTCAGTTTCCTTGGTACACCGTGGTTCTCCAACTGCCGGTGAGACAATCCTTACGACTGTCAGTCTAGGGAATATCCCTAGCACATCTTCAGCAACTCCTGTACTAATCGCTTGGACTGCATCTCCGGGCGACCTTCAAACACTATTTGCAAGAGTAACTGCACAAGGAACCGATTCGAATTCTGCTAATGACGAGATGAGAATTAACTTCAATGTTTCTTCGCCACCATTCATGGAGGGGGATGTACTTGATGATTCAATACCAATTCCAACCGGTGGCTCTTCGCTTGCTAGGGTATCTAATAGTCCTCAATTATTCAATGCGACTGTAATCAATAATGGTATTAAGGACATATCAGCAGTATTTGAACTCGAATTTGTTAGTACATCGAACCCAGCCAATATCAAACAATTCTGGTCGGGTGAATTAGTCCTAGGTCCTGGGTCCCTATTTGTTCCAGCAGTAAGCGAAAACCTGTCAACATCATTCGATGGTGGACTGATGTCAGGTGTATGGACTTTGACTGCAACGGTGATTTTCAATGGTACAGGCGGCTGGACCGATTCTATTATCGCTCAACAGAGGGACATTGAATTCTCAGATTACATCGCCGAATTATCCACTCCCGCTGATCGAACAACCGAGCCAGGATTGACAACAACTTTGACTTTCATTGTGACGAATGGAGGGGCTAATGGCGACTCATTCACTATCGGCGTGTCTAGCGTACTTGGATGGAATCAGCCACATTCGCCGAGTGCCTCGACTAGCGTATTTTCTCCGGGTGCAAGTGCTACAATTCTAGTTCCAGTGGAAGTTCCTTCCGACGCCCCTCGCTCTCAAATCGATACTATTACTCTAACCTTGCAATCGGTTGGAGGCGGTTACACACTCTCTGCTTCGGCAAGAGTGATGGCTGGAGAGTTGTTTGAGGCGTCAATAGTAATGCCAGGTACAACCACCATGGTCACTCCTGGAAAAGAAGTAAATTTCAGTGCTACATTGACCAATACAGGAAATGTACCGGGGTCTTTCTCTTTGACTGCGGGACTTTCAGTTGGTGCAAATAATTGGTCAGTGGAACTTTCAACACCCTTCACCGGTATTGTCAATGATTCTGAGATGGTCCAATTCTCAGTAGCAATTACAGTACCTCCAATCAAAATGCCAATTGATACTTCTGAATACAACCGTGCAGGAGACGTTCTAAATGTCTGGGTTCAAGCAATTCCTTCCAATGGAGGTCTACCTGCCGTATCTACCAGTCAACTAGAAGTTCGCCCAGTAATAGTAGTCGACCCAGGGCTGAGTGAAGAGCAAATAGTACTAACAGTCGATGACGTGATTGATGCTAAGAACGGCCAAGGATTAGACCTCAATAAGTCTCTAGATGTTCAAGTCAGACACAACTTAGATGCCAGCTTTTCCAATACTGTAGACTCTACTTTAGTAGTTGGTAATCTTTCCTTTACTCCATTGAATAGTGGCGGCTTCTCAGAAGCCGACAGATGGGCGGCTCATGTCGTACCAGCTTCTTACGCCGGCCTTTCATTGGGTGAAAGTCGTAGTGCTGTATTAGGTTTCCAAGGTCCCTATGATGATTATCCTCTGGCAGGTACAATTACAATCTCGCTTACTGCTACTCCTACCATAAACGGTCCAGCAATTCCAAACGTATTGGTTTCTGAAGTTACTAGAAATATGACAATTGTCGTTCCATCGATTCAAGATGCTGAGATTCTAGACCTTGGTCCATTTGATGTACCTCTAGGTGAGGAAACAGGTTTGGACTTAGCCTTCGCAAATACAGGTAATGATTTGACCTCATACAGACTGTCTATACTTGACGACTTGCCTAATGGTTGGATTACTTCCCTCAATACCACCACTTCAACATCTAACACAATCGACGACCTTCCTGCTGATGTTGCGGACTATCCAATCTTTGGAAATTCTCACATTACCGACTTTAGACTCACCGTCACCAGTGACCCATCGGCACCAGCATATACAATTCAACCGATCAATATCAAGGTCGAAGACAAAGATACTGGCCTTCTAATCGGAGTGGAAACTGTTGATATTAGAGTTGGTCCTTTCATCAATGCAACACTTTCTCCGACCAATCAAACAGTTCCAATCAACGCTTCACAGATGGAGACTCCATTGACCAGAGTCTATGTCACAAATACAGGTAATGCTCCTGCGACCTATTCAATTTGGTTGGATGATTCACAGGCTGGCGACGTAGAATTCAGTCTTGAAACGCCGAACCAAATTTTAATCGCTCCTGGTTTTGAAGATTCTATCAAAGTTCGTATGAATGCAGCAGCAAATGCCGATTCGGATTCATTTTACATGGCTACTGTATGGGTTTCGACTGATACGGGCATGAATCTATCTGCTAACATCGTTGCGAATGTTAGTGAACAACGTTCGCTTCTAATAGACGCTCCAGAACAAATGGGCGTTCTTCCAGGTCAAGAGCAGGTGGTTAATTTCACTGTTACCAATCTAGGTAATTTAGCAGAAGACTTTGACGTCATTGCCAGCGTTGAAGGCGGGTGGGAAGTAATTCCAGAAACCCAGTCAATGACTCTAATCACGGACGAGGTAATACAAGGCAGTGTGACAGTAATGGTCCCTGAAATCGGTGAAGAAGAAGGGCTGGATGACGGTTCAGTACATAATTTGACAATTAGATTAGCCTATCCTGCCACAGGTATCACTGCTGGAATTGCTAACGTCGAATTAGTAATCTCTCCAATGTTCATGCTAGACGTTAAGGAGTGGCCATATGAAATGGAGTTCAGCAGGCAAACCAATAGAACTTGGGAAGCAACAATCGTCAATGTCGGAAATAAAGATGTGACTGTAAACTTGACTTATGAGATATTCAAGCCAGGTTTCGTTACAACCAGCGATGAATGGTCATTTGTAGAAGGACCTTCACAACTTATATTGCCGCGTAATTCGAATGTGAGTTTCTCTTTCATCATTCTTGCTGAAGACGAATCTCCAGATCTTGATTTGAGGTCACACTTGGTATTGACATTAACTCCACAAGACTCTTCAGTTGAGGGAATTGAATATCTCAATACTACTTTGGTCATGTCAAGATTTTTCAAGATAAGTGACTATGTCTTACAACCTCCACAAGATGACGGGGCTGTAGAAGTAAACATGATTTATTCTCACATACCAAGAGGTCCATCTACTCCAGTTTCTTATGAGTTGGAACTATGTTCCGCTACTAGGCTGTTTGATTTCGATGCAAATGGACTTGATTCGGCAAATTATCCTTGGACATTCACATTACAAATTACGGAAGTCAATGGCTCGATAAGTAGTTATTCTCTGCCGCTAATCAATGTTGACTGTGGTCAAACATCCGCTGGTGCGGAGAGCAGATACACTCTTCCAGAATCGGTGGCATGGAATCCTAACTTGATTAAAATTCTAGTAGATATGCCAGATAAACCGAATTTGATTACTGAAGATGGATGGGATTTAGAATTCAAATTATTCCATCCTTCCGAGAATGCAGGATATACAATATCTGATAACGAGACATTTAGATTTGAATTAGATGTATATGCTGACCCTGTAGTCAAGAGAGTTTGGATTAGTGAAGGTACATTGCAAGAAGGTACAGATTCTGTACTGAGCGCTACCATTAGAAATGAAGGAACTTCTCAAGCGCTGATATTTGAAGTCAGTGCGTCATGTTCTGGCTCAATTATCAACACCTCTCCAAATCCTATAGTTCAACTTGGACCAGATGAAGAAGTAACGGTTGAATGGAATTTGACCACTCAAAAGATAGATTGGTGGGCACAATCGATTGACGGAACATGCGTTGTCGATATAGATGCGCCATTTTTGTCAAAGAATGTAATTGGAAATGACAGACTGATTTACGAAGATGAAGTATATTCTTGGTCTCCTGACCAATCTTCGAGTTTTGTTGCCTTGGTAGTTTTCACCCTATTGTCTCTAATTCTAAGTCGTTTAACTGGACAGAATGAAAAGTTCAGATTATTTGGTGTATATTCTGGTATCCTTGGCTTAGGTTTCGCATTCCACTTGATCAATGTATTATTCTGGGGACCATTGGTACTGCTCATAGCAGCATTGATGGTTTGGAAGATGACTTGGAGTAGCACAGACGAGTTTAGATTGATTCATGAGGATTACCAAAGAGCTCGTAAGGGTGTTTCCACACTTTACGCTGACCACTTCCAAGCACTAGCAGATAGTCGAAGACAATTGAGAATTATTCTGTCTTTGCCATTACTTGGAATGCTTGGAGTTGTACTTGGTATCCCACCACAACTTGAGATGAATCAAACAAACCTTGTATCACTTGGTGGATATGTTGGTATCGTGACAATTGGTGTATGGATTCTGGTCAAGCGTGCCGACAGTCTTTACGGCGGTCTTTACGGTCGATTGACTGATATCGAGATAAAAGCAACTCGTATTGAAAGAGACCTTAGTGACCCTGCTAGATTACTCAACGATTTGGCCAATGAGGGTATTGACTTGAGTGAAATATTTGATGAGCCACCAGCAAATGTGGATACCGGTTTACTCGACAATTTGAGTATTGACGGAATTCTTGGAGATGAGGAGGTGAGAGATGATGCCTGAGGACGAGATTGAAGAAATTGATATTGACGATGTCCCTATTCCTGGTCAAGAATCCACTGAGGAATCTGTCGAAAGTATTGATTTGGAAGATCTGCTTGATGATGAAGCACCTGAGCCAGAAAATAATCTCGAAAGTATGGTTGAACAGCAAGTCGTAGAGGATGCAATGCCAGAAGCGAACTTTGAAGCAATTCCTGAAGAGATGGAAACAATGTCTTCAACAGACCGAGATGCTAATCAAAGAATCCGTAATGCTTCAACTCAACTTGAAAACATGGTACAAAGCGTGGTTCAAGATGATACAAATTCTTTAGCAGCTACTGAAATTGATATAATTGAGGCTAAAAAGTTCCTCTCTATGCACAAGTTGAGTCGTGCGAAGAAGAGTGTTCACAAAGCAGAACTAGCACTTGTCACTCTCGAGGAAGATGTGCTCTATCTAAGACGTAGTATTGCTATGCTACATCGACTTCTAAAGGAAAAGAAAGTCGAACAAGGTGAAGTGGAGAATATACTAATTAGATTGAGAAATGCTACTTCAGCAGCAGAGATTGGAGATGTCAGTCAAGCAGCAAACGAAGTAGAATATCTCGTTGATGATTTGATTGGAGGAAACACATCAACACTCAATCCATTCTTCTTCAGACATTTCTGGCTTGGCGTCGATACAAGATGGCCAGCAGGTGGGGACACCGGCGTCTTACTTGTTAGATTAATCAATGATGGGCCAATTGCAATGCCTGCAATGAGGCTATCACCGCCAGTCCCACAAGGATGGTATTCTGAACCAAGTTCAGTAGACCTCCCAATCATAGCACCCGGTGGCAACTTGCCACTTAGATTCGACATAAAGTCTGCCGAAAGGTTTGGCGCTGATGAGATACCATTGTCTCGTAAGTTAGCGGTTTCTACTGGATATGAAATGCGCTCTGGAGAGATAATGGTGACAATCCGAGCGCAAAATCGTTCTATGGAACCATTGTCTGATATCGTACTCACCCCGTGGTTACCTCCGGGTTATACCACGGCTAAGGTTCCATTCGTGGAACGTCTATCCCCCGATGAGGTTGCAGTGATTAGAATGCAACTAACCATCGACATGGGCAGAGGAGGTCGCTCCTAAGCCCACATCACATTCCACCCGCATGGAGCGGGAGGACGAGTAAAAAAACAAAAAAGGTGAAAAAAATATGA
>Ga0315320_10004642_pt1 | contig 11243 bp, 15 predicted proteins | sample M140m21515metaG_FD_203458 | JGI IMG/M metagenome (GOLD analysis project Ga0315320, IMG submission 203458) | Ammonia-oxidizing marine archaeal communities from Monterey Bay, California, United States - M1 40m 21515 | ecosystem: Environmental > Aquatic > Marine > Coastal | place: USA: California...
TTCGCTACACCTAACCCATCTGTAGGTTTAGCGGAAACTATTGAGTCAGGAACTTCTAGCAACTCTGCGAGTGCAGGGACTTCCCAACTTTTTGTTAATGATTGTATGGGAGCAACATCTCCTACGTCACCGTGTAACGTCCAAAATCCTGCCGCCAACTCACTAAAATTATCTGTACTACCAACTATGCCTTTGTTAAGGCTTGCCAGGTTATATAAGGTGATCATCCTCATTCTGGCTCTAACATTTCCTAGTCTAACTCTTGTGTCTTTGTCATGTGAACTTAAATCTACACCTTGTGGTGCTTCTTTGGCCAATTGATCTAACAATCCTAAACTGTTATATCTAAATAGTTCATAGCCTTCTGTAAGGTCTGCATGTATATGATTAAAGCCTAATCGTTCACATGCCTCACGTCCTCTGTCTGTTTCTGCAACCACTTGATGTATTGGCATAGTTACGCCTGTAACATTCCAGCCTGCTTCTTTAAACAATGCTCCTGTTACAGCACTATCAATACCACCACTCATACCTATAAAAATGTTTTCTAAGTTCCATTCTTCCCTATAGGCAGTAAGTTTGCTTACTAAACATTCTTTTAATTCTTCTATATTATTGTGATAAACATCCTCTTCCATTAAAACACTCAACTGATCCTCAAACCAATTGGATATATCAGGATGTCTGTTATATCTTAGTAATTTGTTTTTGTCTATCATACTCATATTTATTAATAATTATATGCTTACTTAATGATTACTGATTAAAAATACTATTAATACATACGTTAGGAAGTGTGCAAACTGGTCAACACCGTGTATCATCCAGTATAAACTATCCGATGATGTAAGTTTTTTGTTTTTCCAAACATTATTTTTAGCATAATCAATATGGTAATGGAAAAAGAAATCAAGTAAGCCTAATATTATTGCTGTTTGAATATCAGCAAATCCAAATAATACAAGTGTTGTTAGTATGCCATGTATTCCTGCATGACTAACTCCGCCCCATGCTCCATATACTCCCTTGTCTGGGAACATCCAAGCACGTTGTAAAAAGTAATCTGCTAAAATATGTTTTGTGAATAGAACAGTAAGTAGTGTTATAAGTTCCATATAAGGGTATTGTCAACCTCAGTTATACTATCTGATTTAGGATCGTCTGCGTAAAAACTTCCGTATTGCTTCTTATCCAAGTGATACATCCATGCTTTCCCTTTGGATGTCTGTGTAGGAGTTCTACTATAGAAATCTGGATAACCTTCTATTGCATCTAAGTCTGCAAATACTTCGTCATCTACTTCCCATACTTCTCCCTGTATGTATTTGGTTCCGCCTAAAAAGACTCCTGGAAAGGACCCTAAGTCTACCATATCGTAATCAGGATAAGTTGTAGTTGCTTTACCTACAATATCTGCACCCTCACCAAACTGATTAAGACCTCTGATCGTTCCACCGCTCTTTAAAGAACCATATACAAATACTTTATGACTAGCCACCTAACTTCTCCTCTAATGCATTTATCCTTGCATTCATAGATGAGATAAGTCTGCTTGTATCTGCATCTACTGGAACGGCTCTACTGGCTACTGCCATGCCTTCTAGTTCATCTATCTTCATGTTTAAGTCACCTATAATTCTATTCTTTTCGTTGATTAGATCAAGTAACTCTGATTTAGTCATTTGTGTTGTACTTTTAACTGACATAATATTCTCTCATTTAATTACATTATACATAGTTTTTCATTTTTGTCAACTTAATTCCGCTGTCTTCCAAAAACTCTAAGCCACAACCTATTGCGGCATCGTATGTTATTTTGTAATATACTTCTTTTATACCTGCTTGGTAAATTAATTTAGCACATTGTATACAAGGCATATGAGTACAAAATAGTACTGCATCTTTACAATTATCATTACTTTGTGCAACTTTTGTTATTGCATTTGCTTCTGCATGTAATACTTCTGGTTTAGTTCGCATTTTATTCCATTGTATCTTATCACCTTGTTGCTCTATTGTATACCCTAAATCAATGTATTCTTGTCTTTTATCCTTATTATCTGGTATTGTTTCTACTTCTTCACACTCATTATCCCAGCCTGAGGGCATTCCATTGTAGCCTATGCTAATAATTCTATTATCTTTTACAATGATACAACCAACCTGTGCTCTTTTGGCACTGGAAAGTTCTGCAAATGTTTCTGCAACTTTCATAAAAGCCTTTGCGAACTTAGGCTTTATTGATTGGGTGGTAGATTCCATACTTTGTTAACCATCTTTTAATATATTTATATGCTACATCAATACTTTGATCATCTGGGAGTAAATGACAAAACTGTAGGCTATTGTGTTCTAACATCTTATATAATTTATTGTCTATTTGTATTGCTCCATCTATACTCTGAGCCCTGCCTGTCTCATCATAGTTTTTAGTAGAACGTTTCATCATAAAGTTAATGTTATCGTTTCTATTATAACATTCTAATGCTAACTCATCTATATGATCACTATATTTAGGAGTACCATAGGCATCTCTATATATAGAACTTAATAGTATAGGACTATCAGTAATACAAATATCTACTTGTCCTTCTAATCTCATTACACTTCTATTCTGTTTAGCCATTACATATAGTTGATCTTCAAGCATTTCAAAGTTCTTTTCCCATACACACATTTTTGCAAATTCGTTTACTATCTCAACATTCATACCATCTTTCTTCATGGCATGAAAAATACCTGTTGCCTGTGTTGTTTTTCCTGAGTCTGGTCCGCCAAAGAAATTTATTACAATCACTTTATCTTATTCCAAACTCTTTCGTGTACAAAATACATAAACATTTTAATAAACATATCTGCCGCACCTACTATCATGGATGCCTCTCTATACATGTGGGAGGACCATTCTGGGTGTATGCCTTTTAATACAAAATATGTTACTAACATGGTAATACATACTGCGATTATACGCCATGTTATTGTTTTTGCTATGCTTCTGTTGATGCTGTCTGCCATACTCTTCTCATTATGTCGTACAATACGACTACACTTAATCCACTTACTAAGAATCTTACATCAAATAATAATGCTTCTAAACTAAATGGTGGGAATGTTTGTCCTAAGTTTGCCATAACATGCCAAACTAACCAACTACCCATAAGCGATTGATATACTTTTCCTTTTAACATTCTACTGATAAAAGGCGCCAATGCTAATGCACCATATGTCATTAACATCCAACTCCCAAATCCTAAAAATAAATCACTTACAAACATTACACCTAAAGGAAGTAGGAATGCTAAGTTGTTTTTACTTAGATAAGGAGTTAATACTGCTAAGCCTAATAAAGGTTCGCTATTTGCAGGAAGAGGTAATAGTCTACTTAAAACTAATGCTCCAAATAGTAATAATCCTGTTTTAATTGTTTGATTCAGCATGGTTTACTCTCTTCCTTAAACTTGTAGAACTGAAACTGTGATCTCTTCCGTTGTACACTATTTTACAACCACGTTGCTTTGCAATGTCTTTACCTGTAAAGTCTTTAGTCTTGTATTCGTCTCCTAATACTCTAACATCTATAGGTAATGTTAATAACAAATCTGTCAAGTCCTTTTCAGTATTATAAATTACAATCTCATCTACATATTTAATAGCCGCTAATTGTATTTGTCGTTCTACTATACTTTGTACTGGTTTATTTTTCTCTGGCCTATCTTCTGTTGGGTCGTTTTGTAAACCAACTATTAAATAGTCACAGTGATGTTTTGCTTCTTCCAGCATGGTAACATGACCTGCATGTAATAAATCAAATGTACTACAAGTAAATCCTATTTTACCACAGTCTTTATAACTAAGTTTCATCTTCTGTGTGCTCTGGTATATACATACCTTTCATTCTTCCTTGTTTTACGTCGTTAAATATAAAACCGTCTGGCCTAGCACGATCTGGATACTCATCTTTTTGTCTTATAACTGGTAATTTGTTATGTAAATCATCACCTGATTCAAGTTTACAGTTTAAAAAATCTGTGTTGTCTATTACCTTTCTTAGTTCTTTATCTAACTTATCACCGTAGTTCATTAGTTCATTACTGTAAGGAACTTCTACTACTATCGTTGCTTGTATTACTTTAGCCATTAGTATCTTGGTTTATTCTTATTATTGAAATAGACATATAATAAGAATGCCGCTACTATCGTTATTGTTATCCAATCCATTAAAACTCTATAAATTCTTCTACAGGATTGTTTTGTCCTGTGTCACTATTTACCACTGCTCCCCAAAGACTTCCACCTTTACCGGCACCACAGTCTAACCATATAATTCTACCACCGTTTGCATTGGTGTGATCTAATGGCTCTGCTTGGAAATTATCAAAGTCAGGCTCACCTGTTAAAGGTGCAGGATCATGTCCCACAAACAATGTAATGCCTGCTGGTACTGAGTCTTTCCAGTCGTAAGTTCTAAAAGGATACAACTGCCCTTTGTGTTCAAATGTTTTCTTGTAATCTGCTTGACCAAACATCATTGTGTTCTGCATTTTTTTAGTAAAGTCATCTCCTTGGTCTATTGCTCTCCAAAAGTCTGGCTCCATACCTGCGTGTGTAACAAACAAAGTATCTGATAGTTGAAGGAAGTCCTCACAATATTGTCTTACAATATCTTCAAAGTCTTGCTTAAAGATCTCTCCTCCTTCCTTTTCAAACTGCTCTGTAGTTACAATGTTTGGAGGTCCTAATATTACATTAGCACCATCTATGTATCTAATAATTTTGTGTTCGTGATTACCTTTTACTATACTTGCTTTACCTTTCTTTAGCATGTCTAACATTAGGTCACAGCATTTTGCTCCGTCAGGTCCACCGTCAATAAGGTCTCCTACACTGACTAAGTGCAAATTGTTTTCTTGTGCGTATGTTACTGCTTTTTGAAAAGGTCCAAAGTCTGCATGTACATCGCCTATAATTAAATGCTTTTTCACTATATAATTATAGCAATATTACTGCATATTGTCAAGTGGTGATGCTATGTTATTAAAGATATTGTCTAAGTTTTCTGATGGCACATAGGTAAATTTACTGCGTATGAATTCACTTAAAATACCCTGTATGTATACTATAAATAGGTTTGAAACTGCTTTGTTATTAGTAAGTTTAAGAAACTCTATCTCAATGTTCTCAAATAACTTATTGACTCTTTCTATAACAGGTAATTCGTTTATTGTTAATGCTTCTCTGGTTAAAAGCCTAGCAAATCCTTTATTATTCTCTACAAATAATACTAGGAAGTAAAATATATTCTTGACTCTTTCTAAATCTGTGTTAGAGTTGACTTTTATTTCAGTAATTTTATCTGCTATTGTCGTTTCTATATAAACAAACAAAGACTCGAATACTTCTTGTTTGTTTCTGTAGTGTTTGTATAGTGCAGATTCAGTTACATCAGTCTTTTGAGCTATTGTTTTTGTTGTTATGGTACCTAAGTCATCGCCCTCTAATATTTCTACTAGTGCTTTGAGTATTTCATGTTTTGTATTTCTAATAGCCACACTCATATTTATAAGTAACGTTTTATAAATCCGTAAATAATGATAAATACATTTGTACATTAGAACATAGTTGGCATAAAACATAGGAGTAACTAGTGGCGCAAGTAAAAAATTACGGATTAATCGGAGTAGGCACAGAAGTACAATTAGGCAAACAAGGACCTAAAGTAAAAGGTGATGCCGATACTGACGTTGTTAGTGTAACAACGGAAGGTGATGCTCTAACAGTTATAAGAGCCGCTAACGCGGTTTCATCATCAGATCTAGTTACAAAAGCACAGTTAGATGCTAGTCAAACAGGATCAGACGGTGCTAGTTTGCTTTTAGGAGCGGCAACTGACAGTAGTTATGCCGACGGAGCACTATCAACCCTTACTACAACAACTAAAATATCAGATGGTATTGACTTTCTTAACGAAGCATTAGAGAATGTTCGTAATGATACGTTTGTTAAGAGTGTTGACTTTACAACTAACGTTGCATCAGGTGGTAATCCTCTAAGTGTTACACTTACAACTACAGTAGTTGGTAATGCTAATAGATATACAATTGACTGGGGCGATGGCAGTTCAACAACTGCTACATCAGACAGTACTCCAAGTCATACATATACTGACAATACAAATTCACCATATACAGTGGCAGTAACAGCCTTTAATAACAATGGTTCAGGTGAAGGTAGTACAACAACTACAACAAAAACTAATTTTATAACACTATACACCGCAACTCCTGTAGCAGACTTTGAATTGTTTACAGCAAGTTCAGGTGGTAGTGCATTAACTGGCGACAATAGAGAGATTGATGCTGGGGAAACAATTTATTTAAATAATACCACAACGAATTCAAGTACAGCAACATGTACATACCAAATTAATTGGGGCGATGGTTCAGGTAACACTTCAGTAGCAAGTGGTGCCGCTGGTGACGTAGGAGAAGCAAGAGTAAGTCATACTTATTCAGCAGACAGTGGTACTGGTATGAGAACTATTACTATACAACAAACTGCTCATAATACAGCAGATCCAGGTGAAGTTGGTAGTACAGCAACTGATCAATTAAAAGTTTATGATCCAAGCATAAGTGCTCCAAGTGGATTAAGTACAAAAACATTAACATTTGGTGAGAGTACACAAGGATCAAGTCCTTATCTAGCACATGGATATACTGACAATAGTACAGAAGATAGTGTTGCAGTTGGTTCAAGTGTAAGTAGAATAACTTCCAGTAGTGCTGGTAGTGATACAAATAGTGCTACCCTAAGTAGTTTCTCATATAATGCAAGTGCAGGCAACTTACATGCAGTAGTTAACGGAGATATTAGTGGTACTATAGCATTATCAGGTGGTAGTGATGTAGGAAGCAATGGTAATTTAGAAATAACATCAGAGAGTGATTATCAATCATTAACATCAAGTGGTGCAAGTACAAGTTTTTCTAATAGCACATTCTCACCTAGTTTATACAAAGGCTTTAAGGCTAGAGTATCTGCTACTTCAACTGACTTAGCAACTGGTTCACATAGTTTCAAACTTAGTCATGATGTTACAGGTAACACTAATGTTGTTAGTTTTGTTAAAGACGACCTAACATCAACAGGTGTTGTAGACTTTAGTGGTGCTACATTGGCACAATCAAGTGCTGGAACACTAGCATATGAGTCTGGTATTCCTTACTACACAGATGATGCAACACTTACACTAACAGGTGTACAACTATATAACTGGATAGGACAAACATATAAAAACGATAGTACTCCTTTTGACGTAACCAATGGAACTAATTCAGAAGGCACAAGTGGTGCTGTAATTAGTACCGCTGGACATAACTACGCGGCATTAGATGGTAGTACAACATATTTAGATAGTGGTATTCCAAAAGCAGATACTGGTAAAGACAGTAGTAACAAATATGCTATTGGAACTATTACAGTCAATGTTGGTGCAGGTGGCACTGGTATTGAACAAATGAAAGCAAGAATTAATAACGTTAATGGTACAGGTAGTTACTCAGAACATACTGCTGTAAAAGTACAGGCGTTAAACAGTAGTACAGGTGTTAATGAAACTGTTGCAGTTTCAGACTCCCTCGGTGCTACACATGATGACGATGCAAAACGTATTACAGGCTTTGGTGCGGCGTCAGACACTCCAACTTTTAGTAGTTCAACTAACTATTATACAGGAAGTGTTTGGAGTGGTAACCAAACCATAGCAGGTACACAAGAAGCAGTAACACGTTGGGGAACATTAAGTCATTTTACAACAGATCTTAGTTCAGGAATATTACCCGCAGGTCCAGACTTGAACAGTGGCAGAAGTGGTGCTCAATATATCACTTATGCATTTAGAAGAACAGCAATGGCTAACTTTGTAGTAACACTTACTGGTAAAGTAAGTGGCTTCTTTGTAGCGGCTCCTGGCACAGGAATAGATGATGCTAGTGGTACTAATGGTTGGGTTGATGCTGGTCAAACATATGGTGGAGCAGGTACTCCTGGTAGTGATACCAGTAACGGTGGTAACGGCTCCAATGGTTGTGCATTTACATCTGGTGACAGAATTATAGATGGCACAACATACACCAACGACACATTTACATTAACACTTGGTGATCAGAATGGTACTGGTGCATTTGGTAACCAGATATTAATTAGAATTAAATTAGAGTCTGGTGACTCAGTAACAGCATTAAGTATAGCATAATAGGAATATAAAATGGCAATATCAGATACTCAAAAGGTTGATTTACTTTGGAAAAAGGTAGGTTTCGGTAAAGCAAAAACTGATACCAATGCAAGTAAATTTGCACCTAACGAAGCGAATCCATCGGACTTTATTATTAAGTCTACGCAAATATGGGCACAAGATTCAAGTATAACAAGTGTTATACCTGCTTCTAATAGTAGTGTTACTCATGTTTATTTAGACTCTGTAAGCGGAGCTCATGAGTTTACAGAAGACGGAACTGCTACTGATAACCGTACATGGAAAACAGGCATTACTAATTGGATACCACCTACATTTGGTGCTACATACCAGTTAAAAGTATATGCGGCTCCTAGTGATACAGCAAATCCTCAAACAAATGGTACACAACTATTTGAAACAGGTTCCGGCAACGATGACCAATGGTACTTTGACTACCAATCAGGTATACTTAACTTTATTGGAACTAACTTACCCTCAGCAATAGGTACAGGTACAAGTAATGTATTGTATGCCGCTGGTGCAAAGTATGTAGGATCATTTGGTGTTACTACAGACGCAGGTACAACTGCTAACTCTTTTGTTGGTGTTAATAACTTAACAGCCGTATTTGCAAGAACAGATATTAATGCTGGTGACATAATAGAAGTTAGTGACGGTGGTGATGGCGAGTATGCAATTTACTTAGCAAAACAAGACAACCCTGCTTCAACAGGACATTTAACTTTAGTTAGTACTAAAGACGGTGCTGGTGTTGACTCACAAACATTAAGATCAAACGTATCATATAATAGTGGTAATGTAACTTTAGGTGATTTAAGTATTTCAAGTCATCCTACACAGATAATTGTAGATGTAACAACTGCATTTAATGGTTCAACTACATTATCAGTAGGAGATGATAACGATCCTGATAGACTATTCCCAGACAGTTACTTGGATTTAAGTACTGTAGGGTCTTATGTTGTTAATCCTAAGTTTGTATACAATGAAGCCACTGATGCAAGTAATACTGTTAAGGTATTTGTTGTAGCAGGAACAAGCTCACAGGGCGATGCAACTATTATAGTTAATTATCAGTAAGTCTTTTAAGTAATATATCACTTACAATACCTATATCATTTCTTTCTAGATCATAGAGATCACTCATCCTATCTACTGCACTTCTTATACTAACTAGTGCATCTGACTTGGCTTCCTTTACATGTTTATACACAAAGCCACCTTCTCTAAACTCAGGCTCTGTAAGAATCTCATCTGCTAGTTTATTGTAATCGTTTATCATTCTACAGAAGCAAACAAGTAATCTTCTCGTAATACTTTATAAAACAGTTCTTCCCCAGAGGAAACGTTTTCGTTCCAATCCGCACTAGCATCACCATCTGCTTCGTCTGAAATATATTTGTAACATTGGAAGTCTACATTCATCATTGCACATGTCTTTGCCAATGCATAAGCCTCCATATCAACACAATTAAATTTATTATCCATAACTAAATGTTCAAATAAATCTAATCCATCTAAGTCATCACAAAACTGATCTTGTGTTCTACATATTTTCCCCTCAGTTCCAAATTGTATTACACCACTTGTTACTGGGTCTTCTCCAAATGTAATACCAGGGCCTCCGCAAAGTTCTCCGCAGTCCATATCTCCTTGTAGGAATGTTGTGCATTTAATAAGGTCTCCCTTCTTTGCATCAAAGGCACCTCCGGCTGTACCAAAGTTAATCACACATTTAATGTGAGGATTTTGTGTGAGATATTGTGTAAGTTTATGTGTTGCATTTACTTTACCTACTCCTGTAAACAATATTCGTTCTGGTAATTGATTTGGAAGTTCTTGTCGTAATGCCGTTACTATTAAGTATGAGTCATCAACTGCTCTTAAATGCGAGAAGTCAAATTCAGTTTGTTTAGCCATTGTAATCCTTAAATTGTGTTAGGTATGTTTCCATTTGGTTAGTTAATTGTTTCCATAATATACTATTAGTATTAAATAATACATAATTGTTTCGTTCTATTTTCTTTCTTGTTTCTGAATTAGGATCTGATATAATTTTTTTGTATTGTTTTAAATTGTATTTGTCTACTTCCTGTGCAACTTCAAATGCTCTGATTACAGGATTGCCTTGTGTATCAAAGTTTAAATCAAATAGTTCATCGTGAGGTAGTATACCAAAAGATTCTAATGTAGCATGGAAGCCACATTCACCGTATACTAGCCAAGGATGTTTATTCATTATAGGAAGAATACTTTTCTCTGTAATATATGCCCTTGAATCTATATTTGTTATACCTGGTTTGTTACTCACATGGTCCCATGATTCTTGATATGTTGCACCCGACATACTTTCACATATTAAACTTATGCAAGTACTTTCATATACATGTATTGGATGTGCTCTAATATTGTTTCTGTATTCTACATCATTATCTAATAATCTATCCTGAAATATACCTACACCTTTTACTGCAAAGTCACAGAAGTCATTGTCAAACTCTCTATATAATCCTATTAGAGGTTCTATACCAACTAGGGAGGTTGGTTTTTTATATGTGACTATGTTTTTTTCTACTAAGGACACTGGTTCATGTGTATCAGAGGGAGAGATATGTCGTAATACAGAATATAATATATGTTTATCTGCTCTCCAATTTGCCATTAAACAATTGAACTTGAACTGTTGCTCATTATATCTTATGTGAGGAAATATGTGTGTTTGTTGTTGCTGTAGGCTAAACATCTTTACTAATAAAAAAGGGAACGGCATATATCTTTCGTGGTATTGTTCAACTTCTAAATGTGTAGAACAATCCATTAAAAATATATTTGAATAGGTTTCTAAAATTTTATCTATTACATCTTTCTGCCAAGGTTCCTGTGTAGATAATATAATACATTTTTTATAACTTTCTGCAGACTCTTTTATTATTTTATTAAATTGATCTGATTTATGATGTAGGCTTCCTACATTAACAACTGG
>Ga0315320_10004651_pt1 | contig 11233 bp, 9 predicted proteins | sample M140m21515metaG_FD_203458 | JGI IMG/M metagenome (GOLD analysis project Ga0315320, IMG submission 203458) | Ammonia-oxidizing marine archaeal communities from Monterey Bay, California, United States - M1 40m 21515 | ecosystem: Environmental > Aquatic > Marine > Coastal | place: USA: California...
TTCTGAGCGAATGTGAGCGAATCGACGACACCAACTTTGTAGATTATTTGCGTAAAGAAGTCTCAAACGAAGACCGCCAATTAATGTACGAAATGTCTATCCGTGTTCCACTCACAGAAAAAACCGAATTCGACTGGTTGAAATATTTCAATGTAGGAGACACTATTATTAAAAAAATAAACCAAATCCAAGAAAGTTACATTCTGGATGGCACAAAAGGACCACTGAAGACCTTCCTGAGTTCATTGAAACGACACGAATTTGAATGTATACGCGATTTATGCGAAGCATTTGATCGCAAATTCAATATTCGGATATTCACCCTACCAGTGCATACCTACATACAACAATGCAAGGCACTCAGAAGAAAACACGGTGTCGAAAACGGCCATGCCATGCCGGATAACGTTGGTGAAACTTTCATTTGTCTCGAATGCAAACAGTTCAAGGGATTTATAACAAAACGAGAGCGCGGCAAAATAGTAAATCTATTTGCATACGGTCATTCAAAGGTGTTAATAAACGACGAGACCATGGAATTATATTGTGGGAAGCGTTCCGACAAAGTGGATTCTAAAAAACGAAATCAGGTTATTCCGGAATATTCCTCGTTTGTAGACGTCGATGTAAAGGAATTAATGACCGCAAACGATATACGCAATAGAAAGAGAATGGCAAAAGAAGCACGCAAAGAATTGAGAAACCACGTATGTTCCAAAACCCCCCTTGTTCGGTTAAACATGACGGGTGTTTTATTGGAATTTTACGGCAAAATTTACATGATTTGTCCAACATGTGCCAATTTCATGGAAGTCACCTCTGAAAACTATACCGAAGACGGCATTTACTGTGGTTGTTGTTTACAACATGGAAAACTATACACTTCTGTATCATGCGAGTGGTGTAAAGCGTGTAAAGGGAATGAAGTATGGAATCCAATTACAGTATTGGACAATGAAGAAGAAAAGTCTATCTATTTATGCAACGGGTGTTTAAAACCTTGGATTCGAAATGCCGAAACAACTTTACAGTTGGACACTATACGAAAAGGTCTTGACCAACGATGGAAAAGGTTACAACATCCGGGTCTATAAATATACCATAACATATTAAAAATGTACCTTTATTATCATGTATACTTTATTACAATAGGTTCATTCTTGTCTTATATCACCACGCCGCTAGTGGGATTGTGTACAGCTTTGATGTACATCATGTTTTGTTGGTTCCACGGGAGTGCGATTATGGCAACGAAAGAAATGGATTTTAATACTGGTTCTTATTGCCCAGTGTGTAAATCTATAACGGGAATGGGACTTACACACTGTAATGAATGTAAAAAATGCGTACCGGATAAGTGGAAACACTGTTATATGTTAGAAAGATGTTGTGATAAATCATTGAGATATAGATGGTTGGTGTTGTTTAAATTAGTGGTATGTTATTTCATTGTCATGAACCTGATATATGCCATGGTCAATGTCTGGATTTTGTTACTGCTGCCTATACACATAACCGTGTTAAAATCCACATACACCGCCAACAAAAAGGGTATAAATAATAAATATAGGATACATAAATGAGTCATATTGATTTTGAAGAAGTACCCGACATAGTTATTCAAAATACAACCGCTTATAGCATGCCGGGGATAGGAGTAGATTTTACAGATATATTTTTGATGCTAGGAATGATAATATGTTTTACTAAGTTTGTTAAATCGCTACGATAATTGGGGTTCATCAGTAGGTACCCGCATAGCGGCAACCTTATTGGGGGACACAACCTTCAAATGTGCCAATGCGAGATACAAATACACCGGTATCACGATAGCCCAATCGCCTCCCCATCCATATGTCAGGTTTAGGCCGAACATGGACAAGATCGATGCCGTATGCATAATCGTGAAATTTACAATGGATGGTACATGTGGCATAACTTTACCTTCGTTGGCTACAAATGCTCCCAACACAAGACTACCGACGAAATGTGTAATTGGTGAAATCAGGTAAAGATTGTAATGATCCTCGTTTTTACATTTTGTCGCATATGCATTGGTATGATTCCATCCAACCGTTAAGCCAGTAATTAAAATCGCAACCAAGAAAATTATGAAATACCAAGCGCCTCTTGAAAAACACCCATATGCCGCAGAATTGTCTTTGTAAATCTCTTCTATTTCCGTTTTGTCTATGTATGCAAGGTGTGCTACAATGCCAGAAAGTCCATTGACAATGGCAGCCGCAATTAACAATTCAATGTTAGCATAAGATGATTTTCCACACTGGGCGGCATATCCCAAGGCTAAACCGGAACCAGCAGTACCAATAACACCGGAGGTGACATGTAGAAATGAAGTCCATCCTTCTCGTTCCTTGTAATCTTTGCCAGTATATTTATTATATATATATATATAGGCCGCGCGCAACATAGGAACAATACCAGTCAAAGCAACACCAACAAGAGCGGTGATAATCCAACCGTTGACTTCTTGTTCAAACATGTAGACTATCAATAGACCAAGGTTAATAAGCCATAATATGCCTACAGATACTTTTAATAATTCCATTTTATTACATATCATACATATATTTATACTATTAAAACACAAAGCCACTCTTTCCCTTTGTTAAAGATATCTGCCTCATTTTTCTAACCGGGGTGTATTCTTCGGATTGCCAGCCATACTTTTCTATATTCTCCTTGGTAAAGCCCAAGTTGTCCCAATCATTTGCCGATGGGCTGAAATAGGTTTTTAAATCTCCCAAATCACTTGTCAGTAATTTCATGGTCTCGCAATTTCCACCTATCTGTTTCAACTCCTTCAAACGAAATCCGAGTTCGTGTAAATGCGCAATGTCTATCTTTAACTCGGCTAACTGACGAATGGTGATACTAGTCTTTAACATGTCTACCGCTGATAGTTTCAAAGTATCCGTCATTTGTTGCCAGTTGAGAAGCTTAAAATGATCTGGTTGAAACCCCATAGTAATCATATGATGCCAACGAAACCCAAAGTCCAATAATGCTCCGGTCTTATAGATTTTACTAACCGTGTCCCAGTCTACCCTTTCTTCAATCAAATCTTCTGGCTTCACGCCTTTCAATTTCAATGTTTCTAACGAAGTTCCACTACGGACCATGCTTTTCACGGATTTATCTGTAAACCAAGATAAAAATCCCTTGCTATTGTTTTCAACATAAGATCTACGAGAATCGACTAGAGATTGAAGCGCTATCATTCTATCTTCGCCCAAGTTTATCGCACGTGGATCGATTTCAGTACAGGAGGGACAAGACATGGAGATGTTTTCTTTGGAATATTTTAAAATACAAGAGAGGTGAAATTCGTGTCCACAATCAAAGGTGGCCACATTAGGACGAAGAGAACCAGATTTATCTATAGAATCAGTACATAGAGAACATGACATTTAATATTATCTAAAATAACTTTTATAGTGTAATATATTAATAGGGGTTGCGTGGTTGCAAGATAACTTCAAGGCGATCACCCGGTCGGGCATACGAAGCTGCTTTCCCAATAACACGTTCATTTAGTTCTTGGTACTTGTCTAGGAAGTCAATAACACCGTCCACGCCCTTGCGGCAGATCTTGAGGGACTCAAGAGTGGTCTTGGCAGAAGCGACGGCCGAATCCAATGGTGTTATTACAGCAGCATCGGAACCTTTATATCTCCCTCTCTTCTTCTCCGCCTCAGCGAGTAGTTTTTGAGCATCACGAACACTGGTGGCTGAAGCACCTCCAGTTTGACCGGTTTCATCTAGCGCCTTTGCAATATTGGCACGCGAGTTACCCGCCTTCACCAAACAAAATCGAATCTTATCACGTGGGATACCCTTATCCCTGCTGGTCTTACGACCAACCTTTAAGTTAAGTCCAAGTGCAACTTTATCACCGGGTTTGATAGTTGATTCCCCCTCATTAATAAGAGTGGTAACGCCTCCCACTTGTGCGACAAAGCCCTGTTCGGAGTATGCACGCGAAGGTTTATATTCGGTAGTAGCAACGCCAACAAACTGGACATTTGATAGAATGTATTCGGCTACTTCTTCCGGTGTTGCACTGGGAGGTCCGCCAGCGCCGCCTTTTGGCAAAGAACCGGTACCATCGAACCCATTGGCGCTCGAAATACAGTGCGTGTATCCGTCATGATACATGCTACTGCCGCGTTTGCATACCAACAGTTCTTGTTCTTTGACATCAAAATTCTCTTTGTGATTTCTTCCTAGGTTCACATGGGGGTGTGGCATCGATGCGGTGGAATGCGCCTTTGCCATCATTTGATCATCGTAACGGACGTTTATATGGAAACCCGGACCAGCGATTCTGTTTTGTCTACGATTGAAGTTCATGATTAGATATATTACAATATGTGATTGATGTATTAAATAGGTTATTTTTTTAGTTCTAGGTAGATTAAATCATCAAAATTTCGATTCTGGGCAGGAGCATGTATTGATCCGTTTCGCGCAATGCTCTCAATATAAAACTATTCGAGGGAACTTTGGCAACCGCATGTGAGATAACACCCAGCGGTATTTTGTGTTTGATAGAAACACCGTTCATGGCTCTTACTTCCCCATTCACTGTACCAACCACCTGAAGTAATTCTGTGCTTTTTTGAACAAGAGCTTCCGGTAACAGACCACCGTCTGGTTGGACATACATTTGATATTGTGTACGAATATCGGGTACCTCAACAATCGCCAGTCCTACCAAATCTCCCCTCTTTAATTTGGAACCAAAAATATTGGCCACCATTGCTCTACCATAGACATCACAGTTGTACAATTTTTGTAGCATGCTGTTCGCCATCATGTCGTTGCGCATGACACCGAAGAATTTCCACTTCTCTAGTAGATCGTCCAAGTCATTGGGTAAGATTTTCGCCTGAAGTCTCCTCCCCGAATCGCCCGGGTCCAGACGTGCATTTTCTAATAAAAAATTTAAAGTTGGCAAATCAGCAGCTGTACACATTTGAGGGTTGCAATCGGCGTCCGCTACAAAAATGAGGGAGCCTTGTCGGAAGCCTTTTTCGTACCCCTGTGACCACGGACGGACAAGAAGAGGCAACGAAGCAGTTGTATTCGAATCATAGGTGATCTTAGAATTAGATAGAGTGGGATTTCGAAGCTCCGCGAATGAAGGTGGCGCGGTGCTGCCCGCTCTTGGTCCACCGGTACCACGCAAAGAACCGGTAGTTGCAGCATTAGATAATCCGGAATCTGGTCTACCCGATAATGAAATCATACTTTACATATATGTTATAGATATATATAGTCCGATTTTAATATTTTACGAAAATTCATAAGGTTTTATACTTCCAGCATCTTTCTTTTTGATTTTTGCCAGTGGTCCATTGTAATATTTAATAAGCTCAAGTTTATGCTTCGATAATTTCACCCACTCGTTCATGGCTTTAGGATCGAGTTTTTTGCGACCAGTCTTACTATTTATGGTGGCTACCTGATGTTTTCTAAAGTGTATTTGCATATTGTTGACTGACAAAATCTCCTTTGAAATAATGTCCCTAAGATTTAATTTGTGTAGTGTATAGTGAGCGCGTAATTCCTCGACTGTGATTTGTGGCGCATCCAAACCTTGGTTCAATAGAGGTTGGCGTACTTGTACATCATATAGTCCTGCCAGCGTCCTATAAATTTCCTCGCTGCTGGTTGTACCGGTCATGCTTTGTTCCATTTGGTTCATTCGATCAATTACAGAGGCATCCGCCTGAGAATATTTACACAATGGGCAGTCTCTATGTTCTTCTTCACTGATCATATCACATGCTTCATCTATGCCATCGTCTTCTTCCATGCCGTCGTTTGGGTTTTCTAATGCCAGAGAGTCAAAGATACCGGGCATTTAAATAGATATATTATGGAATATATACGAATTAATTATTAATATCTTAGATTTTTAAAGTTGCCGGTAAACTTACCACCCTGTTGAACTGGAAAGTTTAGCGGTATTACTGCTTTGGTCACTCTGTTGGGATAACTCATTCTCAACACGATTCCTCCTATAAGACCCACAGCCCATAATATGCTATCGAATACTTTTAGCGATTCACAGGTTTTATCGGGCTTTGAAAAATACAAAAAGCCCATGACAAACAATACAAATGTAAACACAGCTGTAAATACAAACATCACGCCGTGTATATCCCCTAGTATTTTATCGAATATTTTACCTCTGACAAAGGTATACACAAGTGAAGCGCCGAACAACAAGGAGGATATAAACCACGGTACATACCAATCTGCCCCCCAAGGATCCGTACAAAACCCATCGTGTTTATCTTTGCGTACACGAACCCCCCATGTTAATAGCATGGTAGATAGAGACAAGATAAAATTCAATGGAATAAATATTTCATATGGCTTCATTTATTACATGTACATGTGCTTATATACTCTAATCATCCTGTAAATCAAAAAACTGGCCCAATTCACGCTCGTTGTTCACTATCTTTTTTTCTTCCAACATCCCTTCTATGGTAGGATTAAAGTCCATAGAATTAAAGCAAATGCCCCTACTATATTTTTTCAGTATAGTTAACCACGTGATAAAAGCATGTTTAAAAGTTTCGCCCTCTGGGTGCTTATAAATTTTGCCACGATAGAACACGTGATATCTCCAGAACCGGTTGAGTATGAGTGGAACAGGAGAGCGCTCTATGGCGGCGGTATGTTTGTTCATGTCCGGTTCCCACACGGTAAATACCTTTAGGAAATCGACATCGTAATTCGATCTGAAATGGGCGTGCACCATCTTGGCATATAATATTTCACGTATACTATCAGATGCTATCATATCCTCGTATTCTTTGTAGGTGCATATTCTAGACAAGCTTGTTGGAAGACCGGCTGGAAACCTCATATACAACACCGCATAATTACTAACCTCGTCACCAAGTTGATCGTGTGCACCTATGGCATGGTCCCCATAATTGATGATAATGTTCCATAAAAAATCTGCCACCCCGTCCCTAAACCGTCTCGTAAAAATGTGCTTCTTTTCCACCTCTATCCATTGCAACCAATTTGTTTCCTCTACAGTTTGAAGCTTAAGTGGCCCTACATCGGCATCGGGCCACCTTTGGTATTGGTCTATGGTTTGTTGGAACCAATAATACCTGCTCAACCCAGCTATAATGGCGGTGACATCTGCTCGCTTGTAAATACTAACTTCGTCATTAATTACAATTGGTTCAACGTAATCCTCCATGTTTAGAGTGTCTTCGGTGTGCATGAATATGATCATTTTGGCGGATATCCTCCATATAATCTCCAACAAATCCGATAGTTCCTGACAAGGTAATAATTTTCTCCATCGCAATGATACAACATCCAAGGTGTCCAACCAAGTGTGCATTTTCCACGTTTTTGTATCCCTATCTTGATACATCCGTATACGATTTTTCACACAATAATCGTGAACATGATCTGGTATCACCGGGTATTCCGATTTATATTGCATTTCAACCATCGTTAAGATGATGACATATAGCAACATGTTGTGAGACCAACCATACAGTCGTCCGGGAATAGGAACATAAAGTCTCCAGAAGTGTTTCATGAGATATTTGTGGACTTTTGAACGCTGTTTTAACAGCTTTTCCTGTTCAATTTCATAGGTACCCAACGCCGCATTGAGTAAAACATCGTACACATCTATGAGGTACAAATACATATCCGTCACATCTTTCTGTAATTCAAATTGTAATGCCTCTTCTATGGTCTGTACGCGATATATTGTTTTATATGGGGTATTAAACATTTAGCTTAAAAAACAAATACTTATATACAAAGCTTTTAAATTAAAAAATGGAGTATATATTGATTTATTTCTCTAATAAAAATGCTGAGAACTGTAACCCAATATGGAGTTTTTACCTTTTTAGGTGCGGCGATTATTTTATTACTTAGTTTTGTGGTGGAAAAGGGCATCAAACAGGTAGACGACATGTTAGTCCCCTGTCAACACGGAACTTCCTACGTTCAAGGTAAATGTAGGTGCGATGGAACACCCTTCGATGGAAACTACTGTTCCAATTGTAAGTGTGAACATGGGTCTTGTTCTACTGATCCGACCACACCATTTAGTAATAGCGATTATGGTTGCCGTTGTCCTACACAAAGCAAACGGTTTGGTTTTTTATGCGATTTGTGCAACACGGTTGACGAGGAATGCAAAGGTGATTGCAAACCAGAGTTTTTTGGTGCCAGATGCGAGCGAATATGTTATGCGGATCTTGCATACGATAACAACAACAGCGTTTGTAATACAATGCGTTCATCGGGTGGGTCCTGTAGCACCTGTCATGGACACGGAACTTGCAATGACGGGTTCTGTGATTGTGACGCCAATTGGTTCGACGATGGCCGCAAACAGTGTGTAAAAACTTGTCCCGGTACTCCCATTTGTTCTGGACATGGAACCTGTAAATTGTATGGAGACACACCCGGGTGTTTATGTGAGAATGGGTGGAATGGACCGTCGTGTGATATCCCCTGTCCCGGAATGGAAACTACCGGTGTACCTTGTAATTCAAGGGGTATTTGCAATGTAGATTTTGATGCAAACACCGCTTCATGCGATTGCAATGAAAAGTTTAGAGGTACCGATTGCTCTATCGAATGTCCCGGTGATGTGGTTGCATGCAATGGACACGGTACCTGTGACGATTTGGGCGCTTGTACTTGTCAAACAAATGTAAAATGGTCATTGCCATCCTGTAAATGTTCTGATGAATTGACCTGTAGCGCGAAGGGTACTTGTAATACTCAAGAACAATGCGAATGTTTTGGGAACAATGGTGGGCAACATTGTATGGAATGCAAAAATAATTGGCATGGTGATAATTGTGATTTATTTTGTGACCCTTATCTAAAGGCCAATACCTCCGATAAAATAGATGGACTGTTTGGTTGCTACGGTCATGGGACATGTTTGCCCAGAAGTGGAGCAATGGAGTGCACCTGTAACCTAGATGTTACAAAACGCATTAATGTAAAAGGTGCGGTGAACGACTATACCTCGTTTTATGACCCAAGTATGAATTGTGGTGAGTGTCTAGACAGTTATTTTCCAAAACAGCGGGTGGTAGACGATCATGGGATGCCCGCCGAATATACTGTACCATGCGAGGGAGAATGTCTACCGTCTACTTGTAACAACAGGGGTATATGTAATCACAATTATGGAGTTCCCGGTGAGCTACTTTGTAAGTGTGATATTGATCATTTAGACGATGCATCCTTCTGTACTGAGTGTGAAGCAAATTGGTACCCATTGGACTTTGGAAGACCCAAATTTTGCAACCGTTATTGTGTAGCCTCTGGAACTCTGCCAGCGGAATGTGATGGTACAATAGACTGTGTATCGTGCAATGGCCATGGTACCTGTACAGACGAGGGTGATTGTTTATGTACCGGTGGATATACCGGAGACGAGTGTCAGATCTTATGTACCTCTTCCAACGGAAAAGTATGTGGTGGTCATGGCACATGTGAGTCCAACGAGATACAGCAATTGATGGAGCACGAATTTGAAGCAGAAGGCAATATCCCGTTGTTTAGTTGTACCTGTGATCCTCAGGATCCGGTAGATGCGGATTCGAGAATCGATTGGGATGAAAAACTTGCGCTTGGGTTGGTCAATGGAACCTTGGATGATCCTCCAAGACCAGAATATTTCGGACAAACCTGTGATTTTCATTGTATAAGACCACCATGGGAAGACGCCGACGAATGCAATGGTTTGGGCAATTGTACCGTTGTACCAATTAAATTACCAAACGGAGCAAGTGTACCATGTAAGACAGACACCGAGTGTTTATCTCAAAGCATTCTTCAGGTGGTTTCTGGTGACAGCGAATGGTCAAATAAAAAGGGACCATTTTGTCATAAGCACGACGAAATATCTGGATGTGATAAGACAACCGACGATTGTTATGAAATTTTACTGAAACAGAGGCCCAAAAAGATGCGATCGGAGGAATGTATAGAATCTCCATCATTTGTACACATAACAGATGGTGTTCCATCACTGGTTGTTTCGTACGAGAAATGCAAAAATTATGCGGGTAACGATTGGGGCGCGGATACGTTTGAAAATATAAACAAAACACGCGGGTGTTTTAAAGATATAGATGGAAAAATCTACTACAATTCGAACACTTCGTCCGTTCAAGACTGTTCCGTATCAACCCCATGTATTAGAGAATTAAATTGTCGAGACTCAATAGACAATTTCAATTGGAAACAATATTGCGATGTATTGGAAGCTAAGAAACAACCTTTAAAGTTCGCAAATTGTAAATCTGTAGAATCATACTGTCCAGCGAAAAATATACCCAATTATTGCAAACCCATGGTGGGGTTCACCGATGGAAAAAATGTGTCACAAAAACTTGATTTGGCATACGAGTTTGATAAGAGAAGATATCCTTTCGCTATATCGGATACTTTTAGAGCAAGAGTAGACAATGCAAAACACGATGCCGCCTATTACGCATTTGAATTATTCGTATCAAAACATAGTGCTTTATTGAGAAATAAAAGTTTAGGCGCGTCGTTTTGTTCCGAATATGTTCAAAGATATCCTTCTATTAATAAGGTGCGCCAAAACAGACAGTATTTGTGCAATGGTGTAATACAAAACAACAACACTTGCAATGGAACTCTAGACGACAGCGAGGGGTATTTTTATAAACCATTTGAAGTAGTTTGTTTAAATGAAGCGACTTCATATAAAACTTACGAAGAAGCACTGGAAAACAGAGGATTTAATTGCAAAATACAGGAACAATCTACGTCACCAGTTTATGGTGAAGAAGATGGCACGAAATATATTGATGCAACTTGTCAATCTATAAAAAATAAGTTTCCAAAATGCAAATACCCGAAACCATGTGATTTTAATCCATGTTTAGAAGGTTATTCTTGTGCAAATGCGGGTACAAAAGCCATTTGTGAAACTACAGGAAACTTGAACAGCACGTGTTTAAAGGGAACATCGGAACGAATTAACTATAATTCATATAGTTGCGATATAGATGTTCAAGATACGTCTTGTCCGTACCAAGTAACCCATGAAATAGACGTGGCAAAACACTGTAAAGACAATAACCCTATCGTTGACATAATACCAATTTTGGGTCCAAATGCTACTCAAAACATGACCGTCGGAAAATATTTTCAT
>Ga0315320_10004652_pt1 | contig 11229 bp, 23 predicted proteins | sample M140m21515metaG_FD_203458 | JGI IMG/M metagenome (GOLD analysis project Ga0315320, IMG submission 203458) | Ammonia-oxidizing marine archaeal communities from Monterey Bay, California, United States - M1 40m 21515 | ecosystem: Environmental > Aquatic > Marine > Coastal | place: USA: California...
AAAGGTGGTAAACCTATTGCAGGATGTAAGCGTGATGCCTTAGGTATTTTATATGACACAGATTTAGATGTGTTAGTATACGGAGATACAATATATGCAAATACATGAGTATTACGATTGGAATAATTTAATTGATGTTTCTACAAGAAATTTAATGTGCGATGACATCAACAATCTTATAGCAGACGGACACTATTGGAAAAATAGTCCTCCTTATCAGACAGATGTTAACATATTCGGTTTGCAACATGATCGTTGGATAAACTTAAAGATGAGTTTCATATGGAGTTGCTTTGCCTTTATGGGTAGAGAAGCACAAATTAAGAGTGTAAAGAGTTGGGGATACAAAACTAACTTAGCAACACAAGAAAATAGAGATACTTACTGGCACCAACATTTGCGAGAAGGTTCGCAAGTGGTTAGTGGCGTATACTATTTAAATGTACCTGACGAAAGCGTTGACTTGTCGCAATCAGGAACAGAACTAGCACCTAATGGTGTTGAGAACGACGGAAAGTATTATGCAGAAATGCGTGTAGGCAACTGGATAATCTTTCCTGGCAACACTTGGCATCGCCCAGGTATTTTAACTTCAACTAACAATAGATATATTGTTGCAGCAGACATGGAGATATGAAATGGCAACAACTGAAGAAAAAACAGAACTAGTAGAAACACTCAAAGGTCCACGTTTCTACAATATACAACTAAATGGATACGGTGGCGAAAGTGCGTACATGACTGTTTCAAAAGAAGCACACGACTTTTGGCAACCTATTTGTGAAGAACATGGTGATTATGATCTAACCACTTATATGAACAGTGATGGCGAAGAAGAAGACGAGTACGAAAATATCGAAAGCGTTCCACCAGAAGCACAGTTCTTGCATGATCCAGATCACGACAACTACAAGCGTCCTTGGTATGAGTCGCACACAGAGTTTGAACACTCGATGGGAGTCGAATGGAGTAGTGCATACGTAGTAGTGGACGAAGTTGATTCAATGGATTACAGTGCAAGTCATGTTGCTAGTGTCATCGAAGGCGAGAACTTAATGGACATGCTTAACGAACTTGATGAAGCAAGTGGTTATGAACTTGAACCGGTTGTCATGGGTTGTGAAGACGAAGCACCAGAAGGTACAGACTATATTGCACAGTTATACTCAAGCGAAAAAGGTCAGTTCTTTGATGGCGTTATTGAAACTGTAGGCAGTTTTGATATTAAGAAACTTAAAGTGTATACAACAGAATACTTGAACGGTGAAGACACTGTTACATCAGTTGAGTATGACGGAGTTGAAATCGACAACAATGGTGGAGATACTAACGGCAAAGGTTACTCTGCAAGTATTTGGAAATATTAAGGTGGTAAATACAAGATGACAGATGAAAATAAAACAATGACTTATGCAGCCGACGACATTTTTCAAGATATCGAAGGTGATGACAAAAATGTATTAATGACTATTCCTCCCGAAATTATGGAAAAGATGGGCTGGGGTGAAGGTACTAATATTGTAATTACTACAAACGAAGACGGCACTGTTACTATGACAGCCAAGGAAGAGGATGGCTAAAAATAGTGATGTCTTTGAATTAGAAGGCGTAATAACAGAAGTACTACCCAACCAAATGTTTAAGGTACAGCTAGATAACGATCATATAATAGTGTGTTATACAGCTGGAAAAATGAGACAATTCCGTATAAGGCTTGTTGCTGGTGATAAAGTAAAGGTTGATATGACACCTTATGACTTATCTAAAGGCAGGATTACCTACAGAATTTAGTTGACAACAGCCTAAAAAGGTGCTATAATAGTTACATAATTAGCAACTTATAGGCACACAATGAACATCATCACTGTAACAGGCGGCAGAGAATATCAGCGAAAACGTGTTGAAAGTATGGTACATTTTTGTATTAACATGCTCATGCCTCGTATGCGCACGTTAGATATTACAGTGAAATTGTGTTCACCTAAAGGTGCAATGGGATACTGTTTAGAGCTTGATAACAAACGTCAGTTTGAAATTGAAGCATCTAACAAACTTTCATTGCGCAAACTACTAGAAACTATAGCACACGAAATGGTACACGTAAAGCAATATGCTAGACGTGAACTGCATCCTACGACTGATGCATGGTGCGGCAAAACATACAATCCTAAGAAAGTAAGTTACTGGGATCTTCCCTGGGAGATTGAAGCACACGGTAGAGAGTGCGGATTGTTTGTGCGTTGGGCAGAGGCAAATAACTTAGGCGATAAGAATTGGACATATGATGACTGAAGATAAAATGTACTGTTACCTTTGGGAAGAAACAGAACATCCTGGAGAATGTAAATTTGGCGAGCGTTGGGTATTTGCAGGACAAGATCCTCAAAAAGAAATACGTTCTCGTATACGTGCATCACTAGGTGTACGCAAAGATATCTTTGATCAAGGTGGTGTGCGTATTGTACACACTTGGGACGTTACTGAAGCATCTAAGCAAGCAGGACGTTATTATCAGCGTTCACGTATGGATGACTATCTACGTGAGTTTATTGGTTATCGCAAAGGTAGCACAGGAGAGATTCATAAACTACACGGCGATGATATGAAGTTGCGTGTAAACAAATTACTTGCTACACTAGGACAGCCGTTGATTACAGCAGGGTTAAGCACCATGCAGTATGAAATAGCAGAAGAAGTTATTAATACATTGCAAAACACTAGCAGTAGAATTGTACTAGCTGAACTATGTGCTAGGTTTGGCAAAACTATTTGGAGTGGTGCTGTTGCTGTAGAAATGGGCGTAGATATTGTAATTGTAGCAAGTTATGTTAAGACAGTGTTTACAAGTTTCGCAACAGACCTTACAAGTTTTCAACAGTTTGCAAACTATGCACATATTGATACTAGTGATGACAACTACCAAGAGCAAGTTGAGTCCGCACTAGCAGAAGGTAAGAAGGTATTTGCATATCTAAGTCTTGCAAACGGCAGTAAACGACAAGACCGCATTGATTATTTGTTTGACAATAAAGTTGAAAAACTTCTTATAGTAGACGAAGCAGACTTTGGTGCTCATAAAAAACAACAAGCACAGCCACTGGTTGACAAAGTAGATGATACAGTGTATACTATTATTATGACGGGTACAAATGCAGATAGGGCTGTTGCACACTGGCCAGTTGATAGTATGGTAAGTGTAACATATCCTGAATTACTAATTCAAAAAAGGGCAGTGGAAAATGCTAACAAAGTTTAACATAAACACAACTAGAGACTTACTAGTTCCTGACTTTGCATGTTACCAAATGGATCTAATGGGTCCTGTAAATGCCGCTATTGTTGCAGGTGAGGTTGATGAAGACTTTAGTAACTTGCCTAGCTGGTCAAAGTTTGCAGCCAATCCAATTAAGTCAAAGGGATTCTATACCCGCACACTACAATCAATGTTCTTAGGACAAGGCGGCCACGACGAACTAAATGTAGACTTACAAACAGAAGACTATAAGAGTCAACGTGTTGGTATGATGTTTATGCCTGCTAATACACGTAATGATGTACTAGAACTTATCGGTAATATTACACGAGAAACATTGCCGGGTTTTGAGGTAATTGTGTTATGTGGCACTGTTAGACACAACGGACGCAAGATTACAAACCGTAATGCAGAACGAGCAGTTAAAGAGATTGTAGAACAAGGTAGGCCTACGCTTATTATTGCGGCGCAGATGGCACAACGTTCGTTTAGTATTCCTGAGATTACTGAACTTTACCTTGCATACGACAAAGGCGAAAACGGTGCAACACTACAAAAAATGTCACGTACACTTACTCCTGGCGATATAGGAAAAGTTGGACGTATCTTTAGCTTGAGCTTTGATCCTAATCGTGATGACAAGTTTGATGCAATGATTATTGAAACAGCACAAAATCTTGTAAAGCGAGGAGAAACAAAAAGTTTACGTGAAGCAATGAGCAATGTGTTAGGTACAATGGATATTTGGAAATGCACACCCGATGGAGCAATTAAGATAAGCAGTGACGATTACCTAAAGGAAGCACTAGAAGTTAAACGCATTGGTAGAGTGTTGGGTAAGATTGTAAACTTAAATCTATTAACACCAGCAGAAGTTACAGCACTTGCAACAGGCAACAGTCAGTACTTCAAAACTAATAGAGTCGGCAAGGCGCAAATGGGAAAGACTCGTAATACTCAAGCTAACGGCGGCACGCCTAATCATGTTAACAATAATGCGCAAAAAGAAATTGCTAAAGCAAGAGAAGTTATTACATCTATCTATGAAAATTTAGATATCATTATACTAGGTACTGGTAGTAAAATTATGGTTGATGCATTTGATCAATTAGAAAATGATACTGATATGCAGAACGCAGTAGAAGAAGAATTTGGAGTTCCGTACAGTACCATTTATGGATTGTTTGAACGCAATGTCATTAGCCAAGACTGGGTTGAATTGTTGTACGACGAGGCATAAGATGTTAGCAAGATTAAAGTTTGAGATTGATGCTTTAGTAAATGAAATGTTGGATTATTTGCCAGAGGCAGATAATTATTTTGATCCAGCAATTGGCGGAGGCCAGTTTGTTAAAGTTATTGAAGAACGTTTTCCAAACGCAAAAGTAAGTGGCTTCGAAGCCAATAAGCTACGTACTAATTTTGCTAAAAATAAATACAATCTACAAGGCACATATGAAGCAAAAGATTATTTAGAGGCACAAGATATGAAGAAAAAAATTATAGTAGGTAATCCTCCTTTTCAGAAAGCAAACAATAAAGCAAAACGCTGGACACTATGGGAAGAGTTTGTAAACAAAGCACTAGACAACAGTGATAATGTTGCAATGATTGTTCCGCAAAGTCTTACAAGCCCTGGAGCAACTTGGGATAGAATCAAGAAACATTGTAAAGTAATTAATATTGATATTAAGAAGCACTTTGATGTAGGTAGTTTATTTTGCTATTTTGTTGTAGACCAAACACAAGAGTTTGAAACAACAAAGATTATCAGTAGTGATGGCGAGTTTGATATTGATATTAGAGACTTGCCTTGTTTGCCTAGCGAAGTAAATAGCCATACATTAAAGCTATTACATCAATTGGTCAAGCGTCCAAAGCGGACTTGGAAACGTGGCGAGTTACATACTAGTAACAAAGATAAATTTGATACAAACGGCAAATACGAAGTACTACATACAAATGCACAAACATTGCGTTCAAACGTAGAACACGACAACAAGGAAAAGTTTCGGGTTGCAGTAACACTTAGTGGTTATCCAAAGTTTGAAGTTGTACATCATCAGTATTGCAGTCAAGCAACAGTGTGGACAGAGTTTAAGACTATGCAAGAAGCAATTAACTTTGCTGATGATTGCAACAATGAACAAATACAAGAAATAGTAAGGACGTTTAAATGGAGCGGATGGAACAGCAAAGAAATAATCTCAATGATATAATTGATCACATTCGCAACCGTAGTTACATGAGCGGTGTAGAACGTGAACAAACAAGAGTTAAGGCTACTGGCGAAGTCTTTACGCCGACTGACCTTGTGCAAGAAGTGTTGGATCAATACGACTTTACTGATGCTGATCAACCATTCATGGATCCTACTTGCGGTGATGGACAATTCTTAGGCGAAGTATTAATACGCAAAGTAGAATCTGGTATAGACTTTGAAACAGCACTAAGTATGATTCATGGCGTAGATCTTATGCAAGATAATGTCGACTTGTGTCGAGAACGTTTGCTTTGTGGACGACAAGACTTACGTCATATTGTAGAGCAGAATATTGTGTGTGCCGATGGCCTAAAGTATCATTACCGTTTTGATAACAGTCCACTTGATCCAGAGTTTGATGACCTATTTGAAACTATAGGTTGACAATATACCTGTTTGAATGTATACTAAATGTATAATTAGGCAACAGACAGAGGCACTTATGTTTACAGAAGTTAAAAATGGTTACAGACACCCTGAGGCAGTTCCGTTGAAATCAGTTAGCACACAAGAAGCACTCGCAGTGGCTTGCGCCGCACAACGTGTTAATGGTGGCTACATCAAAGACACTAGACGTTTTTCAGAACCTGATAACAAAACACAGTTTAGCAATAAAGAGATTGTGAAGTTTGCATACCACGGCGATCCAACTTATTTGCCTATGGACTATGTGGCTCCTATTCCAACAGAAGAAGACTATGTTCAAGTAGCTGAAATTCAAAAGTGGATGCGTCGATATGTAATGCTTGGCCTTGCTGACTTGGACGACTTTAAACGTGATATGATTGAAAGTGTATCACAGGACACAGTACCAGTAAACAATCTAGGCCGTGTTGCATTTATACCTGAGTTTGTAAAACGTGACAAACACGAAACGGAACTCACAAAAGAAATCCGTATTGAGTATCGTGATAGTGAATACTTAGGCAAAGAAAAAGATGTTGTTGAAGGTGTTGCTAAGATCCTTGACAAGCGTTACAGCGCACAGTGGGAGAGCTATAACTACACAGCAGTTATAGACGGCAACTTAATCAGCTTTATGAACAAGTTCGAACACAACGTAGGCGATATGAAACGTATCAAAGCAAAAGTAAAAGCACAAACACAAAACAAATTGTTTAGTGCAAACGAAACACGTCTTAACTATGTAAAACTATATAAGGTATAATACAAATGGAATTTTTTACATCAGAACTAGCATGGCTGTTCTTTGCATATGCAATAGGTACAGCGTTTGGATTATATAGTAGATCAAAAAAAGATATTGAACTTACTACCGAAGCAGTGATTGATACGTTAATAGATCAAGGCTACTTAAAGACTGAAGGTCAAGGAAAAAATGTAGATATTATTCGTTGGGAAGATTGGTGTAATGATCAAGTTACAAGGCAAACTGCCAAAAAAAATTAGTGTAGCAGTAAGCGGCGGCGTTGACTCAATGGTTGCTTTAGACTTTCTTAAGAAAAAACATGAGGTTACAGTACTACACTATAATCACGGAACAGCACACGGCATGGAAGCAGAAAACTTTGTTACAGATTATTGTAGGAAAAATGCATTAAACTTTATTACTGACAACGTAAATGAAACTGTTCCTCCTGGACGAAGTAGAGAAGATTGGTGGAGAGACAAGCGTTATAAGTTTTTTGATAAGTTTAATGATTATCCTTTGATCACAGCACACCATTTAGATGATTGTGTTGAAACTTGGATCTTTAGTAGTCTTAATGGCACAGGTAAGATTGTACCGTATAGACGCAATCATATCATTCGACCATTTCGTTTGACTCGCAAAAGAGATTTAAGATTATGGGCAGATTTAAAGCAAGTGCCTTATATAGAGGATGACAGCAACAAAGAACTATGTTATAATAGAAACTATATTAGACACGAAATGATGCCGCATGTATTAAAAGTTAATCCAGGCATTCATAAAGTCGTAGCAAAAAAAGTAAAAGAGGAAAATAATGAGCAAAGAACCTAGCGTAAATTTTCAAGACACTCTAGAAGAGGACGACTGGGGTCTTATTATTGGCCAAGACGGATTACTTAAAGGAATGTTTATCCCAGAAGGATGTGACGATGAACAAGTACCCGAAATAATAGTTGAAATATGTTTGAAGTATTTTGGCGTAGATCCTACTGAGGAGGTTACAATACATTGAGTAAAATACAAGATAAACTAAATGGTATCATGGACAAGATACAAGCTATAATGGAATCAGATCCGAGAGCGCATATACCACCTAGTGATGAACTTTTAGAATTATTGAGTAGAGCTAACATATACTTTGCTCATATGGATGATGAGAACAGAGATTACTATCAGTATGTTTGCCATGCTATAGAAGAAGAAACGGAGTGGAACTTACCATGATAACAGGAAATTTAAATCCTAATGTAATACAATTAGCGGACTTGGCAATGGAAATAGAACGCTCAGATAATTTAGATTGGGGTATGTTAAACGTAGAAGAAAAAGAAGCATATCAAATGATGGCTAGTAATGTGTTAGAACAATTTACAGCATTACCAAATGATGAAGAGGCAGCAGTAGTTGCTTTAGCAACTATTACAAAGTTACTAGTTGAAAATTTTGTACTTAATCTACAACTAAAAGGAGCAAATAATGTCGCAAACGGAGTATGATAGTATTGCGCTATTAACTAACACACGAAACGAGCAAGTAGTCGAGTGCGAAGTTGATCACTTTAAAGAAGATAAAGGGTTTGATGCCTTTATCGCAAACAATAAAATTTCTATGCGGTGGAATGGCAGAACATTTGTAGGTAATGCCCACGGTATGGAATTTACATCACCAGGACCAAAAGTCTATAAAGTTAAAGGGAGGAATTTTTAATGAATAAGAAATTTGACGGACCGTTTGTAAGTGCGTTCGAAAGCGATGCAACAGGCGTTATTAAACAAGAGCTTATTACATATCGTATCAAAGACGGTATGTTGCGTAAAGAAATAACAACACGTAAATTTAATTCGGATCAAACTGACTGGCACGATTCACAGTCAGTCGATCCTATGATGGAGATCAAATAATGCCTTTAGTACCTATGGTAGTTGAGCAAGAAGCTCGCGGAGAACGTTCATACGACATTTACAGTCGTTTGATGAAGGACCGCATTATTATGCTTAACGGTCCTGTAGAAGATAATATGGCTAACCTAATTGTAGCACAAATGCTATACTTAGAAAGCGAAAGTCCAGACAAAACAATTAACTTGTACATTAACTCGCCCGGTGGCGCTGTAACAGCAGGATTAGCTATCTATGACACCATGCAGTACATTAAATGTGATGTGCGTACTATTGTAATGGGTCAAGCATGTAGCATGGGCTCGTTCTTAGCAATGGCAGGAACAGCAGGCAAGCGTGTGGTGTTACCAGAAGCACGTACAATGATTCACAGAGTGTCTAGCGGCACACGAGGTACAAGCGGTAGTGTACACGTACAAGAACTACAGTTTGAAGATGCACAACGAGCGTTCGAAGAGTCGAAGAAAGTCAACAGGCGCCTTACAGAGCTTTATGTTAAGCACAACACAGCTGGTAAGACATACGACGAACTGTTTGAAACAATGAAGTTTGACACGTTCTTAACAGCAGAAGAAGCTGTTGAACATGGTCTTGCTGATAAGGTAGTGGAGCAACGATAATGGCTGAACCAGTAGACGTAAGCAAGAAGCATTTTTATATTAGTCTTGTAAAAAGTGTAGTGCGTATTGCGGCAGGTGTATTACTTATTAGAGGCAATCTTGTAGGAGCAGGCGCTTTACTAATTGCCGCAGAGTTATTAGGAATTTTGGAAGAACTATGAATAAAGTAAGCGACACAGTAGCTACACTCAAAGGCGTTCCGACACGAAAAGAACTAAGTGAAATGCTATCTAACGAAGTAGTTGATATTACATTTGACAAGCTAAACGGAGACGAACGCACTATGAAGTGTAGTTTGATTCCTAGTATGTTACCACAAGCAGAGCGTGATGATAAACTAAGCCAAACTAAGATACGCAACTTAGAAGAAAAAGTAGTTGTAGTTTGGATGGTTGATAGCGTTGAAGGCAAAAGTGGATGGCGCAGTATGCGTTATGATCGTATCAAAAAAGTAGAAGTTGACTCTATGTATGGTAATGGTGGTGGATACAATGACGGATAAGAAATTTCCTAGTATTAGCCACAGTTGGACACAGTCATATGATGGCTGGGATCAAATGTCTCGTATGAATGCTAAGGTAGATACGTTCAATGAACTTGCACGTATTGATTTCTTAGAGCAAGAAATACAAGAAATGAATGTATATCCTGACGCTGAAAAAATTATAAATAGAATACAGAAAAAGGTTGACAAACCTTAATAATTGTAGTATACTTATTACATAAATTAGATAACCAAACGGAGACTTTTATGAAGAACATTATTACTACCGCAGTTGCAATTGGTATGATGTCTACTAGCGCACATGCGCTGTCAACAAACAGTACAGCACAAGTGACGAGTGTGGAGCCACAATACCAAAATGTACGTGTATCAACTCCACAACGAACATGTGAAGTTGTCCAAGTACCTATCTATAATAACAATGGTCAATCAGGCACATCAGGTATCTTAGGTGGTACAGCAGATGCGTTGAACGGACAAGGTGATCAGCTTGCTGGTGCACTTTTTGGCGGACTGCTTGGCAATCAACTTGGTAAAGGTGGCAATAGAGATGTTGCAACAGCACTAGGTGTTATCATTGGTTCAAACATTGGACGTAACAATGCTAACAATAACTCAAACAATGTTTCTGGATATCGTAATGTTGAACAGTGTAATACTACATACACTGAAACAGTTGAGCGCCAGTTAAACGGTTATAGAGTAGGGTTTGATTATAATGGCATGCAAGGTGTCATGAAAACTAATCGTAGTTATAACGTTGGTGATAGAATTAAAGTACGTGTCACAGTAAAGCCTATAAACTAAAATGGACAATCAAAAAGAGCAACTTGAACTCTTAATACTTGAAGACATTAAGGAATGGGTTGAGATTCATTTACTAGATGGTACGTGGGATCAAACGTTTGAGCCTCTTCTTAACGAGGAGTATGATAACAAACTTGACGAGGTTATGGACATTTATTGGAAAGATCATATTTTTCCGATAGATGACTACGTTAGGTAATAAAAATAACGGAAGATTGGCTGAGTGGTCGAAAGCACCGGTTTACTAAACCGACGAAGGGGTAACTCTTCCTAGGGTTCGAATCCCTAATCTTCCGCCAAGATAGCCTGTTTAGCTCAGCTGGTAGAGCAACTGATTTGTAATCAGTAGGTCGGGAGTTCGAGTCTCTCAACAGGCACCATGTGCGAGTATGGTGGAATTGGTAGACACGCTAGATTTAGGTTCTAGTGCAGCAATGCGTGGAGGTTCAAGTCCTCTTACTCGTACCAAATGGTCCCTTCGTCTATCGGTTAGGACGCTAGGTTTTCAACCTAGAAAGACGAGTTCGATTCTCGTAGGGACTACCATTTACTGGCAATGGGTTGTAGCATAACGGCAATGCACCGCTTTTTGGTAGCGTAGATTGTAGGTTCGAATCCTACCAACCCAGCCAAAATAAAAGGTTGACAACAGCCTTTAACTGTGCTAATGTAGTTGTATAAGTAAAACTATAGAGAGCAACTTATCAATGTACAAAGTAACGGCTTGGTT
>Ga0315320_10004653_pt1 | contig 11228 bp, 13 predicted proteins | sample M140m21515metaG_FD_203458 | JGI IMG/M metagenome (GOLD analysis project Ga0315320, IMG submission 203458) | Ammonia-oxidizing marine archaeal communities from Monterey Bay, California, United States - M1 40m 21515 | ecosystem: Environmental > Aquatic > Marine > Coastal | place: USA: California...
CTTGCATCCCAACCTTATTCCATATTTTTTTATACAAATATTCTTTTAAAGGCATTCCTGTTACCTCTGCAAGCAAAAAACCAAGAACTTGTGTATCTATACTTACATAATGATGGAAGGTGCCTGGGTCTCTTCCTCTTTTGAGAGATTTTGCAAAATCTCTAAAAGACGAGCCTCTTGCTGTTGCTCTTCCAAACCGATTTATATCTGATTTGGGGTCAGCATAATCCTCATTAAATTCTACTCCCGAAGACATTTGTAAAATGTCTTTAATTCTTACCCCCTCATAACCTGTCTCATTAAAATCTGAAAGATATTTAGTTATGGGATCTTCAATGCTATCAATAAGGCCCTCATCAAGAGCTATTCCCACTAATGCTGATACAAAAGATTTAGTTACTGAAAATGCTATATGTTTGCTAGTTGCAGAATTATCATTCCAGTAATTTTCGTACAGCATATCTCCATTATGCAAAACCATTAATCCATCAGTTTTAAAGTGTTTTAATCCATTGGAAAGTGACTGCTCTTCGCCATCAAAAAAATAAGTTGTTGGAAGTTCAAACTCTCTAACAGGAAATAAAAAAGGCTCATTTGCCGAAGGTATTGGATCAGAAACGGTGAAAATTTTATCTATATTAATAAAGTTTTTAGCTATTGAATTCTCATTATATAAATTAGCTAGATTATAAAGTCTTACAATCTTAGGGCCGTAAAAGATTCCGAAAACTATTAATAATAATGATAAAAGAATTAAGAGGATTTTATACATTCATTTAAGTTAACATAGAAGAATGTTAAATATGCAAAAAATTGATTGGTCTTCATTTTTAATTGGTAGGGTTATCCTTGGTTTGTATTTTTTTGTTTTTGGTTTCGGAAAAGTTTTTACTTATCAAGATGTTGAATCATTAATGCTTCTTAAGGAAGTGCCTCTGGTGGCGTTAACTCTTCCTCTGACAATAGCAATTCAAACTATTTTTGGTCTATTAATAATGTTTGGTAAATATCTTAGATTAAGTGGATTAGTATTATTTATTTTGACCTTGCTCATTAACTATTATATTCACAACTTTTGGGATTTAGCAGGTGACCCATCTCAAGCCCATGAAATGCAAAACTTTATCAAAAATACTGCAATTGCTGGCGGTCTTTTAATTCTTTCAACAAAAATAAATGTCTAGTCTTTTTGCCTTGGAATTCTATACATAGCGCATATTTTATTTCCAGACGGGTCTGATAGGTATGCCAAATATAGCTGTACACCTCCTCCTTCACGAATCCCAGGAGAATCACATAATTCAGGATCTGTGCCCCCTACATTCTTACCTGCCTCATACCATTTATCAACCATGTCTGTGCTTGAGGCATTAAATCCAATCGTAGCGCCATTCCCATGAGAAGCTTTTTCGTTATTAATTGGTTGAGAGATTATGAAGCTGTTTTTATTGTTAACAAAATAAACATATCTTGTATGCCCGTCATGATTTAAAGACAGCTTGCCTGGTCTTGCGCCCAAGACTGCAAGAATTTGATCATAAAATTCTTTTGATTCTTCAATATTATTTGCCCCTAACATTACGTGACTAAACATTTATTATCTCCCTATATAAAATTATGGTTTATAAAATAGTACTACATCTTTGGTAACTATTTCGCATTCCCAGTCTCTTTGCTTTGCAATAACTTCAAATGTTTTTTCAGCATAAAAGACTACGTGCGTTGGATCCCTTCTGTAATACCATTTATCAAAAGCCTCCATTGTTGTTAAAAAGCAGGTCATTACACCTAGCCATCCTTTGGGTTTTAATAAGCTGTTTAAAGTATCAAACTCTTTTTTTGGGCTAAAAAAATGTTCAGCTGTTTCTGTGCAAGTTATGAAATCATAAGTTTTTGAAAAAATATCTTTATTTGGAAAAAAAAAGGGATCGTATAAATCAATCTTAAAATTATCTTTAGTTAAGATGTCTGCTAGCGCAGGTCCATGGCCACAACCAAAATCTAATCCTGTGGAGCTTGAAGATAATTTTTCTTTTAGTGGGTTAGTTAGTTTAGATAAGAAATTTCTATAACCTGGATTATCAACAATATTTTCATGCTCTAAATATCTAACTCTCTCAGCATCTGTATTGATATGAAATGAGTTATCTAAAAATTTTGCCTCACATGAATTGCACTGCCAGTATAAAAGCTTATCTGAGGTTTTAAAAGATTCTATTAATTTACTGTCACAAACTACACAATGCTGCATATTTAATAATAGAAACTAAGCTGTTTGTGCTCTACTAAGTTCTTTTTTAAGCCTAGCTCTAAAAGAAAAATCGTCAACCGTAATAGTATGTCGTGGTGTATTTATTTGTTGGACATCTGGTTTAGCCATTTCTTCATCAAGAAGCTTTCTAATGGATTTTTTAGGCTTCCAATTGCCTGATAAGTGTTCTGCAGCAAGTTTTGATTGAAGTTCTGCTCCAGGCCATATGCATCCAAGTGGTTGGAATAGTCCTATAAAATATAAGTTATTGATGTCTGCAGGAATCATTCTATGAAGCAAGGGCACCTTGCCTTCTCCATAGTTAATAAAATCTTTTTCAAAGAATGAGTGTTGTATTTTAAATCCAGTGCATGCAATTATTGTATCGAATTCTGCGCTCTTGCCATCAATAAAATGAATTGTGCTCCCATCAAAACGTTCTATATCTACATAAGGAATTACTTTTCCATGACGAACTGCATAGTAAAGCTCTGAATTGACAGTTGGATGGGTGGCAAATAGATTTTGATCGGGTTTTTGTAGACCTATATCTTCATTTTTACCCTGAAATATTTCAAGCATCATTTTTGTAAAAGGAGCTCTTAAAAAAGCTGGCATCCATCTATTTTTCAAAGCATATAGGTCAACAGGAAGGCCATACATAAACTTAGGAATTAGGTAGTACCCTCTTCTCCAACTGATAGATGTAGACTTTGATACTCTTGCAGTTTCAACAGCAACATCACAGGCTGAGTTTCCTCCACCAATAACCAAAACTCTTTTATTTTCAAATGGCTTTGAGGATTTGAAATCATGAGAATGAATCATTTCTCCAGAAAATTCTCCTGGATAATCTGGATATCTAGGCTTGTGATGATGTCCATTACATACAACTAGCGCATCATAAAAGTTAGAAAATACTTGGCCATCTTTTAAATTTCTCCACTCAAGAACCCATGACCCATCTTGCTTCTGCCTACAACTAGTGACCTCAGTTCCAAAATGAATTAACTTTTTAATATCAAAATGGTCAGCATAATTATTAAAATACTCTAAAAGCTCCAAATGAGATGGGTAGTCTGATGCTGATTCAGGTAATGGGTAGTCCTCATAAAAAGAGGTATATTTAGAGCTAATTATATGAGTAGTTTCAAATACACTTGAATGCCCTGAAGGATCATTGAACCTCCAGTTACCTCCAACACCGTCGCATCTTTCAAATGCTGTAACTTCAAAACCTGCTTCAGCAAAATTTTTAATTGCAGTTATGCCAGATGGACCAGCGCCAATAATTGCTACTTTATTATTAATCATCAAATTTGTTTTTTAATATCATATAATCTTACATCTAAATAAGGTTAATAAATTATAATCTATAACAATCCTAGCTATTTTTAACATATGTCTAAATCAGTAGATGATATAAATTCATTTGAAGATGTCCTTGGCGGAGTCCTTGATCTTCTCGATTCCAATGAACAACAGTTTATTTATCTTACAGGTGCTGCTGGTACTGGTAAAACAACCCTAATAGAAAAAGTTTTAGATGAAAATAATCTTAAAAAAATTGTTGTTGCTCCAACTGGCGTTGCTGCATTAAATATAGGTGGTAGTACCATAAATTCTGCCTTTAGAATTGGGTTTGATACCTTCCCGGTTATACAAGAATCTAATGATCCTCGTTTTAAAAAATTAATAAAAAAGTTAGAGCTTCTAATTATTGATGAGATTTCAATGGTAAGAGCCCCGATGCTTGATGCAATATCAGATACCCTAAAGCTTTATAGAAACTCTGAAGAAGCTTTTGGCGGCATTCATGTTCTAGCATGCGGAGATCTTTTTCAATTGCCGCCTGTTGTTAAAGACAATGAGGTGAATGCTATAGATAAAAAATATGAGTCAGTATATTTCTTTAGTTCGAATAGCTTCAAAGAAATAAAGAGCCCAAATTTTTTTGAGCTTACATATTCTTTTAGGCAGAGTGAAGATGAGAATTTTTACTCCCTTCTAAATAATGTGCGCTTGGGTGAAAATCTCGAAGATTCTATAAATCAAATCAACCGCGCATGTTTTAATCCTGACTTTGAGAATGAATCTTCGCTTATTATCACTACAAGAAAATATAGGGCCGAACAAATTAATGAAGAAATGTTAAATTTTATTGAAGGGCCAGCTACTTCAGCTAAATCTGAAGAGTTTGGTGAGTTTAATGAAAATGATCTACCAGCACCTAGAAATCTTCGAATTAAAAAAGGTGCAAAAGTTATGTTTATAAAAAATGACAGTGAAGGAAGGTGGGTAAACGGAACAATAGGTGAAGTTACTAATTGCTCAGATAAAAAGGGAAGGTTTTTGAGAGTACAGGTTGGAGATGACATACATAAAGTAAAAAGAGAAGAGTGGAATAAAATTAAGTACGTTTATGACGAATACAATGATGAGATGGAAGAAGAGATTGTTTCATCCTTTAAACAGTTTCCAATTAAACTTGGATGGGCAGTAACTATTCACAAGGCACAAGGATTAACTTTAGATAGTTGTTCTATAGATTTAGGCAATGGTGCCTTCGCAACAGGACAAACTTATGTTGCTCTTAGTAGATGCAAGACCTTAAATTCACTTAACCTATATCAAGAATTAAAGATTAAAGATGCAATGGTAGACTCTGCTATAAAAGACTTCCATAAGGAAAATTTTAATTTTTTGGTTTGATTTTTCTAAGATATAAAACGCCAAACAGAAAAGTATATATAAAACCTTTATATTTACCGTGCGGCGACTTCAAAATGGTTTTTCTAAAATAAAGACATTCTATAAAATGAACAACAAACCACGCGTAAACTAAAAAATAAGCTACTTCTATCATTAGCTTTCTGGGCTTTTGTCATCTTTAAATTGTTCTTTTTTTTCTAGGCTAACTTTATCTTTAAGACTCATTATATATGCAGCAGCAGCTAAAATTAAAATTGCTCCAGCTTCTCCAACCAGCATAAGCGCGTCCATCTCTTTACCTTGCATAATAATTAGCCTACATAGTGCTGTTATTGCAATGATAATAGGAAGAGTTACTGGGATCCTGCTTGTACTATAAAATGCTCCGACCATTCCTATTATTTCGACGTAAATAAATAGCATAAATAGGTCTGAAAGGAGTATCACTCTTGCTTCGAACATCATAAATAAATACTGAGCAGCAGCTATGCATGTTGCGATTCCAATAATTGCTAAAAGAACCTTTTCACTAGTTACTGTTGTCCAGTGCAGGCCTTTATCTGTAAAAGGTAGTTTTAATTTCATAACTCTAGGATATCTAAACTTTTTTAAATGGTCTAGTCTGGCATCTCCTCCATTTCTGCTTCAAGCAATATGTCTTCAGGTATTTTGAATGCGCCTCTCTTTAAAACCCATGATTTATATATTTGACTTACCTTAAGCTCTGCATACAAATGTCCAAACTTTCCAGATCTTTTACTTTTAAAACCTACTTCTTCGTAAATTAATTTATCTTGAATTTGCTTAAGGTCTGGTAAAAGCAATATCACCTCTTTATAGTCAGAAAAATATAAAGCCAATGTTGTTGAAAGTTGAGCTGCATTAGATAGATGAATGAAGCCATCTTTTAAATCAAGTTCTGTGGTTATGAGCCCACAATCCTTTGATAGGATCCATTCTTCGGGTGTAAGAATTTTATATAAGTTTTCTTTCATTTTAAAAGACCTATCATTATTTGTTGAGCAATGGCATGTACATATTTAAACATAATTAAAAATATTAAAAGGAATAAAAATATGTCAAACTTTTAAAAAAATTACTGAGGGTTATATGAACTTCAAAAAATTTGCAGAATCAAGAAAAAGTGTAAGAGGGTTTTTAGACAAACCTGTTCCTAAAGAACTTATTGATGAGATTATAAATGCAGCCAAATGGGCACCATCTTCATACAATACACAAACATGGCATATTCATGCAGTCACAGGTGAGGTATTAGATAAGATTAGAGAAGGCAACATTGAAGAAACAATGGCTGGTAAACCTCACGTTCGCGATTTCCCATATAAAGAAGAATATGAAGGAGTTCATAGAAAAAACCAAGTTGATGTTGCTATTCAGCTCTTTGAGGCAATGGGTATTAAGAGAGATGACAAAGAAAAGCGCATGGATTGGATGTTAAGAGGTTTTAGACAATTTGATGCTCCTGTATCTCTTATTCTAACCTATGACAAATATCTTGAGCCGGCAGCTATTAGTCAGTTTGGTCTTGGCTCTCTAGCTTATGGAATAATTCTAGCTGCATGGGAAAAAGGTATTGGGTGTGTGATTAATGGACAGGGAATCATGCAATCTCACATCGTTAGAAAATATGCAGCAATTCCTGATGACCAAAATATTATGATATGTATAGCCCTTGGATATCCTGATGAAAGTTTTGCTGCAAATGATGTCAGATCAACAAGAGCTATTAATGAGGATTTTGTAAAATATCTTGGTTTTTAATTAGTTTTTGTGATTGATATATAAGTTATAAGAGAGCCTATTCATGCTGTGTTATTCGACGCTTGTACTTCAGAGCTCTATGTCAAAAAAGCTTTCAACAGTTTTGTGTGCAACATCTTGTAGAAAATTTTTCTCTGCATTACTAACTTCGTTAAAGTAACTATACTGAAGTCCTTTTGGTGATTTTTGAGTGATACTTGCAAAAATAACGCAAGAGGCTAGATACGTTCCCAGCATATTAGGATGACTGCCATCAAATGATTTGTGTAATTTAATATTTGGATTTAGTTCATATGCATTTTCAAATGCAATGCCTACAGGAATAACTAATACATTATTTTTTTTGCCTGCAGCAATATACATTCTTTTAATATCCTCAATCATTTGAGGATTGGCATCTTCATGAGGATTTACATATGCATGTATCATATATAAAGCTGCTTCAGCACCGGATTCTTTAATTTTTTTTACAGCTTTTTCTACCTCATTTGAAAAGATTGTTCTCTCAGATTGAGTATTAGTTTCACCACTACCTCCTTGAAAGATGACTAATTGAAAGGGCTTCTTTGCACCAAGATTTTTATGATTGAGTGGGTGGTCTATATTGTGATGCCAAGACCTAGAGCCGCTAATAGTTACAGACTTATAGTTACTTGTATCAATTTCGTTTGGATAAACTTCATTAAGCATGCGCCTCACATGATTGTGAAGACTATCGTTGTAATAAAGATAACTATTACCAATATACAAGACTCTCTCTGGTGTTTTGTTTAATAATGAATTAATTTGAATTTCTGATGCTAACAATAGATTTGAGGAAATTAAGAAAAAAATTAGTAGCTGTTTCATAAGAAAAATTCTACCTCATGTATCGGGAATTGCTATAAAATTTTTAAAAACTAGCCTATTTTAATGTCGATACTTATCAAGGATTATGGATAAATAAATCTAAATCTAGGTACTTTTCATACGAGGGAATATATTGCAATATTAAATCATCGATTGCATCGTCTATACCATCATGATCAACGTCTGTGTTTTTTTGGGGATCTTCAGGAAAAGCGTCAAAAATATTCAAAAAACCGTCTCCGTCATCATCATCATAAGGGACAAAAGAATTTGTACCATGAATGATAGCTCCTCTCGGAGGCATCGATGTCTCTAAATATTCGAAAAAAGTATGGTCTTTTATCTCTTGTGTTGCCTCAATAGATAAATTTGAGCAATTTTCTAAAGGCTCATGTGAGTAGACCCTTCTAGGTCTAAGAACTCTTATATAATACTCATTTCCACCTTCATCTACTAGAACAGTGCCATCTGGGATCTCAAAAAGCATCATTTGCTCAGTCTGATCATCATGTACTTGCTGATGTCCAGCGCATCCTTGAGTTAATGGAGCAACAAGAGAGCCATTAGATAGATTCTTGCAATAATATGGAATACCAGTAATCCTATCTTTAGTTAATATTAAATTTCCAGACCAAGCACCAAAATCCTCAACATTTGTAGAAAATGGAACAGTTATGGGGTCTGAAATGAAATACCCATCTCCATCAAAAACACCATATCCTTGATGAAAAACATACTGCCATGATGAAGTACGATTAATACAAACATTCTCTAAGTCATGTACTTGGGCTGGTGGATTATAAGATTCTGCGGTTCCGTTTCCAAATGCTACGTATCTTTGAAACAGTAAGTATGTATCATCATAGCTAAAATTTACAACACCATAGACCTGAGGTATTCCATCTGGGAAATTGCCAAAAGATGAACCAATCATTGTGTTCCATGACATAGAACGAGACGTTCCATAGCCTCCTGAACCTTCAGTATGAATAATTTTTGCAAAATAGCCTTCTGAAGAAATACCAATAGGTATTGATTCAGGCGCCAGGACATTTTGATCATTCCAATTGATGCTATTGTACTCAATAGTATTCTCATCTATGCGAGCAGACTTTGCTGTTGCTAAATAGATATTTACCGTATCTGAAGTTGTTGATCCAGGTTCGGTCCTATATGACAAATTTCTTGAAAAATTTATAACTCCAAAGGGGTTTGTATCGGTAGCCTCTTCAATAACTTCAGTTTTTAATCGAAAATCTGAAATGGAGCCTTGTTTCCAGTGCTCAATCAATAATGGAGAGGTTTCCGAGGCTTGCCTGGCTTTAACTAATTCAATAATTCCACTTTCACTTGCAGAGCATTCTTCATCATTTATTTGAGTCAAATAGCCTCTAAAAATTTCTTCACCGTAATCATTTTCATTAAAATCTTCAGGCATATCTTTTGTTTCGGGGTCCTGATATATATTTAAATTTACCCACTCTTCATGCCTATCTTTAGAGACCAAACACAATCCAGTATTGAGTGCTCTAAAGGCTGTAGTTAAGTAAAAATGGTGATTCAAAGTTAAGACATATGATGTATGAACTGGTCTATCTTGAGGTATAGAATCTAGATCATATGAAAATGAATTAGAACAATAAATTAATAAACATAATATAAACTTTTTCATTATGTTAGTTCTCACTATAAATGGATATCCTTTCAGGAACATCAAGAATATTCATATTTGAAACACTAAGATTTACGCTTGCAGTAACCTCGCCATTTTTTCCAGAACAAGTTAAGGAAAATGTCTTTTGCTTGGGAGCGGCATAATAAAGCGACTTAGATCCATTTAGATTCTGTGCGCCTTCCCAGTCACCAGATGCAATACAAGTATCAACATTAGCTGAACTCCAGGTCATTGATGAAGAACTATATGTAGGAATAGATTGTGGCTCCATATTTAAAGATAAGCTTGGTAAAATTCCTATTCCTATGCTACCTGATGGGGCCTCAGAACCACATGCAGTTAGCAATATAGAAAATCCAAGAATATATTTAATATGCATATGTACTTATATAAACATAAACCAATGTTCTTAACAAGAACAAGCTTTTATTCTCTTGTTTTGGGGGGGCCAAAAAATAAGTATAAAGAGTATGAAAAACTTTTTGATTGTTTTATGTCATCTATAATTTCTTTCCACCCCATAAATGTTATTTTTACAGGATTAAATGTATTTACATTCTTTACTAAGCCAAATCTTACTGATTCTTTTTCTGGTTCAAATGTTCCAAAGATTCTATCCCAAACGATAAAGAGGTTGCCATAATTTTTATCAATGTATTGTTCGTTAGATCCATGATGCACTCTATGATGTGATGGGGTATTAAAAACCCACTCTAACGGTCCAAGTTTATTTATAATTTGAGTGTGCCCTACTATTCCCCATAGGGTACTAACAACACCAGCAATAGCTATGATTGTTGGATCTAAACCTATTAAAGGAAGTGTCATAAAAAATGGAATCTTTGATACTGGGCCTAGCCAAGCCTGTCTAAATGATACTGCAAAATTCATTTCTTCACTGGAGTGATGACTCATATGGATTGCCCAAAGAAATCTAACTCTATGTGACATTCTGTGATAAATGTAAAAAACAAGATCTATAAGGATAAATGTCAGAACCCACATAGCCCAAATGGGAATTATCTGACTTAGATCGATAAACCTATATTGATACATATAGAAATTAACACCAAGAGAAATACCTTTAAAAGCATAGACCATGAAAATATTTCCAAATAGAAGGCCAACAGTACATAGAGTATCGCCTTTCTTGTATAAAGACTTATTTCCCCAGGTTGAAAAAATCACTTCAAGGAAGATCATTCCAAGAACTATTGGGATTCCTACGGCATAAACTTGATTGAATGTAATTTCAGTCATTGCTTTTATCTAAGTGTTCTATTAATAACGTCGGAATATTATGAGTGTGGGACTCAATTGTTGCAACCAAAGTATTTGCTTTAATACCGTTTTTAATTTCTGAAACTTTTACTCCTTCTTTAAGAAGCCTTTTGTGTGTTTGTCCAATATCCTTTACTTCCCAACAAAGACCCCATAAAGAGTCATCTGAAGTTTCATCATTTTTTTTCTCAATAACCTCTATGGTTGTTTTATTAAATCTAAAAAAAAGTATTCTACTTTTCCACTCTTTAACATATCTATCTAATGCCAATCTAATATCAAAAACATCCTTATATATTTTTATAAAGCCATCAGCGTCAGAGGTATTAATTACAAGATGGTCTAGCTTGTTAACTGAAGATGGGCTGTAAACATTTTGTGTTTGCAAGGAACCGTGAGTATGTTGAATTAAAAATGAGAATAATCCTCTAGTAAGCTCAGGTGGTAAAAATAGGTTTTTCCATCTCCTGACACTTCCATCTTTAAAATTTGTTCCTTCTCCGGTTGATATATCACCTAATGGAAAACCTTTCTTGATAAACTGCTCCCTTGTTTCTTTTATATCGTTTGTGCCGAGAACTATTCCTATTAGCCCTTCTCCATTTTCTTTAATCGAATGGTTTACAAGAGCAGCACCCAGCCCATCACCCTTAGCTGCCAGGAGTTCAAAATAAGTAT
>Ga0315320_10004656_pt1 | contig 11227 bp, 6 predicted proteins | sample M140m21515metaG_FD_203458 | JGI IMG/M metagenome (GOLD analysis project Ga0315320, IMG submission 203458) | Ammonia-oxidizing marine archaeal communities from Monterey Bay, California, United States - M1 40m 21515 | ecosystem: Environmental > Aquatic > Marine > Coastal | place: USA: California...
GTTTCATGAAGGTGTTTAATTTTAAAAGTTAATTTTGCTTTTAATAGTTAACTCAACGGTTTTTAGGGATTTGAAATTAGATGATGAGCCTGTCATAATCTTAAAAGTTCCAGGTTCAACTACATAATTCATGTCAATATCATAAAAGGCTAAAGATTCAGGTGTAATTTCAAAAACGACATTTTTTTTCTCACCAGTCTTTAAATGAATTCTATTGTAACCTTTGAGTTCTTTTACAGGTCTAGTGGCAGAACTAATATTATCTCTTATGTAAAGTTGTACAATTTCATCTCCATCCATTTGACCAATGTTAGTTACATCAACTTCAACTCTAATGATAGAGTCATCGTCAAAACTTGTATTTAAAAGTCTTGGTTTAGAATATTTGAATTTAGTGTAGCTTAATCCAAATCCAAATTCATAGAGTGGTTTATTCTTTTCAAATGCATATTTATGAAAATATTGGGATGGTTTATGATTGTATATCATCTGCAACTGACCAACGCTTCTAGGAATAGTTAATGGTAATTTTCCACTTGGATTAATATCTCCAAAAATAATTTCTGCAACAGCTTTTCCACCTAAATTTCCTGGCTCCCAAGCTTCTATAATTGATGGAATATTGTCTTGGATCCAAGGTTCGCTAATTGGTTTACCATTAACATACACTACTATAACATTATCATTAATTTCCTTTAGTGAGCTTACTAATTCTAATTGTTTACCAGCTAAATTCAGTTCAGCTCTTGCCATATTTTCACCGGCAGTTTTGTCCTTCCATTTATATCTCATTGAATTATCGCCAACAACAACAATAATATAATCTGCATCTTTCGCTGCATATAAAGTGTTTTTAATATTTTTATTAGATATTTTTCTAATATTGTTACCAGAGTCAAAAAATGAGACATCATATCCTTTTGATTCACCTAAATCCTTTATTCCTTCAAAAATTGTAGTTACATTTTCATCAGGTTGAGCAGCATGCCAGTCACCTAATATTGATTGATTATTTGAGTTAGGACCAGTAACTAAAATCTTTTTTGAACTTTTAACTTCATTTAATGGTAACAAATTAGAATTCTTTAATAAAACAATTCCTTTCCTAGCAGTTTCTAAAGCTGTAAATCTGTGTTCAGCAGTAAAAATGTTGTCTTTAATTTTTTTAATATCAACAAATCTATTTTCAAATAACCCTAATTTAAATTTGGCCATTAAGATTTTTGAACATGCTTCATTAACTCTGGAAATTGGAAGTGATCCTTCATTAACCAACTCAATGACTGCTTCAGGAAAATCAACACCATGCATATGCATATCCATACCAGCGTTAACTGCTAAGTAAGATGCTTCTTTTAAACTACCAGCGACATGATGTAAAGTTTCAATCCTTTCAATATCCATCCAATCACTTACATAAAAACCTTCAAAACCCCAATCTTTACGAAATAAATCAGTCATTAACCAGCTACTCATGTGACAAGGAACTCCATTTAATTCATTATGTGCTGCCATTATAGAATATACACCTGCATCGATTGCCTTTTTATAAGGTGGTAAATAAACTTCTTTTAGGGTACGCATGGATATATCCATTGGAGAAGCATTTAAACCATTAATTGGCTCACTTCCAGCTATCATATGTTTTGCACAAGCAATGACTTTGCTAGTTCCTGTAAAATCATTTAATTGAAAACCATTAATCATTGAAGCTCCTAAATTTCCAACCATAAATGGGTCTTCTCCAAAAGTTTCGCCGACTCTACCCCACCTAGGATCTCTTAATACATCAATATTAGGAGTAAATGCCCAATGAGAGCCTGTTGCTCTCATTTCAAGAGCTGTTTGCCTTCCTACATCAAAAAGAAATTCATCACTCCATGTTGATGCTAAAGTAATTGGAGATGGATATACAGTAGCTCCGCTAAAAAGTGCATTTCCATGTATAGCATCAATTCCTATTAGAATAGGTATTTTTAATCGAGATTCGTTAGCAAGTTCTTGTAGTAAATTCCCTTCCTCTGCGGTTAAAACATGTAAAAAAGAACCGATTTTACCTTCTTGGGTCATTTTCATTACGTCTGTACTAAACACCCCTTTATAAAAACCTTGAGCATCATTATTTACCAAATCTTCAGGAGATAAATCTTTTTCCGCTTTTCTCATATGATCTAGCCCAACAAATTGATTCATTTGATACACTTTATCCTCTAAAGTCATCCTAGACATTAAATCATTTAAACGATCATTGTATGACTTAGAACTATCCAAATACAACCTGTAAGAATCGTTTTGAGCTGAAATATTAAAGCAAGTTAGAAAGGTAATAAGTAATAATTTTAATCTCATCTTATTTATTTTAAAAATTATTTAATAATTTATAACTTGGGTTAGGCTTTAATTCTTTTGAATAAATAGATTGAAAATAACCTTTACCTTTTTTATATCGCTCTCCCATATCCCAAAAATTTAGTGTAACAAGACCATTTTTAGATTTATTTTCAAGCAAATTAATTATTCTTGAGTATATCATCTTTTGATCTAATAAATCTTTATTTAAATTAGATTTATCTTCAACAAAATAATCTAATTCAGTTATATGAAAGTCCAAATCATTTTCATGTGCCCAATCTATTAGATTTGAAAGGTCATTAATTCCTTTATCTAGATCATTTACAAAACTATATGTTGATTTACTGAGAAGTAAATGTCCTTGCCAGCCTATACCATCTACTCTGTGGCCTTTAGATCTAATATATTTTATACTTTTTTTTAACTTATCCCACAAACGTGGTTGAAATCCAGCATTTTGATTAAAAACTAAACTTATATTAGGTGCAAGTTTTGTAGCAATTTCAAATGATTTTAATATATATATAGGGAATTCATTTTCATCTAAACCAATCTTTAACCAGGGGTTTTCCCATTTACTATTACCAATTCTGGGCCCATGCCAGTTTCCACTTGGCAAAATAGTTTCATTAACTACATCCATCCACTTTACAGAAGGTTCTTTTGAAAATTTAATACATGATTTTGTCATAAACTCAGTTAAATTTAGCATGAGCTCATCACTAGTTCTTGAGTCATCTTTAATCCATTTAGAGGACTGCGGTCCTATGGGTCCATGAATACGCAAGTCTAAATTGTGAAGGTTAGCAAAATCTATCATTTCATCAATCTTAGTCCAGTTCCATGTATTAGGTTTTGGGTGAACTACTGTCTGTTTTGCAGCGTTAGCAGGGGTCAAATAAGTAAAATCTTTTAAAAATAAATTAGATTTTTGGGTATTTAACTCATGAAAATTTAATGTAGCTCCAACTATAAAATTATTTTCTTGAGAATATATAGAAAAAGAAAGAAATACAAAGAATATTTTTAACAGATTTACCATGCGTATAAATATAAAAAATCTTAGAATTAAATAAACTTGAAGATTAAAATATTTGGGGAATTTCATATCAATATTGGGGATAAATCAAACATTATAAAAAAATAAATAATTTTACTATTAACTAAAGAAATAATTTTCTTATCCCTACAAAAACAATTATAAAAACAGAGTAAAAAATAAAAAAAGGAATTACATAAAAATCTAAATTAAATACTAACATAATAGCCATAATTAGCAACTGAAATCCAAGACCATATAAAGAGACTAAAGTCATAAACCACTTTGGAAATGGCTTACACATGCTTGCATCTTTGTCCATAAAATACATGATTTTATCAAACGTAATATATAAAAAATCATAAATCTTATAGAATATATTGACCATATTTTGACTTTCTCCTTTCAGAGCTATTGGTACGGAGTCTTCGACTATACGACTAGTTGAATCACCATCAACAGAATTTCTTAAAATAACATAATAATAATTAAAAACAGTTCCTTGAAGTTGAATACAAAAAAAAGCAATAAACATATAAATTATAGAAATTTCGGAGAGATACCAAAAAGTGAATAAAAAACAGAAATTTAATAAAAAATCAGCTATAGAGTCATAAAAACGACCGACGTAAGATGGCGTTTTTTTTAGCCTTGATAACTCTCCATCAGCAGCATCTAAAACAGATTTTAAAATAATAAAAAATGCAGCAGTAATATAATATTTATTAAGCATAAAAGCAATTGCTAACAGTCCTGAAATTATAAACATTGAAGTTATGTGAATTGCGGAAATTTTTGTGTGTTGCAACATACTAGCTAACCAGTAGCCAGCAGAGCGACCATAATCTGAAAAATCTAAAAATTGATACTTTACAGGAAGTTTTGCCATGGTTGTTTACAACGAATAGTTAGTATTTAAGCACTGCAAAAATACAATCATTTTTTTTACAAAAAAAAGGACTAATATAAGTCCCTTTTAATTATTTATTGTAAAAAATCAAATTTTAATCATCAATTAATATATTAGTATTAACCTCTGTTAGTGGAATTGGTAACTTCATAACTTGATTTGGGTCGGTACTTAAGACCAGATCAACATTGGGATCAAATATCGGATTATTATTGTGTTTATTTATAGTATTTGTTAAAAAATAATCGAAACCTCTTCTTCTATTGTTATGAGCATCTTCCCCTTCTCCAATAAGTTCATATCTATATTCGTTCATAATTGCATTTCTAAAAGAACTTTGGTCACCAAGATAAGCATCGTTTGACATACCAACACGATCTAATACTTCGGTTACATAACCTAATTGCTGATCATTTTGTAACTCATTAGAAATTTCTGCTAACATGAGTAAAAGATCTGCATATCTATAAACAATTAAATTTTGATCACCAAATTGATTACTATGTTGAGTGTCTTTTTCTACAAACTTAAATAAGAAAGGGTGTGCTTTTGTAAAAGGATTTCTATTTGCAATTGCAGGATAATGTTGAATAAGAACGCCGTTGTCAGCTCTATTATACTCATACAAGTAAGATCCATCAATTCTTGGGTCATCTGGGTATGAAGCCATATGATCTAACAAAACATCTGCATGAATCTGTAACCAACCGAAATGTTGACCTAATTTATACTTAAAAGGAGTATAATTTCTGCCCATTTGAGAGTTGGCTGCATCTTGGGCTAATTGTAATTCAAAAATTGATTCTGTAGAATTTTCAAATTCATCAGTAAACAATGAACTATAATCTGCAACTAAGCTATATTGGCCATAAGCTAAAATAGCTTCATCATAAGCCATTTGCCAATACTGAGCCTCAGAAACACCATCTGCTCTAAGATTTGGATTAGTAGCCAATGTCATGTAGACTTTTGCTAACAACATATTTGCGGCATATTGTCGTGGATAACCTGCACCACTATTTCCATTAATTAGACTAGCAGCTGTTTGAGCGTCTAAAATAATTTGAGCGTAGACATCTTTTGCAGGCGATTTTGGCTTAGCTAAATTCTCATTATCTGGAAGCTCTAACCATAGGGGAATATCTTCCCACAAACGTACCAGGGTTAAATATGACCAAGCTCTAACAAAATAAGCTTGTCCTGCTATGTCATTAAAACCCAACTCTGATGCTTCGGTTGGTGAATCAAAAGTTGAAAGGTTAGAAATAGCTCCATTACATCTACCTATTGCAGCATACATACCTTGCCACATATTCTGTGTATCTCGGTCATACGTAGGTTTTAAAGAAAAAAGATTAATATTATTTACATTATTATTATTGTTTCCATTTTTTTTAGTTACAAAGAGTCCTGAAAAACCATTAACGGCAAAAATACGTTGCTCCATAGCCATATATGTACTTAATTGTTGGTATATACCATCTAAAGCTCCTCTGGCTACTTGAAGATCTGCATATGTAGCCTCTGCATCCAAAAATATTGGATCTTCTTCTAAATCACATGTGTAGAGATTTAAACAAATAAACGTTAATAATATAATTTTTAAATTTTTCATAATTTATTATTTTTAATAATTGTACTTATTATTATTTTTATTGACGGGTTAAAATTTAATGTTAACACCCATCAAAACATTTCTAGCATTAATACCGCTATTCCAATCAACTCCATTAATCAAGCCGGTGTAAAGAAAAGTGGAAACCTCTGGATCATAACCACTGTAATTAGTCCAGGTGAATAAATTTTGACCAGCTATGTAAACATTTAATTTATTGATAAATTTATTTTCACTTACTGGAATATCATATCCAATAGTCAAATTATTTAATCTTAAATAACTTCCATCTTCAATTATTCGATCTGTTATAGCTATTTGCCCTTCTGTCCTGTATCCAATTCTTGGATGTGTATTAGACGGACTTTCTGGTCTCCAAGCGTTATAATAAGCACGAGGCATAATATTAGCAAATTCTCTTCCTTCTGCATTATCTAATTGTAATAACATTCCATTGGCAATATCATTTCCGTAAACCCCATTAAATAAAGCACTTAAATTCCATCCTTTATAGCTAAGATTAAAATTGAATCCATACACATAATCAGGATTTGGGTTGCCAATAAAAGTTCTATCCTTTTCATCGATTATTCCGTCTGCAGAATCTAAAATACCATCTCCATCTGTATCCTCGGTTAATTGATCTACTCTTCTAACATCTCCAGCGACAGCACCTTCTACGAGATCTGTATCTTCTGTTTGGTATATACCATTAGTCTCAAAACCATAAAAAAGACTCGCCTCTTCCCCCTCAACAAATACATTTGCAGGATATCTAAAATATTGGCCTCTGCTGATAGAGTTTCCAAAATAGAATCTTCTATCAGTTAGAACACCGTTTTCATAAAAGCCTAGCAAAGGTTGTGATTCTAGATTTACAATTTGGGTCTTATTAAATGAAATATTTCCACCAAAACTAAGTTCAACATCATCAGTTGATATAGGTGTGATGTTCAGTGCTAGTTCAACTCCTTTGTTAGTTATATTTCCTTTATTTACCAAAATACGTGTAAATCCAGATGAAGGAGGGATTTCAGAATTTTGCAACAAATCCTTAGTCAATTTATCGTAAACATCAATGTTTCCTGAAACAACTCCGTTTAAAGTAGTAAAATCTAAACCAAAGTTTGATTGTTCCGTTGTTTCCCACGTTAAATCTGGATTGGATAGATTTTGTAGTGCTATTGGAACATTTGTTCCTCCATCTGCATTTCCATAAAGGTTAGATACTCCATAGTTAGATAAAGATCCATAAGGACCAATACCATGATTACCAATTTGGCCCCAACCAGCTCTAAATTTTAAACTTTCAAAAATATCTAAATTCTGAATAAATCTTTCATTTCCTGCATTCCAAGCGAAAGCTACAGATGGAAACACACCATATTGGTTGTTATTGGCAAACTTTGAAACTCCGTCACGTCTAACAGTAGCAGTTAAAATATACTTATTATCAAAGGTGTAATTAACTCGACCTAACATAGAAAATATCTGTTGATCAGCTTTGATATATGTTAAAGGTCTAGTTACTACATTTCCATAAGCTGGTTGATTGGTTGTAAATTGCATTGTAAGAAAATCTTCAACTGCATAAATACTATTTTCTACATCTCTAACATCATAAGTTAAACCAACCATTGCATTAACTCTATGTCTTCTGTTAAACTTTCTGTTAAATCTAACAATATTGTTGAACTGATGTGTTTTGGCGTTTATGGTACTTATTTGTAATGTTCCGTTGGAATTTAAACCTTGAAAAGTACTAAGTCCATAAAACCGTCTTCTGTCCTTTGTTCTAATATTACCTCCATATTTAATTTGATAACTTAAACCCTTAACTGGAAGCTGATAAGTAAGACCTACTGATCCTATAAAACGTACTTCTTTAGAAATATCAGAAAAGTCTTTTTGCCAAGCAAATGGATTCGTAGTAAAGTTACCTTCTGAGTAAACATCATCTAAATCATGATCGATAATTGGTCTGTATGCAATTACGTTTCTTACAAAACTTGTATTAGCACCTCCGAGCAAGTCTCCTCCTTCGGCAAAGTTTCCACTGTTCATAAAACCACTAATGCGTGCTTGTAACTTTAGATTATCGTTAAGGTTTTGGTTTAAATTAATTCTAATATCACTACTTTTAAATGTAGAAGTCCTAACTACACCTTGCTGGTTATCAAAACCTGCAGATATGTAATAATTACCATTTTCTCCACCTCCAGAAGCGGAGGCTCCAAATTTCTGACTAAAACCATCTCCATAAATTTCATCTTGCCAGTTGTATAAATCGGTAGGTCTTACAGGTCCTTGTCCTTCTCGTCCTATAAAAATACTATCACCAGAAAAAGAATATCTAGGAAGAAAACCATTTATTCCATCTAATTCATTAATATATTCTGCAAAACCAAATGCATCTAACACATCAATTTTATTAGTTGCAGATCTAACTGAACTAGTAAGAAAAGCACTTATTTTAGCTTTACCACTAGTTCCTTTTTTAGTAGTAATTAATACAACTCCATTTGCTCCTCTTGACCCATATATAGCAGTTGCTGATGCATCTTTTAGAACTTGAATACTTTCTATATCACGTGGATTAATACCATTTAAACCATTTTGAGTCTGTTGGCCAGTATTACCTCCACCTGTTGGAAGAACATCTTCACCTGCAGAAGAAATAATAATACCATCAATTACATAAAGAGGTTCATTATTCCCTCTTAAACTACTCGTACCTCTAATTTTAACACTTATTCCAGAACCTGGAGCAGCACTGTTTTGTATTACTTGAACTCCTGATGCTCGACCTTGTAAAAGTTGATCTACAGAATTTGATTGGGTTGCTACTTCATCATCAACTGAAACTGATGATATTGAACCTGAAATATCTTTCTTTAAAACAGTACCATAACCTATAACAACAACTTCTTCAAGTTCATCAGCATCTACTTGCATATTCAATGTAAATGTTAAATTTTCAGAAACATCTACTTCTTCTGTTGCATATCCGACATAGGATAAAATAACTGATTGTTTTGCATCAGAAGGAATAGCTATTGTAAAAAAACCATCAAAGTTAGTTACTGCACCAAGATTATTTGAATCTTTTACCTGTACAGTAACACCTGGAAGAGGTAATCCAGACTCATCGTTGACAGTCCCTGTTACTAAGTTAGATTGCGAAAAAGCAATTAAAGGAGTTAGAAACGATAAAATAATTATTCGGAAAATGATTTTCATAGTTTATAATATTTAGTTAAATGGAAAAAATTTATTTATTATTAATTCAATTTAAACAAATATAAATTTTGTGATCCTTTTTTAAAGAACTGAAAATTACACATATAAAAATGAATTTAATAAATTTACAAATACTGCTTAATTAATATTAATAAGTTTGAAGAAAAATATGTAAAAATTGAAGCGGTTTTCTATATTTAACTAAAATAAAAAAAACTACAAGTTTAAAATGCAGGTTTTTATTAAAATATTAAATAATTTAATCTAAATATATTGGACTTCCAGCATCTTCGAGAAGCTTTCCTAATTTACTAACTTCTTCAACAAAACTATCAATTTTTGGTTTTGATCTATCATACATTTGCTTAGCTATTTCAAAACTTTGCATGTGTAACTCAGTAGGTCCATACGAATTTGGATACCAACCTCCCCTAGCCTTCATAAGTCTGTCCATTATATTCAATTTGTCTTTTTCACCAATTTCAGCTTTTGCAACACTTCCAGAAAATTCTCTATCCAATACATTCATTTTATCTCTTAATATATAAACAGCTTTAGTAAGCTCCTCTTTATTTGTTTTGACTTGATTTAAATTTTTTTCATAAGTTGCAACACGAGCCATAGCTTTCATGAAAACATGAGATGATTTATTAACTGATGTTGTTAATTCAGCTAAAGCAACATTATATTGTTCGTGTTTATCAGCATTAGGATTTTTAAGAACATTTTCTCTAATACGTTCTACTGTAATTGAAACTGGATCAGATAATTTTGTTAAATCACCTCCTACTCTTTTATAAAGCGTTGCAAAATAAGTGCCAGGATTAACATTAGTCATAATTCCACTAGATCTACCCCATCTTTGACTATTTGTTGAACCTGAAGTCACATTAACTGTTGTTGCTTTAGAAGTTCTTAGTCCCCATGTTACTCTATGAGTTCCTTTTCTAAGTGGTCCAGAAATCTGATCTACAAAATTACCATTATTATCTGTAATCATTAAAATAGATTCAACTTTAGCTTCACTAATCTCTCTATCCAATGCATCCCAGCCTGGAAAAGGAATGTCAGAATCTTTTAATTTTCTTTCCATTTTTTGACGTTTATGTTTAAGTGAAACGTGAGGGGTTTCTGATAAATGATAAGTTATAGTAGCTCCATAGCTAGGGTTTTTAGCTACATAAGTAGATCCACCAGAACTACCTGAGCCACCCATTATTTGGTTATACTGAAGTGCTTTTCTTGTTGGAAATAAAAACGCATTTTTACTAAGATTATCTTCTGTCATTTTTCTTAAAGGACTGTAATCATCTAAGACATAAAAACTTCTTCCAAAAGTAGCTAATACCAAGTCATTTTCACGTTTTTGGATAGCGAGATCTCTAATTGAAATAGTAGGTAAACCATTTGAAAACTTATGCCATTTATCGCCTTGATTTAAACTCACATACACTCCATATTCTGTTCCTAAAAATAATAAATTAGGGTTTACATGATCTTGTACCAAACGCCATACTAAAGTACCTTCAGGGATACCATTAACTATTGATTTCCACTTTTTTCCTCCATTCGTAGTTTTGTATAAATAAGGATTGTAATCACCAAACTTGTGATTATCCAACGCTACATATGCAACATTATCATCATATAAATCTACTTTAATATCATTTACAAATGCAGAAGCTGGCACATTAGGTAATTGATCGACAGTCATTTTTGACCAGTTATCACCTCCGTCTCTTGTATATTGAATAATTCCGTCATCTGTTCCAGCATAAAGAACATTTTCATTAGTTTTAGATTCTGATAAAGATGTTATGGTGTTGTAGGTTGACATTGCATAAACATCTAAAGCATTATCAAAACTTTGAACTCTACCCATAATTGGCAGACTAAGTCTTTCTTCATTTTTTGTCAAATCACTTGAAATAGTAGACCAACTATCTCCTCTATTTTCAGATCTCCAAACTCTTTGAGTACCAAAATAAAGTCGTTTAGGGTCATGTTGACTTACAAGAATTGGAGCATCCCAGTTAAATCTTTCATAAGGCTCATCAATTCCTTAGTGAGG
>Ga0315320_10004657_pt1 | contig 11225 bp, 11 predicted proteins | sample M140m21515metaG_FD_203458 | JGI IMG/M metagenome (GOLD analysis project Ga0315320, IMG submission 203458) | Ammonia-oxidizing marine archaeal communities from Monterey Bay, California, United States - M1 40m 21515 | ecosystem: Environmental > Aquatic > Marine > Coastal | place: USA: California...
GAATTTAACTAGCATACTTTTCATTCATAAAAAATTTAATGTACTCCATAAAAAAGAAAAATGTGAAGATTGAGAAAAAATCCATTTGATAGATAACTAACATAAAGCAAGATAAAAAAACTAAAAACCAACTAATATCTCTCTTTTTAAATATTCTAATTAATGTATTAAAAGGATTATATAAAAACACTAATGTTAATGGAAATAATGAAAATAATAAATTAATGAATGAAGAATCAGACATGTGACTTCTAAAATCAAAATTAAAACTAAACGAATAATTAATAAGATTTGTAATAGAATCTAATCTTTGATAATCAGTTATAACTTCTAAGATAGTATATGTGCCAGTATAAAAAAAATCATTAATTATTGTATTAATAACATCAATATTGTAAAACACAATAATTGGGGTTATTAATAGAGTTAAAAATCTTGTTTTTTTATTAAAGCACACATACAACAAAATAAATGAACAAACAAAAACACTTCTTGTTAAAAAAATACTGCTAGAATAAATGGTTAATAAAACCAATAAAATCAGAAATAATGAATGAAATCTTTTATTACCAATGTGTTTAATCTTAGTTCTAACTAATAAATATAAAAGCACAGAAAATGAGAAAAGCACTAAAGGAACCACATTAATACTAGCTTTAATGAAATATTCTCCTAAGTAATAATAACTATCTAAAACATTTCTAACATCAAAATATAAGTATGCGCTAAATAATATAAGTAAAAACGAAGAAAGCATGATTGGTTGATAAAATAATTGCAAGAAATCTTTCTCTGAATTCAAATTACTGAACAAAAAATGAGGAAGAGATGCTGCCATAATTAACGAAGAAATAGTTCCGGAAAATCCTAAAGAAGACATAGTTAGTGATATACCAATCAAGATTATATACATTATTGAAATAGGGGACATGTTTTTATTATTAAAAGAAGAAATAATTAATGAAAAGAGAATAATTGAATAGTTTAAGATTGTTATAAGTTGATAATTTTGATTAGATACAAATGGAAGTGCATGTAAAAGAAGGAATACAAAAAATAAAAATTTCATCAAAGTAGTTCTTTTTAAAATCATCTTATATTTTTTGAAATAAAATCTTCGAGATTAAAATCATTTGAAGCTTCATTATAAGTTTTTTGATTATTTTCACTAAAATGTTTCGAAAAATCAATTTCTAAATTAGGATCGACTATTACAGAATTTGAATCCACTAACTCTCCGAAATACTGGTTTAACCTTGTGAGGTTATGATCTAAGAGTATAGTTTTTAACCCATAATCAATAGCGTCGAAAAGAGAAGCTGAATTGAAAGTTATGTGAAGATCGCTATTAGCAAGTGAATACTCTAATGGCTTTTGATTACAGATAATGAAATCCACATTCTCGCAACCAGCAAATAATTTATCAAAAGCTTTAATATGTGACTTGAGTAAATTTTTGTTTTGAATTTGAATTGGATGTAGCTTTAATACAAAATTATAATTGGATTTTAAAATCAATTTTAGTAAAGCCTTAGGAAAAATTATTCCTTCATGCATGTTATTCTTAGAAAAAGCTAAGCTATTATAAAAAGGCTGAAACGTAAATAAAATTGTTTTTACTTTTGTTTTAACTAATGTAGTATTTTCTTTGCTAGGATAAATATTTTCATAAAAAAATTTACTTAAATTTCCAACTAAGACAGGTTTTGTATAGTCTTTTAATTTCAATACGTTTTTATAAGACTCTATGTTTCTACATAAAATATAATCTGGCCAACCAGAGTTCTGATAGAAAAATCTTTTATCTAATGAATAGTAGCCGCTTGGGTCTTCAATTTCAATAACACCATGCTGTACATCTATAATTTTTATTTTATTCTGTTTAGCAGCGATACACATCTCAATTGAAGGTTCTATTGCAATAATTAGTTTTAAGTTTAGCTGTTCATATAGTTTATTATAAAATTTAATCAAAGGATCATCTTTTGTGTTTTTTAAAGCAATAGAACCAGAGGTAAAAAGCCTTCTTAATAGAGAAACTATTACGTATAAGTTTAAATTAATAGTGTTCCCATGTGCTTTATTTCCACTATACCTAGAGAATGGTGAAGCTAATGTTATGTTAGAATAATTATTTAATTTAATAATAAGACTATCTATTAGCGGACTGTAATATTTACCATTCAATAAGATAGGCCTCGAAACATCATGGCATGAATATAGAATATCTACTGGAGGAATTTTTTTAATTCTTATAAAAAATCTAAATGCATTAATTAAACCAATAAAATCAACATTTCTTCTAAAGTCATATATACGTTTGATATCTTTCTTGATACTTTCAATCATTATGTAGCTCTTTAAATAGGAATTTGATTATATATATATTTTTTATTTTTTATTATTTGATCTTCGATTACTGAGAAATATTACCGCTAAGTATCTTATTATAATTTGGTAGCATCATAATTTGGTCATTAATCTTCATTAATTTGTCTGGCCAATTTAGGTATGCCTCTACTTGTTTATACAAACCCGGTTTGAACGTTTTGTCTAATTCATCATCTAACTCAATTTTATCCAATGAAATAGAACCTCTTTTTTGAATGTATAATTGTTCCATTGGTTTCATAATATATCGGTTCTCATTTGTTAAAAACTCAATCCACCATCTACCTGCAGAATCCCAATTTGCATTATATGAGAATAGTGCATTCTTATCTGTTATACCTGCCCCTGAAAAAATAGTTCCTTTTGGATGCCATGATTGACCTCCTAACACAAAGCTTTTCATGTCTACAGGACCGCCGCCTATATGAAATGCTAAATCTATTACATGTGATGAATTTTGTATAAACCACTCGTTAAGTATTTCTTTATTTTTAACAAGATCTTTAATGATGTGTCCCCACTCAGTAAATTCGAAATTAAATGAAGTTACTCCACCATCTGCTTTAATCAGCTCTTTAACCCTTAGTGTTGAAGCAAAAAAACGTCTATTGTAGGCGATATAGATATTGACTTTTTTCTCAACTGCCAGAGAGTGTACACTTTTAATATCATCAATGTCTAATCCGCCTGGTTTTTCTAAAAGGACATCTTTAAAGCCGGCATTGATTAAAAGTTTAGCTATTGTTCCTAATAAATGTTCGTTCACAGTAACAATAACTTTGTATAAACTGAAATCTATTGATGAGTTATTTTTTAACCAATTTTCAACTCCACCTAAAACAACTTTTGTTTTAATATCATTTTCAAAATTATTAGCACCTACCTTAGTATTTCCTACAGTAATAAACTCACTTTTCTGGGCTTGTAATACTTTTGCATACTCAATAGCCATTGGTCCCGCACCGACAATAAGTATTTTTGTTTTTTCTCTCATATTTTTTATTATGTAAAAGGGTAGTGGTCTAATTTTATATTAGAATTGCTATTAATAAATTTGAGCAAGGAATCTAGATGTGGTAAATGTAATTTCACACTTTCTTCATAAGATGGAAGTAAACAATTATCATTCATTAATATATCTTCAGCTAAAATAGCTGTTAATTCACTTTGATATGGAATATTAAATTCTATTTCTTCCCATTTCCAATCATTTTCTACTCTTGAAATTAAAACTTTACCTTCACTCTCCCTAGAAACAAAATGTACATTTTCATTAAAAGCTTGTACAACTCCAGGTAAATTGCCTTTCGAATCACAAGAAATAATACCTTGAGTTCCATTTTTAAAATTCACATTAAACGTTCCATTTAACTCATAAAATCCTTTTCTTTTACTTTCAAAAAGTACATTTTCTAAATGGCTTGTATTAGCGGTATATTCAGTGGTATCATTTAAAAAAGCCATATGATCTATATAATGAATTAAATTGGTAACCAATCCATATCTACTTCCTGATACAATATATGTAAATTTTGTTCCCTTAAAAGAAGATTGAATTTCGTTGTAAAATGACATCATCCTCATAGGACAATTAACATATGCATTAACATTTTTATTTTTTAATAATTCAGAAATAAGAAAGTAATCATTCCGTTTTTGAAATAATATTTTTTCAAAAATTATTGTTTTAACTTCAAACTTTTTTAATAAGTCAACAGTTACTTCAGCTCTAACATTCGAAGCGGTAGCAATGATTACAATATCAATTTTACTGGTACAGGTCACATCATCTAATGATTTACTGTAGCTAACTATGTTACTGTCTGTTCCAGAGATTGATTCATATCGCTCTCTAGCTATATTCAAAGAATCGAGATTTGGATCGACAATAAATACATTCAATGGATTTTTCGAGTTTTTTAAAGCTTGAAGATGCCTACTACCTAATTGCCCAGCACCTATTATAAATATATTTGTCATAAACGTTAAATTAAATTATTCATTAAAGCCCAATTTTCATACACACTAATTCCTTTTTCAGAACTTTTCTCTGGATGAAATTGTGTTGCAAAAATGTTTTTATGAATAATTGAAGAGCAAAACTCTATTCCATCATAGTTTGTAGCAGTTAAAATATAATTAGGGTTAGTGGGCTCGACATAGTATGAATGAATAAAATACATGAAATCAAAATTATTAAGATCTTTTAAAGGAGAATCTTTCCAAGGCTTTTTTTGCGTATAGATTTGATTCCACATTATATGTGGAACCTTAATATCTCTATCTTTTAATTTAGTCGGAAATTTCTTGACAGTTCCTGAAATTAAATCCAATCCATCTCCAGAGCCGAACTCCTCGCTTTTAGTAAAAAGCAATTGAAGGCCAAGACAAATACCAAAAATTGGAGTACCTCCATGAACTTTTTGTTTTATTGATTCAATTAAATCTAATTTTTTTAAATTAGCCATAGCTTGAATAAATGCACCAACACCTGGAAGTATAAGAGCATCTGCGGATAAAATATCATCTTTATTTGAGCTTACAGTAGCACTAATACCAGTATGATTGCATGCTTGTTTCACGCTAAATAAATTACCTAAGTGGTAATCTATGATAACTACATTTTTTCTACGTTTTGTCATTTTTATCTACAATTAATATTATCTTTATTTAGTTCATTTTTTAAATCAATTATGCTGCAGGGATTTAATTTATTAAAAACCATTTTTTGTTTTAAGAACTGAGAATTTCCTTCTAATGAAGAAACGGTTGACTGATTATTTTTAATATAATCATAATGAAAAATTGAAGAAATCATTACTGCGCTTAAAGGTGATGATTTTATTAAATTAACCACATCTTCTTTTTTGCCTGCTCCACCATGCGCAATTACAGGTATGGTTACTAGTTTATTAATTTTTGAAATTAATTCAGTGTCAAAATCATTTCCAGTTCCCTCTTTGTCTACTGAAGTTATTACTAATTCACCCGCTCCCAATTCGGCAATTTTTTGCGCCCAATCAAATACGTCAAGACCTGTATATTCTCTACCATTATCCGTGTAGGCAAGGTATTTGCCGTTACTCTTTATAGCTTCAATAGCTACCACAATTGTTGAGGATCCAAACTCTCTTGATGCTTGTCTAATAAATTCGGGATTTTTAATAGCAGCAGTATTCAAGCATACTTTATCTGCGCCAGCTCTCAAGATTTTCTTGATATCGTTTACATTTCTTATACCTCCACCAACAGTAATTGGAATAAAGTTGTTTTTTGCGGTCTCAGTGATAATATCGTGAAGACTGTTTCTTTCATAAAGTGACGCAACAACATCCACTAGTAACAGTTCATCTGCACCACTTTCATAATAGTATTTAGCAAAATCTGATGGTTTCCCCAAAACTCTCAATCCTTCTAAATGAATTCCTTTCACTAAATTAGGGCCTTTAATATCTAATCTTGGAATAATTCTTATTGTCTTCATATTAATTTATTCTTAATTACTGTTTTAGCCATTAACCAATCAAAATGATTATCTATATCAATAGAGTATATTTGATTGGTCATTAAATATTTTTTAATTTTTTTAAACTCATTAATACGTTTTGACTTTAAAGATTTAATATCAAAAATATAAATAGAGCCATTATAAGCATAAACCTTTGGAGCGTCTTGTCTTCTACTAGCTATTAAATCTTTAACTTTTACTAATTCCTCATTATCATTTTCTTCAAAAATATTGAAATATGGAGAATCATGAGACTCTTTCACAGAAACCAATAATTCTAAATTATTTTCCCAGCTATCAATCATTTCAATCAAATGTTCTTTTTTTCTAAATGGAGTTGTTGGTTGCAGAAGAATTAACAAGTCATAAAAGATGCCTTTGGATTCATAGTATTTTATAGCATGATTAATTACATCATTAGTATCGGCCATATCTGAAGCAAGATGCTTTGGCCTTACAAATTCAACTTCTAAATTAATATCTTTGGCACAATCAATAATCTCTCTACTATCTGTACTTAAGCAAATATTATGATCTGTTGTAAACTTTCTAGCAAACTCGATAGAATAATGAAGCAAAGGCTTATCGTTTAATAATTTTATGTTTTTTTTTAATAAACCCTTAGAACCTCCTCTGGCTGGTATTAAATATAAAATTTTCATTTTTTCTAAAATTTTATTAAATCCATATCTTTTTGTGCTTTTTTGAAGTCTCTATGCTTGCCTATATCAATCCAATAATCTTTTGAGGAATAATTAATTAATTTCAAATTATCATTTAAAACTTCCTGCATAAGTTGAGTCATATTATAAAATCTATTTTTAGGAATTTTATCTAAAATATGCTTCTTGACTAAATAAATTCCTCCATTAGAAAAATATGTATAAGTTGGTTTCTCTTCAAATGATTTAATAAGATCATTTTCTGTTTTCATTACTGCATAGGGCACTTCTATTTCATAGGGTATGGAAACAACTGACATATCCGCATCTTTTTTAATAAAATCAATTAAAAAGTCTTCGTAGTTAATATTTGTTATAATATCAGAATTTGTTATTAAAACATATTCATTTTTAAATTCTTTGATCTTGCTTACAGCACCCACAGTTCCTAGGGGTTTGCTTTCATGGATAAATTTGGTACTTATGTTGATATCCTTACGATTATCGAAATGTTTTTCAACTAAATTTCCTAAATAATTAACTGAAATAAAAAAATTTTCAACTCCATAATCTATTAACCTATCAACATTATAGTCTATAATGCATTTATTTTTAATCTTTAATAAAGGTTTAGGTAAATCATCTGTTAAAGGCTTTAATCTTAACCCTTTTCCACCTGCCATAATGACAACATCTAATGGAAGATATGATTGTTTTTCTCTAAGATTTATGATATCTATAATTACATCATTTTTGTCTAATAAAGGGAAAACAGTAATATTTTGACTTCTAAATTCAACAATTTGATTTATCGAATAGTTATTCTTTCTAATGTACTTTGTTGTCTTGTTTATAGCGTCATTAAAATTATTGTTAATTTTTAAACCACTTAATAAACCTCTGCGAATATCTCCATCGGTAATACTTCCTAATAATTGATTTTTTTCATTAACAACGAAAAGAATTGTGTCATGTCCTACATTAGATAATGACTTCAAAGCAGATTTAATCGTACTGTTATTTTTTATTAAATATTTTGAAAAGTTTTCCATTTTTTTAATCATAATTTCATATTTTTAATAACATCTATAATATTTTGAGCTGTATTGCCTTTACCATAAATATTTTCATTGCCTTGCAATACTTTTTTTTCTGTTTTTTTCACAGCTTTTATGATGTTATCTTTTGTTATTGGAGTGTTTAAAATATTTTCTGTAATAATTCTACCATCTTGTCTTTGCCCAAGGTTAATTACTTTCTTAGGAAAATATGAAGCTTCTACAAATCCACTTGAAGTATTACCTAATAAAAATGAACAATGTTTCATGCAAGAAAGATATCCTTTCATACCAAAAGATTCAATTAACTTCACTTCACTTACTCCTTTGGAAAAATCAATAAACTTCTCTCTGATCATATCCCCCATGGTATCAGCATTAGGCATTGTTATAACAATTTGATATCTTTTTTTTAATTCATCAAAACTCATTATTAACTCGTCCACATATTGTTTATTTTTAGATAACGAAATGGTTTCAGGATGAAATGTTGAAAGTATTGTTGGTTTGTTTAAGTCAATATTAAATTTTTGATTGAACTCATCAATAGAATAATAATTTAAATTTTCAAGATTATCTATACTTAGGGCGCCTACATTATAAACTAATTCAGGATCACTGTTTATCTCAATTGCTCTTTTTTCATATTTTTCTGTGCTTACAAATAAATATTTACTCATTAGAGAAATACTATGTCTAAAAACATTATCAATAGCCCCAAGTGTTGTTTCACCAGCATGTATATGGGCAAGCTTTATCTGGAAGGGAAGTGATGCTGAAACTGCAGCAAACATTTCATAGCGATCACCTAAACATATGACCAAATCAAATCTATTATTGTTCCAAAATTCAGAAAACTTTGACATGGTATTGCTTATAGATTTAGATGTTTCGTATGGGTTATTATTTAATGTTAAGGTTTCTATTTGATGTTTTACTTTAAATCCGGAACTATAAATTTCATTTATTGTCTTTCCATAATTTTCATCAAGATGAGTACCAAATGCTATTATTTCCAAATCAAAATATTCATGACTATCCATTTTTTTTAACAATGGGTAGTAAATACCAAAATCAGCTCTTGAACTCGTTAAAACTCCAACTGAAATTTTTGTTTTTAGTCCCAAGGATTTGATCTTAGTTTCCAAAGATTCTCTTCATCTTTTTCCCATAAATGCGGAGATCTAAACTCATCACATAAATCAGAAAATTCTTGTTTACTCATAGAAACATAGTCTAAAAATTCTTTTTCATATCTAGCAGGATATTCTCCTTCAAACCTTTTCATTAATGCAATACCCTCATCTTTTGTGATGTGTTTATTCCTAATTTCTTGAGCAGAATCCATCATTGTTCTTCCAACTCCAAATTTAATATATCTTGTATAGTAAAACATACCATCAATTTTATCATCTAAGCTATTGTATTTCGAATAAGTACCTTCAGTTCTAACAGGATTGGCTTTAAAACCAGTATTTTCAACGGCATAATAATATGCCTCCTGAGGAACCCATCTCAAAAAATATCCTAAATAGAAAAAATCAATTTTATTATCCTTTAGTATATTAGAGTCAATAGGCAGATAATTTTTTAACTCAACTAATGGAACCCCGTCCTCTAAATAGTCTCCAACTTTTTTACCACCTAGTAAAACATCTCTTTCATCAATTCCATCTAAAGGGTCTAATGAATATCCCTCATTTTTATTTTTCTCGCCAACATTTGAATATTTTTTCGTGTCTACACTCATTTTTTCTCCATATTCTGCCGGAGATTCACCATAAAAAATAAGTGGAATATTAAATCTATGAGCCATCTTTAAAACGAATGTTTTTTGTCCTAGAATAAAAGGTTGAAAAGGATGCAAGAGATTTAATGTTGCTTGTCTAGTAAGTTCTCTATGAATTTTTCCATTTGGAGTGAATAAAAAATTATCAAAACCACCTTCATGAACCCAATTTTGATGATTTTCCCAACCTATATCAGTATAAAGGTGGGGTGCCCAAGTAACTGTTAAGGGATTCATATTATATTTATATTTTAAAACATGCGATTGAAAAGCACTATCCTTTCCTCCGCTTGAACCAACTATGCAGTCATAAGATCCATCAGTTTTTCTATATTTATTACACAGCTCTATAAGCTCTTGCTCTCTGGACTCCCAATTGATAGTACCATCATCTTTAAATGTATTAAAGTTACAGGCATAACAAACACCATCTTCATCAAAACTCATAGTTTCTTTTCCTGATTTTCCGGAATGTTTGTATTCATTTGATGACATTGGTTGTTGATTAGACATATTACATTTCTTACAAAATAATACTTCTTTTGGTAATCCGTATTTTACTTCCATAGCTCTACTTCCATAGTTTTTATTTATTATTATATTAAATCTGAGTTAGATAATTTTGTGAATGGCTTCAGATCTTTTTTAGCCTTTAATCCTATTACTTTATTAATATTCATTGGAGATATCCCATCTCCTGGTCGCAAACATATTATGTGTTCTTTTTTTATAGTTTCCCCCTGAAATATACTAGTGTTAATATGTACACTTTTTCTAGCAATTTCTATATTTTTTTTCTCACTTTCTGAAGGGATTTTTTCCCCGTTACCGGATAGCGCTTCCTCAATATTTCTAATTGAAGAAACCATTCTTTTGAGTTCATCAGGGCTTAATGAGCATATATGATCTGGACCATCTAAATTCTTATCTAGTGTAAAATGTTTTTCTATAACTTTAGCACCTAAAGCTACTGCTGCTATTGGAACTTCGATACCAAGAGAATGATCTGAATATCCAATATTAACTCCGTAAATATTACCAATAGAATTCATTGCTTTTAAATTAATATCTCTATACGGAGTGGGATATTCTGTATTACAGTGCAATACAGTTATCTGGGCTTTTTTAGAACCGTTTCGAGTCAAAATCTCTAGTGCGACTTTAATTTCATTCATATTAGACATACCCGTACTAAGAATAATTGGTCTTTTTTTTGAAGCTATATGTTTTATCAAAGGTTTATTTGTAATCTCTCCCGAGGGAATTTTAAAAAAATCCATTCCTAAGCTATCAAGAAAATCTACACTTTCAAAATCAAAACCTGTTGATAAAAATCCTATTTCTAGTTCATCGCAATATAATTTTAACTTTAAAAATTCATCAAAACTCAATTCAAGTTTTTTAACCATTTCAAATTGAGTTTCAACTTTATCATTAGTATTTGCAATCTGATATTCTGCCTTTTTTGCTACTTTAGTAATATTTGACTCAGTTTTAAAAGTTTGGAATTTCACGTAATCTGCCCCTGCATTTGAAGCAGTTTCTACTAACTTTTTTGCTAAATCGAAAGAACCATTGTGATTTACTCCAGCTTCAGCGATTATGATTGTTTTTTCCATTGACATCATTTCATTTATTTATGTTTATTTTTTTCACAATATTGCCGAGCTAGGTAAATTAACGATTCTTCTCTCTAAATATTCAGCATTTTTTTGACTATCTCTTTGCACTTTTTTATACATTGGAAGGCGATACATTAATGTCCATATAGGACGTGTCATAATTCCTTGTTTATTAGTTTCTTCAAGAAAAATATC
>Ga0315320_10004658_pt1 | contig 11225 bp, 5 predicted proteins | sample M140m21515metaG_FD_203458 | JGI IMG/M metagenome (GOLD analysis project Ga0315320, IMG submission 203458) | Ammonia-oxidizing marine archaeal communities from Monterey Bay, California, United States - M1 40m 21515 | ecosystem: Environmental > Aquatic > Marine > Coastal | place: USA: California...
TCATGCGAAGCGAAAGGCGCCAACTCTGCACGAGCTGTACCTGGGTTCGGGCCGTCGCTTAATACGCCGATGCCAGGAACCTCAATGGTCCCGCCGCTTGTGTAGCACTCACCCTCTCCGAGATCCGCGAGCCAAGGCATGACCGACTCCATTGGATTGGTGAGGCCGCCGCCGCAAGCGCAGCATTGCTCTGACGCCACGAAGTCAGCCGTGTCCCAGTCTCCGCAGCCACCGAAGTCGTCGTACCAGTCGCTGCAGGTATCGCCGAACTCGTCAACTGTGCTGTCGTCATTGATGCAGGCCAAGTTTGGACTGCACGCTGCGTCGGTCACAAGGTCAGGCGCCCCTGAGAATTCCTGTGTCGTTTGGGCGATGAAGGCCAGACCTGGAATCGCGGTCCACTCATCTTCGGTACCACCCGCGAGGAGTACAGCACCCAAGTCCATAAACTCGGCTTCGTGCGAGCTGAGTTCGTCGTCCCACTCGGGGAAGCAGCCTTCGCCGCGCGTAATGTCCATCGAGTAGGCCGTACCACCTGCCAAGGCGCCACCAAAGTCTGTTTCGAGGCTGACGCGAATCCAGATCATCTGGCTCGAGCTACCCGCATTGTGGTAGCGCAGAGTTTTCGTCGCGTGGGACGAGTAGTTTGCGTCTGGCACATAGAAGGTACAGTCCGCGGATACGCATGTGGGGTCGACAGGGTAGACCAAGTCAACGTCAATCTCACCTTCGCTTATGTCATGCGAGATGTCCACCTTGAGGTCGTATCCGGCAGGGACAAGCAGCTTGTAGACGTCGTAGCTCAGTGGAGGCTCTTGGCAGGCTGTGAGTCCACCGATGGTCACAAACTCAGGTACACCGTCGTCTCCTGCATCGCACGAGAGGAGAACCTCTGTGTTGAGGTCGCTTGCCAACGCTGGGGTGTTGTTGTTCTCGTAGGGGTCATCCTGACAGGTGCTGTCGTCGGCGCCACTGAATCCAGTGCGGCTGCACCAGACTTGAACAGCGGTGAAGGCACCGGCGTGGATGACAGATGGATTTTGGAACTGGTCTGCGCCAGGATTGAATGCGGGCACGCAATCGTACTCGCCGCTGCCGTCGTAGGCGTCAAAGACCACTTCGCCTGGAGCCATGTGCGCGAAGGCCAAGATGCCTGCGTTCATGGTTGTCGGGACGCTAAACGGGGTCACAGGGACGAACGCGCCGCCTGTTGCCGGTGTGCCGCCCGGAGTTGGGACGGGATCCGTCGTGAAGGCCAAGCTCAGGCCGGGAAGCCATGCTGAATTGCAGCTGTCACCCGCAAAAGCTTCTTCGCTGTCGCAAAACTCATCGGCGAGCTTCGGCTCGATCGTGACGCCCTCAACGGGGAGGCCTGTCTCGAAGTCGATGGCGAAGACGCCGAGGAAGCCAGTCGCTTCCACTTCACCGTCGTCATGCGGGATACCGTAGATGTCGTACAGACCCGGGAAGGAAAGCGTGGGCAGGCCAGGCGGAAGCATACCGCGGATGGCGTCGGCAGTTGCTGTATCGCAACCTGCCAGCTGTGCTTCGAGGTCCCAACCCTTGAGGGTCAAGCTGTCGACGATGGGCATGGAGAAGTCAGGCAGGTCGTCGTATCCACCGGGTGGGACGAAGACGGGCATGTAGGTGTCGTAGACGTCGGTGTCGACGCCGCCACAGCTATCAAACGACGCTTGGAGAAGGGCTGCGATACCGGGAGCAGCCTCGGGTGGGAAGAACGACGAGATGCCACCAATGATGGTCGCTTCGGCGTAGAGGCTGGTGATGCGGTCTGCTGCTGGTGTGGTCTCCGCTTGGAACTCGTACCATGCGGAACCTTCGGCGCTGTCGTCGTAGGACGTGAGTTCGAACTCGACGATGCTGTCGACGCCCGTTCCCGCGACCCATGAGCCGCCGTTGTCGAATGCACAGCCATACACGCATTGTGCGGTGGCTTCGTCGGAGACGCCAGTGGCTGAACCGGCCGGACATGCAGAGGGAACGCCAACGGCGCCACATGTGCCGGGGCACACGTCTGCGATGCTTAGTCCGCCGAGCGAGATGGGGTCACCACCGAGCGAGATGGTCTCGGCGATGCACACATCTGCAACGCCATCACCCGAGATGGAACCCACGAGACCGATGAGGGTCGGGCAGTCCATTGGGGGAGTGTAAGAGGCCAACAAGTCCGCAAGATCGGGGTCTGTCGGGCGCAGGATGAGGTCGAGACCCCAGTTCAGGGTGTCGGTGTCGGTGTCGTTGCAGTCTTCTGCAGGAAGGCCAAGCACGATGTCAGCGCTCGCGTCGTTCATGCTCACCGCGACCAAGGGAACAGGTGTTGGGTCCGAACCGGTGAGTCCGAGGTAGTCAGCCAATGAGGTGACCGTGAACTGCATACCCGTACGGGCGTCGGTGTCGTTGAGGCAGTCGTCGCCTACGCGGATCGCCATCCCGTAGTTGCTGCCGCCGATCACGCTGAGTCCGAGGTCCTCAACTGCGGTGACTTTGATCGTGACGGTGATGTCCGTGGTCGCCGTGAAGTCGACCTCCAAGGTTCCATCGGCTGCAGGCGAAACGTCTGAGTCGAGGAGCAGCGGGTCGCCGCCGGAGGTAAGCGTCCAGAGCTGGAGCCGCATGTCTGCTTCGGACCACTCTGTGGCACCGCCGCCTGGGATGACGGCCACTTCAAGCGACTGTCCTGCGTCTAGGTCGACAGCGTAGTTGTCTTGGCCGTTGATGCTCCCGTCGGTGAACGCGTCGGTCGCGCATGCCGTGAGGTCCGTGTATGCAACCCAACCACCCGCGTCGCAGCTCGGTGTGCTGAAGTCCGAGGTCAGATCAACACGATCGGCCGGGCTGTTGTTGCCGCTATCGCCTTCGAACTCGTCGTCTTCGCAGATGACGGCGTCGACGTTTATCCGTGCGCGCAGGCTGTAAATGTTTCCAACCTGCTCGGCACCATCGTCGCCGAACATGTACACATAAACGTACACGTCGGTCGCCTCGGGTGTGAACAGCTCGACGGTCTCGCTGTCTGTGATGCTCTCAGACACCACCGAGAGGCCACCCGCGGTGTACATCACGACGTCGATATCTCCTTCTGCGTTGTCGAACAGCACGGTCGCATCGACGGTGGCGCCGGCTGGAGCACTCAGGACATAGTAGTCTTCGCCTTCGCCGCACATGGAGATGTCTTCGGCGACGAAATCGGTGCCGGCGACGACGCTGATCTCGAACGCCTCGGAGGCGCTGTCGTTCGGCTCGTAGATGTCTGGGTCACACTCGGCACCCGCGGAGATGGTCTCGGAGGCGACGTTCGACGTTTTGATGTCCGCACCATCGTTCCAGACTACAGCCTGGAGGTAAGCGCGCAGACCGAAGCTGTCTTCGGGCATCAGCGTGTAGAACTTGGCGGTACCGGTTGCATCTGCGACAACGGGTGTCGTCATGCTGCCGAACATGGGGTTCGATTCCATGCGAGCGTTGTCGATGCCTAGGCACAGAGGCGCCCATGCGTCTCGGCAGGTGCTGCCGATATCCGTGCCGCGCAGCAACACGACCGACTCGCCTTCTTCGGCGCCGGTGACGGTCATGACGGACCATTCGCCGACACGGAAGTTGTCAATCGACAGGTCGAGCGCGCCGTACGAGACGGGGGGGAGCTGCTCATCGGGCGCGACCTGGTTTGACCAGACGTCCGTTGCAGCGCCCGGAAGCGCGGACTCGTTGGTTGAGTCGAGTGAAGTTTGACAGCCTGCAAATGCGGCAAAGAACACTGGAAGCCAGATTTGACGTCCCACGTGGACCTCCCTTTGTATGGAATGAAGCGAAGCGAAAGATCTCGAGCGAATGCACTCGGGCTTTGTGAGCATACCGGAAAATGAGGTCCGATGTAAAGGGGGGGCAGAACCTTCTTTGCTCACGCGAGCAGTCATCGCTTCTCTGTGGTGGGTTGCCGCAGGGTGTGTTCGATTTGGTTGCGGATACCTGAGGTGGGTCAATCCCTCATCGTTAGCCGGTTTTCCTATGGTTCGAAGGAAGCGCGTGCCGCCCAAACAAGCTAAAATCAGGGGCATGACTGATCTGCATTTTTTTCTTTCCTTTCGCGCGACCGCCCTGTGTCTGTTTGGCGCATTGGTTGCTTGCGATCCGAGCGCGCTGGGACGCGGTGCATTTGATGATCCTCCCGGGGATCAACTTTTAATCCTGTCTATCAAGCCCTCAGAGGGTGTCGAAGGGACCGCCGTAGCGCTCTCTGGGCAAGGGTTTCAGGACAACATGTTGATTTTGTTTGGCGACGTTGTGGCCGAAACGGTCATCGAGGATGCCACACAGGCGGTGGTGATCGCGCCTGCAGTGTCGGCTGAAGGACCCGTAGACGTCATCGCGGTGGCGGGAGAGGCGCGCGCGGTTGTGGAGTCCGGATTTACATATATCTCGTCTTCAACAAAGACTTCAGACACCAGCGGAACGGGTTCCACGAACGTGGTCGACACGTCCGATACGGGTGGTTTGAGCGATAGTGGTGGGTCGACGACCCTGACATCCACCACAGATTCTGGCTCCGTGGGTCTCCCCAGTGGAGTGGTTCAGTTGGTGCACATGCAAGCCGCGTGTCCGGCATGTCTCGGATTGACCAATGAGCTGCAGATTTACGCCGAGGTGGCCTTTCATGAGCCGGTGACGCAAGGCTGGCTCGATTGGATGCCACCGGTCGGAACATGTGCCCTCAATCCTGCCAATACGCCTGTCGCAAGTGCGTATTTGGACCTTGGCGAGTGGGTCTACTTGGAGACCGGAGCCTCGTCTCTTGGCCTGTACCGACAGTTGGGTGATGCGGGTGCCGTGTACCGGATTGAAGGGTTGACCACGAGCCAGTTTTTTCGAACCGCATTTTACGACCTATCGGTTCCTGACGGCGGAGCGTATGGACCGTTTGACGTTCAGGACGCAGCCCTCACGCCGACAGGCTTTGCGACCATCGAGCCGGAAGCCCTGCTCTACACAAGTCCGGCCTCGGCCTTCTCGGCCGGCATCTCCAAGTCGTCGGGCAACCTGCTCTCGTGGTCTCCCGCAGGTACAGGCACCTTCCTGGTCATGGTTGAGGTCTACGATCGTTTGGGTTCACCAACGGGCGATCTAGTGGTATGCCACGACAGCGATTCGGGCGCGTTGGTGCTTCCGGGTGGCTATTTCTCATCCTACGCGTCTGGGAGTCTTCTGGTGGTTTACATGGTTCGAACAGAGCATGTCATCACCGAGTTCGATGCTGGGACTCGCTTGGAGGGCGTCGCCCAGATGGGCGTGATTGGCACCGCCTCGTTGGTCCCCTAGGGTGTGGGGTCAGGCTTCGAAGCGGGTCGGGTATGGAGAACTCTGGAGAGGAAATCCAGACTTTCGACGGTTGTTTTTCGCTCGGACTGTCAGTCTATTCGGTGATTGGTTCAACCTCTTGGCCCTGCTGGCCTTGTTGCGCGCGATCGGTGAAGACTCCGCGATGGCGTACGCCACATTGTTGGTGCTGAAGACGCTTCCGGTGATGGTCGCCTCGCCGCTCGCGGGGGTCGTCGTCGACCGGTATTCACGCAAGTCGATCATGATCATCTCGGATGTGGTGAGAGCGCTCGTCGTCGTGCTGATGCTCAGTCTCTATTGGCTGCCCGATCCACGACTGCTCTATGTGCTGGTCGCCATGCAGTCCATGACGAGCGCGTTCTTTGAGCCGGCGCGGACCGCGCTGCTCCCCGACTTGGTCTCCGAGGAGGAGCTGAGCGCCGCCAACGCCTTGGGCGCAGCACTTTGGTCGACGATGCTAGCCTTGGGCGCAGCGGCCGGCGGGGTGGTGACCAGTCAAGTCGGTTGGGAGGTTGCGATCGGTGTGGACGCCCTCACCTATGTCGTATCAGCCCTGTTTTTGTTGCGCTTGAACGAACCGCGCGCCGCCGAGGACAGCACGGCCGAGAGGCTTGGTGGCTGGGCCTCGTTTGTTGAGGGCTTGGTCTATCTCCGGGGCAACCCGGAGGTGTTGACCCTGGCGTGGGTCAAGACCGTCTGGTGTGTGGCCGCCGGTGGAATCACGATTGTGCTCACGACACTGGGAGAGCGGGTCTACGCGGACTCGGTCGCCGATGGCGTGCTCGCGGTGACGGTGCTGTTCGTGGCGAGAGGTGTCGGCACGGGTGTGGGCCCCTTCGTGGTGCGAGAAGCCGCGCGAGACAACCCTCGAACCATGGAGCGATTGATCGGCTGGTCTTTTGCGCTGGCGGGCGTTGCGTATGCCTGCTTTCCCTACGCACAATCACTGGCCGTCGCGGCCTTGGGCGTGAGCATCGCACACTTGGGTGGCGCGACCTTGTGGGTCTTCTCCACGGTGCGACTACAGCATCTTGTCCCGGCGCCGATTCGGGGCAGGGTGTTCGCCTTTGAGGTGGCGTCGTTCACGGTCGTATCCGCCTTCGTGACCATGTGTTTCGGTTGGTGGCTCGACCGGCCGGACGCATCACCGCGCGAGGTCGGCTCCACGCTCGGGATGATCTTTGCGGTCGGCTGGGTCTACTGGACGGTTCGCATGTGGTGGTTTGCGAACGATCACCAGGAGACCACGAACGAATCGGATGTGGGCGTGAACAGGTAGCGATCTGTACGTTTCGACCAGCGGACGTCACCATCTGGCATCACGGCGATCAGTTTGACCGCAAAGACCGCGTCTGACGGGGCGTCAAACGTGAACCGTAGTGGGTCTGTCGGAGAGGCGATGACGCCGTTCGAGGGATTCCAGCGGCCGGTTTCAGGACCGGAGCCGACGAGACGGAGGTGAGGTATCAACTCAGGGGGAGCGTCTTCCACACGCACCAGCCATTTGGCCTGCACGGCTTGCTGCGCGCGCTCCAAGGTGCTGGAAGCGGGCGCGGTCCAAAGGGTCACGCTGTGCTTGGGTACGCGATCCGTACGCGCGGCGAGAGCCCGCATGGAGCGCTGCGTGATCTGGTGCGCGGCGTCTGCGCCGCGGGTAAAGCGTCGCTCGCGCTCGCTGAGCGCCATCGCCTCGTCGTCCAGGTTGACCACAATCAGCGTCTCGTCGTCCTGCCCGATCCGACGATAGACGAGGTGTGTTGGACCCACCTCGTCGAGTACGACCCGGCCGCTGTGTAGCGAAGGCTGTTTGGCGCGCAGGTCGAGGAGATCGCGTATCAGCGCCTTCAGTTCGTGTTCGACGAAGCGCATATCAGCGCGGTTGGCCGGGTCCTTGTCTCCTTGCGCTCCGTGTTCGATGCCCTGATAGAGCGCAGGCGTTCCGCGTGTCGTGAGCTGAAAGGCCAGCGCGAGGGACACCCGATCGAGGTTACCGCCGCACTGACTTGCGATCCGTGGCACGTCGTGATTGTCGAGAAAGGTGACCCGGGGTCGAAGCTCCGCGGCGAAGGGCCCCGCAGGAAGTGTGTAGGCCCGATCGTCGGAGAGGGTGGCCGCGATGCGTCCTGTGTGGGCTCCGCGACAGAAGACATCGACCATCGCGTAGTGAAGCGGAAAGTCGAAGATCGAGGTGAAGCCGTCGGCGCTAAACCGCTCAGCTAGTCGGTAGGGGTCGCCGTCAAAGTACTCTCCGAGTAGGGCAAAGGAGGGTCCCGCTTCGGCGCGAAGATCGGCGCCGAGTTGACGAAGGAAGGCGCTGGGTAGATGCCCTACGGCGTCGATTCTAAACCCGTCCGGCTGGACTTCGCGAATCCATCTGCGGCTGGCCTCAAGCAGGTGGAGGTAGACCTCCGGATTCTCTTGCGCGAGGTCGGGCAGCCCGTGCACATCGTGCGTCACCTTCTGCTCCGGGTTCTCCCAATCTACAATGTCGCCGTTGTCGTGGAACCAGTCCGGGTGGCTGCGTGTACGGGGCGTGTCGTAGCCGACGTGATTGTAGACCATGTCGAGGAGCAGTTTGAGACCGCGCTCGTGCAGCGCCGCAGATAAGCGTCTCGCGTCGTCGAAGCTTCCAAACCGAGGCTCGATGTCACCCAGGTCACGCGTCCAGTAGCCGTGAAAGGCGCCCCAACCATTGAAGGGTTCGGTCCGCGTTGCGCTGATCGGTGAAAGCCATACGCCACCTACACCGAGGTCTTGGATGTCGTCCAAGTGCTGATAGACACCCGCAAGGTCACCCCCGTGCCAGCCCGAGGGGTCGTCGGGCGAGGTCGTCTCGTCGTTGGACGGGTCTCCGTTGGCGTACCGATCCACCAGCACAAAATAGAGCGCGTCTCGGACGCTACCGGCGTCGCTCGAGGGCTCGGCGGACGTTTCCTGGGGTCCCCGACACGCGAGCAATAGAAGAAGCGACAGGGTCCTCATGGTCGCAGCGCCAGATGATCGACCAGAAAGTACAGGTCCTCCGTAGGGTTGTGGAGGATGATACGAAGTTCTTCACCCTCTTGCGACGAGGCGAGACGCCGTACGAAGCCCGCACGTGTCGTTTCGGGCATCGGCTCCACATTCGTCTCCAGATGGGTCCCGCTATCGCTCACGACGGAGACCTCAAGCGTACCGTCGGTGCCGGTCGTAAGGCTGCTGATCCCAAGCTTTCGTGTGCGCTGTTTCCACGCGGTCGTCGCGTCGGGTCCAACGGTGAAGGTTAGCGTGTCGCCCGGATAGACCCACCACGCCTCACCGCAGGAGCGCTCGGGGTGGAGCACTGCCGTGTATTGGCTGTCGTTGGTGGATGGGGGCCGACGGTCTGTGCTGGTGAAGTAGACTCGATCCCCATCGAAGCAGCTCTGGCCTGGCCGTTCGTGGCGCAAGCGCGCGCAGGTGCTCTGGCGCGCGCCCAACGCCTGTCCGTTCTCAAGAACTTGGACCGGCGCGCATTGCGTCGTGGCGTTGTGTGCGCTGAGGCTGCGTTGGTCGAAGATGTCGGCAAATCCAGGGACGGAGAACATCCCCATATTTTGAGGTGCGGCCTCGAGCACGGGGAAGAGCAGCGGTCGGTTTGGGCGTTCGGTGGACGCAACAACCGCTCGAGCTGTGCCGGGCGCCAGGAGATCCAACGAGGGGCCCTTGAAGCGAACCGAATCTCCGTAGACGTACGAGACGTGCCCAACATCGCCGAAGGTTAGCGCCTCCAGCGCGCTGTCTGAGGATGTAGGATGCTGCACCGTAAGCGTCCATGGTGTCGTCGTCGGGAGTGGGAGCCAACCATCGAACATCCAAGCGTTTGGATAGCGCTTGGCCTTGATGCTGCCCTGCTCGGTGTAGATCGTCGGTGGGGCCTCACCCTTCTCGGTTTTCGTCGAGAGCTTGGCCTGTACCCGAAAGCGACGCCCTTCTCCCGGCCAGAGTCTGTCGAACTCCAGCGTGGTGGTCTGTCCTCCGGTCAGCCGGTCGTCGTCAAGCGGCTGACGGGGTTCGAACCGCTCGGACCACCAGTCCGCGCCGCGAACCTGCCCCCGCACACCGGCGATGTAGTGGGCGACCACGTCGGTGAAGCGCTGTTTCCCCCGCTTTGTCATGTGCAGAGGGTCGCGGTAGGCCTTCACGCCCACCTCCATATTGCCGAGATCCAAGAGCCGTGCGTTGTGCTGTGCGAGAACCGATCGAGAGCGCTCGGTCCATCGGTCCGGGACGACATCGGCCTGCTCTGGCTCGATCAGCGGCGACAGCGGCGCGCGGACCATCAACAGTTTGGCGTCGTGTGAGGCGACGAGTCTCGCTAGGTTTGGGAGAAAGCCCTCTTCGGGAGGTGCTAGGCGTTTGGAGGCTGGGTTGGTCCGAGGCACGCCTGTGGCCTGAATGTTGAGGGTGGAGAAATCCATCTTCTCATTGGCGAACACCCGGTCATGGGCCTTGTGGGCATTGGTTTGGCCCTGCTTCCAGCGGCTGACCTGAGCATCCGAGTTGTTCCAAAGGAGACCTACCCAAAGGCCACGCGCTTGGTACAGCAGGTCGCGCCGTAGGTCTTGTTTGGTGGTGCGAAGCCGATGCCAGGCGAGGCGTGAGAGGAGGGTCGGGTAGGCCTTCTTACGAACGACGGCGTCCTCTCGTGTGACGAGGGCGTCCAGATTGGCTTTCATAGCGGTTGAGGTGGGTACCGGCTCGAGCATGGATTGCAGGCTGGAGACCACGACAACGAGGGTGGGTTTGTGGTCCTCCGCGAAGACATGATGCTTCAAGAGCGCGTACCAGTGGGCAGAGATGGTTCCCGGGATCGTGAGCATCAGAACGTCATCGGGAGACATGTCGAGCTGCTCCGCCAGTCGTTTGCCGGCGATCGCGTTGTTCGCGATCGAGTCGCCCACGACCACGATGTCGGGTCGTCGTTTCGCCATACGGTCGGCGATCGCGTCGGCCGTGGACGTCTCCAGTCTCTCGCCGTTGAGGACCTGACCTGCGTTGCGTTGTGCGTCGAACTCTTTGGAGTCGGCGTACTGGGCGACGGACCACAGACCGCTCGTCAGCAGCGCGAGCGGCAGCGTGATGGCCAACAGACGTGGAGGTAGGCGCGGCATGGGGAGGCGGTATGCTCGGAGGCAGGCGCTCGCAACCAAAGGAGTGGACGCTCGCTTCTTCACGGCGTACGTCGTGCGCATCATGTGGACACGGCACGACCTGCGACGAGAGTCGTTCATCGACTACGATTCCCACTGGCTCAGCGAGCCCGAGGCGTCGGAGTGGTTCGCTTGGTGCATGGAGTACTTCCCATGGGAGCAGAGGGCGATCGTCGCGGGCGGCAAAGAGGTCATGCAGCCGCGTCTCATGGCATGGGCTGGGGATCTACCCTACCGCTACTCGGGTCAGACCCTCGAGCCTCGACCGCTCGAGGGTCGTCTGCTGAGCTTGTGTGAGCGCGCTTCTGAAGCCGCGGGCGAGGTATTCAATCATGTGGTGATCAACCGATACCGAAACGGACGAGATCACATCGGGATGCACAGCGACGCAGAGTTTGAGTTGGGCAAGGACCCGGTCATCGCCTCGCTGTCCTTGGGTTGCGAGCGCGCCTTCGTGATTCAGCCCAAAGACAAGCGCGGTCGTAAGCAGTCGAAGCGCTTTCCCTTGGAGCACGGAAGCATGCTGATCATGGGGGGCAGTTTCCAGCACCGCTGGCGACATGCGCTCCCCAAGTCCGGTACGGATCAGGAGCGTCTCAACATTACGTTTCGAAGACTTCATGGTCCGCCGGGCTGGCGCTGGTGGGAGGCCGCTAGCGAGGAGTGATCTGGACCTCGAGCGTGGCCGTGAGGTCGCTC
>Ga0315320_10004661_pt1 | contig 11222 bp, 8 predicted proteins | sample M140m21515metaG_FD_203458 | JGI IMG/M metagenome (GOLD analysis project Ga0315320, IMG submission 203458) | Ammonia-oxidizing marine archaeal communities from Monterey Bay, California, United States - M1 40m 21515 | ecosystem: Environmental > Aquatic > Marine > Coastal | place: USA: California...
ATTCCAAACCAGTATTAATTGATTTTTTTGCAGAATGGTGTGGTCCATGTAAAATGATGCCACCAATCTTAAGTCAATTAAAAGAAAAAATGGGTGATTCCATCCGGATTCTTAAAATTGATGTCGATAAAAATCCGAATATGGCTGACAGATATCAAGTTCGGGGGGTCCCAACCCTTGTGTTAATGCAAAAAGGAAAAATAGTTTGGAGGGAGTCAGGTATTATAGATGTAAATACTCTTCATCAACACATTAAAAACAAACTCTAGATTTCTTTATCTGGATCTTTGGGACTTAAATCTAATAGAGAAGATTCGTTCTCATTAGTAGAGGAAACTTCTAACTGTTCTACATTTTTTAACTTGGATTGCATCATCCGAGTTCGTGTACCAACTAGATTTTCAATCTCGTTATTGGCCTCATTAATTTTTTTCTGTGCTTTTTCTAAAACACCTCCAAAAGTGCTGAATTCTTTTTTTACAGCAGCTAGCACATTCCAAACTTCACTACTTCTTTTTTGAATAGCGAGTGTTTTGAAACCCATCTGAAGACTATTAAGCATAGCAGCTAAGGTAGTGGGGCCTGTAATCACTATTTTGTATTCTCTTTGCAGAAAAGCGATCATATCAGGCTGGCGAACCACTTCAGCAAACAATCCCTCCACGGGTAAAAACATGATGCCAAAATCTGTAGTGTTGGGCGGATCAATGTATTTGGAAGCTATGTCTTTTGCAAACTTTTTGACAGCTTGTAAAAGCGCCTTCAAGGAGGCTTCAACTGCAACAGTATCTCCTACTTCATAAGCGGACTGCAATCGAACATAATCTTCCTGAGGAAACTTTGCATCAATGGGTAAATAAACTGATCTTTCTCCAGGGTTTTTCCCAGGAAGTTTTACAGCATATTCTACAAGTGCATCAGAACCTTTCTTTGTTTTGACGTTAGACTCATATTGGTCTGGAGCCATAATCTCTTCAAGTATATTGCCTAGTTGAATTTCACCTAATACTCCTCTTGTTTTAACGTTTGTCAATACTTTTTTTAGATCTCCAACCCCTGAAGCTATTGTTTGCATTTCTCCTAAACCTTTTTGTACTACCAACAACTGTTTGGTGACCATTTCAAAAGATTTACCCAAGCGCTCTTCAAGGGTTTTATGGAGCTTTTCATCGACAGTTTCTCGCATACGTTCTAGACGTAATTCCGTGGTTTTGATCATTTCATCTTGCTTAACTTTCATTTGATCAAACTTTTCTTTTTGTAAGCGATTAAAGGTTTCCACATTCTTTGAAAAACTTGCTTCAAAATCTTTAAGAGTCAATCGGAGTTCTTCCCTATCGTCCTTTGCTTTTTTTGAAAGTGTTTCGTTAAGTCTTTCAATACTCAGTATTAATTCGTTTCTGTTTTCTTTTAGGTTTTTTGAAAGTTCTTCGCGGTTGAGTAAAAATTCATTTCTAATTTGAGCATTGAAGAAATTTTCTAAAGTAGATAGGTCTGTAGTGGTTTTTTTAAAAACTAATACCCCAACTAAGACTAGTGTAATTATTGAGAAAGCAATTGTAAGGTATTCCATTACGTTTTGATTAAGTTTTAAAATTAATCAATCTTAGTTGAAGTCACTTGATTTAAAAAAGAATATTATGAACTGTAGAAGGTTCGCCTTCAACGTCTAAAATCTGGATCTGAAGTATTCTTGTTTTCCAATCAATTTGTAACATTCCAAAATTTAAGTGTGTAATCAAAGGGCTAATTCTGAATGGGTTTGCTTCATCTTTTAGAGAATCGTATGAATGTGTAAGGCCACTAGAGGTAATGTCATAAAGAGTTATTTCAAATTTTAATTCTCGGGCAGAAATTTCAGCAAAATGACGATCTCCACTTAAATAGATTGGGTTCTGAATTTTATTTTCTTCTATGAGGTCAATGAATCTTTTTCGCGCATTGGGAAAGTTTGCCCATTTTTCATAAGGATGCTCTGGTGAAAGAAATTGGATACCCCCTCCAAATAAATGAATCTTCGCCTTATCTTTTACAAGTTGAGACTCTAACCATTGCCACTGGGCTTCTCCCAGTAACATCCCTTCATTTTTTTTATATCGTTGACTCGGATCAGGATCAACTTCATACGATTCTTTAAAATAACGGACATCCAACAAATACAAACAGAGCTTTTCTTCAGCTTCTCCAAAGCAATAACTTTGATAAGCCCCTTCTCGCTGACGTGCTAAGTGATTTTCAGGTAGATCTAAAAAATCAAAAAGAAGTTCTCTGCTGGCACTTTTTTGGTTGAATGAAGACCCTGCATCATTTGATCCAAAATCATGATCATCCCATACTCCATAGATTTGAGACTGAGTATTCAACCTTTGATAAGCGGGAAGTTGTTTTTGAATAGCGTATTTAAATTCCAAATCTTCCATACTCTTATTATCTGTATAGACAATGTCCCCCAACCAGACCCAAACTTCTGGATGTTTATCTGCAATAGCACTCCAAATTTTAGGATTTAAATCTGTTCGGTTACACGATCCAAATGCCAATGTGGTTAATGACTCCTTAAAGTGTTGATCTTGTGCATTTAAACTACATACAGACAAAAGTGTATAGAGCAATCCAATATGATAAACTTTCATTTTTTAATCCATTTTCTAAGGCTTGGGGAACTTGTTCCCCATAATAAAAAGCCACTCATTACTGTAAGAACTCCAAACAAAGAAAAGATTCTTAGGAGTAGATTATTAAAATTGTCTCTCCCATTATAATCCATAGTATGACTCATCCATAAAAAATCAAACCAACGCCATCTTTGATGACGCACACGTTGAAATATTCCACTTTGTGCATCTACATAAGCGACCAATAAGTCTGGATGCTTAAAATGAATGGCATATGCGGGTAAAGGTCTCCCTCTATACTCATGATGAGAATCTACTGACTCAAGTAGTTCTATTTTCTCAACTTCCAAACCTGGAATCAAGTGTCTCTTGGCAACACCCACAGCCTCCATCCTAGTAATTTAATTTTTGATTATTCCCGATCGTGCATTGTATAGATGGCTTTCATTAATCCAATAATAAGGCTGCTTATCCAAAGAAACCAAGTGGATTTTCTCAATAGAATTAGGAATACTATCCAGCGGTAATAAATTTTGAAACGCATCCGTTTCTACTTTAGGATTTAAAAATTGATCTCCATGAATTTCGTCCAAGTTTGTCCAACTAAAATATAGACCCGAAACGGTCCAAGCTAAAAATTGAATCCCAATAAGAAGACCTAAATAACGATGGGTCTTGCGAATACGAAGTGAGATATTTCTAGAGAACATAGTATAAGAAGCAGTTTTGTTTTAAATGGGCTTTCATCTTTGATTGTATTTTAATTTCTTTTCTATCGCAATTATCATTTCGTTTGCTATGTCTTTACCAGTTGCTGTTTCTATCCCTTCTAAACCTGGTGATGAATTTACTTCCAATAGTAAGGGCCCTTTATTCGAGCGAATAATATCAACTCCTGCAACAGCTAAGTTTAAAATTTTTGCTGCTTTTAAAGCAAGTCTTCGTTCTTCTTGTGAAATTTTTACTTTTTTTGCCATACCCCCCATATGGATATTTGAACGGAATTCACCCTTTGGCGCAGTTCTTTCTATTGATGCTACAACCTTACCGTTAACCACAAAACACCGTAAATCTTTTCCCCCTGCCTCTTTGATAAATTCCTGAACTAAAATATTCGCTTGCAGACTTTTAAATGCGTTAATTACGCTTTCTGCTGCCTTATTAGTTTCTGCAGAGACCACTCCTTTTCCTTGGGCGCTTTGAAGGAGTTTGATAACCAATGGTGCACCTCCCACCATACTTATAAGATCTTTTGTATCTAAGGGAGATTTTGCAAAACCTGTAATTGGAATTTGTATGTTATTTCCCGAAAAAAGTTGGCTTGAATAGAGTTTGTCTCTTGATTGAGTGATGGCAGTATCTGAATTTAAGCAATACGTTCCAATGGAATGGAATTGTCTTAAAAGTGCACAGCCGTAAAATGTCATACTTGGTCGAATTCGAGGGATGATAGCGTCCAAATCTTGAATGATACTTCCTCCTCTATACCTCACTTCTGGGGTTATGGTATCCAAACGCATATAACATTGTTGTATGTTGTAAAAAAACATATCATGTCCTCGAGCAATACCAGCTTCTAGTAATCGCTTATTGCTGTACAATGAGCGATCAGTAGCTAATAAACCAATACTGAGTCCAGATTTTTCGTGTAATAAGTGACTGTAACTGTTTTCTAATTCTTGATCTGTTACCTGACCGACAGAATATTCTTTTGAAGGATCAACAATAAAACGGTCTTTCATAGCTTCACGGCCGAGCAACATCCTAAAATCCATGCCGTCTCGGTTTGCTAAAGTTAATTCAATCTCAAAAGTGTGTTCTCCTAAAGTAATTGTTTCTTTAACTACATAGCGCTTATCTGTGATTCCCGATGAACTCTTTACAATTCGGACATCAATGATCTCAGATTCACAATGGACTACTATACTCAAATTATCCTGGATGGGATTCACATCAAAAGATACCCATGTTTCCTTTCCCTTTTTAAACTGCTTGATGTTTGTAGATTGTATTGAAGAGGTTTTTGCCCCTGAATCTATTCTCGCTTTAATTAAAGGGATTTTTAATCCTCTAAAACAACACCATTCTTGATTGCCAATTATACTTTTCTCCATTTACGGTATAAATTTCTTTACTAACAGGTTTTCAATTAAAATTATAACCTTAAGGAATTGATTCAAATCAATCTTGCTATGAAATCCTTCCTTATATTCGCTGTTAAATTAAGTTTTTTATGAATAGATTGAATCTGTTTAGTAATTTTATTTTACTCTCATTGGTAACCCAATTTGCCTTTAGCCAAGACCAGTTTAAGCCAAAAAAACTCAAAGAACCTAATATAATCTTAGACGGAAAATTTTCTCCCAAGGAATGGGAAAATGCAGTAGAAGTCGAGTTAAATTTTGAAATCAATCCTGGCAATAATAGCCCTGCTCAAAAAAAGACAATCGGTTATATTACCTACTCAGATACTGATTTATATATTGGGATTCACGCCTTCGACAATCCTGAAAATATTCGTGCCTCAGTTCGCTCACGTGATGACTTTAATATGTATATGCAAGACGATATTGTCAATGTGAGCTTTGATACTTATGCAGATGGTCGTAACAATTATATTTTAGTTGCTAATCCATTTGGAAGCCAATTTGACGTAAGAGCTATTAATGCTCTAACAGATGACCAACGTTACGACGGCAGTTTCAATATGGATTTTGAAACAGCAGGCTCCATAGTTTCTGATGGATTTCAGGTTGAATTTAAAATTCCTTTTTCATCTCTTCCCTTTCCAAATGGTAAAGATCAAAAATGGAATTTCAATTTTGGAAGAAAATATTTTAATGAAAATAATGTTGAAGTTGAAGTACAGAGTCAGACTTTTGATCGAAATAATCCCTGTGAGGTCTGTCAAACCACACAAGTTCTTTTTCTAAATGATATTACCGTAGAAAAACGTATAGAGTTTCTACCCTATGTGGCAGGTAATTTAAGTGGTGTAAAACCTTCAAGAAACGCATCCTTAGACTATGATTCATTTAAACCCAATGCGGGCTTGGGATTAAATTTAGACCTGAATAAAAACAGCGGTCTGGAAATTACACTGAATCCAGATTTTTCTCAAGTCGAAGCGGATGTTACACAGATAGATGTCAATTCTTCTTTTGCTCTTGAATATCCTGAAAGAAGGCCCTTCTTTAATCGAGGAACAGACATTGTCAATTTTACTGATGGAGCTTTTTATTCTCGTTCTATAAACAATCCATTACTGTCCTCTAAATTATTAAGCCAGGCTAAAAAATCAAGAATCTATTTTTTAACTGCAATTGATCAAAATTCACCATATCAAATAGCTGGTGAAGATCGATCTTATTTGGGTCAAGGAGGTCAATCTTTTGTAAATGTATTTCGATACCAAAGACTGGTCAATAAAAATACACGTCTTGGATTTGTGACTACAAATAGGTACTACGAGGAGGGGGGGTACGGAAATTTATTTGGAACAGACGGTTGGTTTCTTATTTCTAAAAATTGGCGGTTGACCTATGAATTACTGGCCAACTTTAATCAAGAACCAGAAGCTGATTGGATCGATAGTCAAGATAGGATTGATGGTCGTTCTGTTACACTCAATCAGGATAAATACAGTGGAAGTGCACTTTATGTCCAATTATCTCGTAATACTGAGCATTGGAAATCTTATTTTTTTTACAGAAACATCACCCCAGAATACCAGGCTAATGTTGGTTTTGTAGTAAAAAATAACCGACGATGGGGTACTGTATTCCATGAATATCAAAATTTTATCAATAAAAAAGGGCTTCAATTTTTTAGTGTCGGAACCAAAGCTGACGTAAACTATACTTTTCAAGATTATCTCAAAGCGGTGAGTATCGATGGAATATTAGGAATAAAAACATTTTTAAATACAACTATAGAATACACCTACGATTGGGATATTTTTAAAAATTACCTCGGCAGGGATTACCGCAACGTAGGTAAAAGTGAATTGATTATTAGAAATAATCCAAGCGAATCTTTTTCCCTAATGATCCGTTCTACATTTGGAAGAGACTTGGCTTATAATGAGGAAAATCCAGAAGTTGGAAGAGAGTTCACTTTTTTTATAATGCCTAGTTTTCAACTGGGAAACAAGTTTAATCTCTCCCCTTCCATCCGTTATGCTAAGTTGGTCGATTTAAAAACTCAAACAGCATATTTTAAAGGAGCTATTTCAAGATTTTCGACACGTTATCAATTCAATAATTTTTTTAGCATACGCCTTATTTCAGAATACAATTCATTTGCAAATCGATTCTTTATTCAACCACTAGTTCAATGGAATCCCAATCCTTCAACCGTCTTTTACGTTGGCGGGAATCAAAATTCCATTGAAGACTTCAACGATGAGTTTTACTCTCCATTTCGAGTTGATCAGACACAATTCTATTTAAAATTTCAATACTTAATTGGACTTTAGTTTATTCTGAAGCTATATTGACCATCAAGACAGGAACTTGAGCATTCCGGAAGTCATTTTCAAAAGACTTGAAATCCTTTTCAATAATTTCATCCAGTTCCATTCTAAATTTATTCCAAGTATTTTTAAGATCTTCATAACGATCCTTTGATCCTTGGGTAAGTTCAGGGTCATCTGTATCAACAAATCCTTTTAGATGCATAAACTCTGCATTGAGCATGTTATTAAAATTAATGACGTCTTGAAATGTTTTTTGATTGGGCTGAATCAATTGAGCTTCCCATTCCACAAGCTTTTTTTCAATTGTCAAGGCCTTTTCATATAGTGACTCAAAGTCCTTTTTTCCTTTCAACATTTTAGAATAGTGTTTCAATTGATCTTGAGCCCCTCGCATTTCGGAAACTGAGAGATGAATATCTCTGATAGCCTTTTCGATATTGATCAAAAGATTTTGTTGTTCTTTAAAATTAGCAGCAGAATATTCTATATTCGGGTTTGGTAAAATTTCAATTTTTACTTCTTTGATGACTTTACCATACGAGAGTCTTGCTACGTAAGACCCAGGCGCCACTGTACTACCCTGATAGTTTCCGTATACAAAGACGTTATTGACACTAGGTAACGGTTCTCTTCTAAAATCCCAATGGGTTCTATTAAATCCTTGCTTGTGTGGAAGTGTCATTTTTGGACTGGGACCTCCTGGCCAAGACTTAAATGATGAGTCCTTTTGAGAAGTATAACTTCTTATTACATCATCTTTTTCAAGAATATCGATTGTTACTTCTAAAGAATCGTGAACCTCAGGGAGAAAATAATCTAAATAAACACCGCTCACAGGATTTGTCCCCTGCCTACTATTTTTTGGCGTTTTTCTTGAGCTTAAACGATATACTTTTTTAGGAGTCACTAAATGAACTTCATTGTTTTTAGGGCTTTGCTGCAATGGACTCAAATCATCCAATATCCAAAATGAGCGCCCAGCAGTCGCTGCAATCAAATCATTGTCCTGTATAAACAAATCATTGATAGGAACCACTGGAAAATTATTCTGAAATGCCTCCCAATTTTTCCCATCGTTATGCGATATGTAAAACCCTGTTTCTGTCCCTGCATAGAGTAAACCAGGGACTTTTGGATCTGCTCGAACCACTCTTACAAAATTGTGGTCCCCTTCAATTCCTGAAGTAATCAGTTCCCAGTTTTCACCGTAATCTGCTGTTTTAAATATATATGGAGTCAGGTCCATAAACTTGTATCGCATCACTACAATATATGCTGTGGCTGGATTGTGAGGAGAAACTTCTATAGAATTGATAATTCCTTCTTGTAAACCCTTTGGAGTTTTGTTTTTCCAAGTCTTCCCTCCATCTTTAGTTAAATGAATTAAGCCATCATCACTGCCAGCCCAAAGTACCTCTGGATTATGAGTTGAGGCCATCAAACTCATCAAAGTATTGTAATTTTCACCACCTGCAGCCTCATTGGTAAATGGAGTCCCACCTGCTACCTGTTGAGCTTTGTTGTTCCGTGTCAAATCTGGACTAATCACTTGCCAGTCAATACCTCCATTTTGAGTTTTAAAGACAACGTTACCTGCGTGATAAATTGTATTGGGATCAGAAGGGGCGCTAATAATCGGTGCATTCCAATTAAAGCGATATTTAAATGAATCCGGTGCATTCCCTAGTGCTAATTCTGGATATTCTTTAATTTCTTTACTTGATTTAGTGGGTCGGTGCCAGCGTTCGATAATTCCTTGATAACATCCTCCATAAACAACTCTTGGATTGATTGGATCAAAAGCAAGGAAGGCGCTTTCACAACCTGAAACAGAATACCAATCCTTCCAATCAATACCGCTATCTTGATCTCTACTTTTAATTCCAATTGCTGAATTATCTTGTTGTCCACCATACACGTGATAAGGAACTTGTGAGTCTGCTATTACACGATAAAATTGTGCCGTAGGCTGATTCTGTTGAGTACTCCAACTCTTTCCTCCATTAGTTGAAACATTAGCTCCTCCATCATTAGAATTAATCATAATCTGATTATTATTCGGATGAATCCATAAATGGTGATTGTCTCCGTGAGGGGTTGGCATAGGTTTAAATGTCTTTCCTCTATCAATAGATTTTAATACAGGCGCATTAAGAACATAAACTATATTTTCATCTTGAGGATCAGCAAATACCTCCATATAATACCATGAGCGAGCAACGGTAACACGGTCTTTGTTAACTTGCTTCCATGAGGTTCCTCCATCTTCAGATCGGTAAACTCCAGCAGCTGTGCCCTCTGCCTCAATATTGGCAAAAACTAAATTTGAGTTTGCTCTCGACACCGAAATACCGGCTTTACCAATGACTTCTGGGAGTCCCTTCTCTAATCTGATCCAGTTATCTCCTCCATCAGTTGACTTGTATAGGCCTGATTTTTCACCTCCTGATTTCATTTGCCAAGGTAAACGTTCGTGTTGCCACATTGCCGCATATAATATTCTTGGATTATTTTTATCCATACTCAAAGATGCTGCTCCAGTTATATCAGATACATAAAGTACTTTTTTCCAAGTCTTTCCTCCATTCTTTGTTCTGTAAATTCCACGTTCACTACTCGGTCCGTATTGAGCACCCTGGACAGCAACATAGATCAAATCTGGATTGGAAGGATGTATCTCTACATTAGCAATATGCCTTGAAAAGTCTAAGCCAAGGTGATTCCAAGTTGCGCCTGCATCTTCGGACTTGTATACCCCATCACCCATCGAGGTCATCACTCCCCTAGCGGCATGTTCGCCCATTCCAACAACAACAACATTAGGATCACTTTCTGATACAGCAATTGCACCAACTGTACCTGTTTTAAGAAAGCCGTCAGATATATTTTTCCATTGCATACCGTTATCTACAGTTTTCCAAATTCCACCGCCAGTTGTACCCATATAAAAAGTTGAAGGCTCTTTTACGACTCCTTCTGAAGTTACACTTCTACCTCCACGAAAGGGTCCAATATTTCTCCAATTTAGATTATTAAAGCTTTCATTTGTAACACTATTTTTCTTTATAGATTTTTTCTTTTTTTGACTTTGAACAAAAGGGCTGCACATTAAAAATGCAAGTAAAATAGAAAGTATTGATTTCATAAAATTGATTTTAAAAAGAGCTTATTCTAGCTCTAAGTTAAGTTTAAATAAGCTAGGATTACCATCAGACTCACTCTCTGACGTAATCCAAAATTCGTTCTGGTTAATGATTTTTACCCCCTCTATCTGAGCAGGTTTAACAGGAATTGAATACCGTTTTAAATCAATATTCTCCATCCCGTTTTTCTTGAAGTTTTTAAGTGTAAAAAAATACTGAATTCCTTTGAAGTCGTAACCGGTGAGTACCATCAAATCTTCTTCAGAACTATAATCTGCGGCTGTGACCAGAGCTTTCGTATCAATGACCGCAGTGGGTGTCAAACTATAACTTCCTTCGGTTTTGGGGAAAAAATAAATTTGAGATTTAAGGGTTTTCCTGTTTTTAGAAAAAAGAACTAAATCATCTCCTACTACAGTTAGAGCCTCAGCATCATATTCATTTCTAGATTCTTTTGAAAATGTTTTTTGGGCTTCATATTTTATCTTAATAGTACCTTGAGGAATCAAATCTTTACTCAAGATATAGATCTTTAGATTTTCTCTTGTGGCAAAATTATTACCAATGTCTGCTATATAATAATGTTCCTTGTCTGCAGCGATATCTTCCCAATCTTTATTTTTTAAGTCATAGAATCGAATATTCTTGATCAAGTGTCCTTTGGGTGTAAATACATACACTCTAGCTTTATCACCAGAGTCATTGATTGTGAGTAAATTGTCTCCAATGTATTCAAGACCAGAAGTTTCTTCTACCTCAGAGGAAAGTTTGATTGTATTTATTGACAACTGGGCGCTACACCAAAAGCTGGCAAAAAAACCTATTAAAAAATAACGCATATAGTAGTTTTGACTTTACAATATACTCAAAGTTAATGTTTTGGTTCCTATCATATTTTCTATTTTTGTTTAAAACGATATTAATTTTTCCATTTGATTTTGATTCAAAAAATTACAACTTTCTCTCTTTTCATCTTGCTTCTTTTTG
>Ga0315320_10004662_pt1 | contig 11219 bp, 5 predicted proteins | sample M140m21515metaG_FD_203458 | JGI IMG/M metagenome (GOLD analysis project Ga0315320, IMG submission 203458) | Ammonia-oxidizing marine archaeal communities from Monterey Bay, California, United States - M1 40m 21515 | ecosystem: Environmental > Aquatic > Marine > Coastal | place: USA: California...
TTTGCCCACCTTGAGGGGCTGCTGCGTTATGACGGCTTAGAGGTCGTAGAGTTTCCTTACGAGGAAATGCCAAAGGATAGGATTGGGCGAGTGACGGTTTCCTCTGAGGGAGATATTTTTATGCTCAGCAATCAAGAGTTGGTGATATTTCAAGGCGATCGTTACTTGAAGATACATGCGGAAGGGGAGAATTATTTTTTAAAGGATACTGAGTTGGCCGAATATCGCGATGGACGGATGATTGTCGCGACCTCTGAAGGTCTGTATGAGATTGTTGGAAACGAGTTGAGGCGAATCGACTCGGATTTGGGGATAGTCGATTCACTGTTGGTCGATTCGGAAGACCGTTTGTGGGCGGCATCGAAAGAGGATTCTCAGATAAAGGTATTCGATATCGTCGAGAGAGAGGGGGGATTGGCGACCGAGTTGATATATGCGTTTGAGAAGGAAGGACGCAGCGCTATCGCTCCTGTTCTCCACCTGGATTTGAGCGATCGGGTTTGGGTGATCGATCCAGATGAAGACGATCGCTGCTACGTTTATGAAAATTACAGGCCAAGCCAAAGTATTGAAGGCATTCAGACGGCTGGTTTGATGGGAACTGGTCTGGTCGTCGCTGAGGTTAAATCGGATGAAATGTGGTTCTGCGTCAATCGGCGAGCAGGGCGATACAAGGCGGGAGAACTACAGGTATTCGACATCGAGGAGGTGGCGGTACCTTCCTCTTATCCTTACCTTGTGCCCTTTTCTAATGAGCGGCTGTTGGTAGGGGGCTTAAGAGCCGTTCCGCAAGTTTTGGATCTGTCGGACAAGCGCTGGAGGCGTTACGAGGACCTGAACTACCAATGCGCAGATCAGGATGGGACCAGGTGGTTCTTGTCGGTCGATAGGAAAGTGGTATCCTTATTGGATGGAGAATGGAGAGCGCACGATAGGGGCGATCTCATTGATACGCCGAATCGATTGTTGTTGGGGTCGGATGGTAGTCTTTGGGCCTCTGGCGCCCATCAGGGACAGGCAGCTGTGTCTTTGATGCAAGACGGGAAGTGGGATCGGTATACGTATCCGAATATTGGGGGCACTTTTAGCCATTTGGGAACGCTTGAAACGAAGGATGGCTTGTTCATATTTGGAGGCGGCACACCGCAGGCGGACTTGGGGGGGGCGGTTGGTGGAGCTGCGGTCTTTCAGAAGCGCGAGAACACTTATCAAGGGCGACATTTCGCTCCTCCGGTTTTTACGGAGCGAACTGCAAATATCGTGGAGAGAGGAGAAGAGGGGCTGCTGTTTGGGGCGGGCAGTCTTAATCGAGGATTCTCGAATGGCATGTTCTCAGCCGAGTCTCTTGATTTGTTTCCAAGTCAGTGGATCGATCATATGATCGTCGATCAGTATGACGACCTATGGGTTGCCTGTATGGGGGTGGGGGTTTACCGCCTTGCGGGCGTACAGAGCGAATTGCACGGGAGTCGTAACGGTTTGGATACGAAGAAGGTGATTTACCTGCTTGAGGATGAGAAAAGGGGCGGCGTCTTGGCCCTGACAGAAGAAGGGTTTTATCGCTATGACGGAAAGAGTTGGGGGCGTTTTGGCTTTTCCTTCGACCTCCCGTTAAAGCGGGAAAACCATACTGTTTTTTCGGATGACGAGGGCGCTGTCTGGGTTAACTTCTCAAGTCGGTCTTGGTTCTTGGAACACAACGGATTTGAAAGAGAGCACTATCGATTTCAAACGCTTCGCTACGTCCCGGAGGAGTATCCACCGGAAACCAAGGCGATGGTTTCAGGCGATCGATTTCCGGAAGGGGGCCAGGTTCAAGTGGATTTTGAAGGAGTGGACTTTTGGGATCAAACCCCCAAACGCGAATTGGTGTATTCGTGGAGTGATGACGGGAAGCAGTGGTCGGAGTTTTTCGAGGATACAAGTGTTACTTTGAATGGCGAAAGCTCAGGCGAGTACTCAGTATATGTTCGGGCTCGGGATGCTGCCGGCAATGTCGATCTGTCACCCGCAGTCGTTCATTTTTCGGTGTTTCCGCCTTTGTGGAAGCGAGCATGGTTTATCGTTTTGTCGCTCTCTATCGTGTCCGGTTTTGTGGCGCTTATCATTGTCGTATTTAAATTTAGAGTTAAGTCGGCCCTTGCGATTGAGGAATTCAAGTTGGATTTCTTCTCTAACATTTCCCATGAACTTCGCAATCCATTGGCGGTGATTCTCGCCCCGGTCGAAAGAATGTTGCGGAGCGAAGAGGAGCAGGGCAAACGGCGTGATCTTGAGGTCGTGCTCCGCAGCGCTCGAAAGATGCAGGAGATGGTCGACCAGTTGCTCGATTTTCGAAAGGTCGATAAAGGTAGATTGGAACTCAGCCCTTCTGGTGGCGAATTGATCAGCTTTGTGCGAGAGGCAGTGCAGAACTTAGAGCCCTTATGGGTCAAGAAAGAGCAGCACGTGGAGTTTTCGTCAGACCCGAACTCCTGTCTGTGCAGCTTCGACTCAGAGGTTTTGCAGAAGATCGTGGATAACCTGGTTTCGAATGCGATTAAGTACTCCGAAGAGGGTATGGGGATTTACGTCGAAGTGACGGTCGAGCAGCTTGGTGGGTGGGACGAACTGATTTTGATTGTCGAGGACGAGGGCGTAGGAATCCCGATTCACGAGCAGGATAACATCTTAAAGCCGTTTTATCGTATTTCTCAAGACGGTGCGGAAGAAGGGAGTGGTGTGGGCTTGGCGCTGGTGAGTCAATTGGTTCAGTTGTGGGGAGGAACGATCGCAGTGAAAAGCGCTGGTTCGAAAGGAGGGAAAGGCACGCGTTTTATTGTGAAGCTTCCCTTGGATAAGTTTGAAGATAGCTCAGGTTTGAGTCTGGAAAGCGGTTCAGAAGAAAAGGAGGATGAGGGGCTTGCGACACTATTGTTGGTCGAGGATAACGAGGACTTCCGTTACGTGGTCTCAAAAGAACTTTCAGGGGCGTATCGGATCCTTGAATCAGGAGATGGAAGCAGCGGTTTCGAAATCGCTCGGAAAGAGAATCCCGATTTAATTGTTTCGGACGTGATGATGCCCGGTATCGATGGATACGAGTTGAGTCAGAAGCTGAAGAGTCATCCGGAGACTTCCCATATTCCAGTCATCTTGCTCACGGCTAAGAGTTCAAACGAGCATCGTGTCGAGGGAATCAAGGCCGGGGCTGACGCCTACATCGCCAAGCCGTTTGAAGTCGAACATTTGAAAGTCCGAATCTCGAATCTGCTCGAGACGCGAAAGGAGTTGAAGCTGAAGTTCGCCAAACAGTTAATGTTCGAACCGGCGGAAATCGCAGCGACTCCCACGGATGAATTAATCCTGAAGAAAGCGCTTGAAGTCGTGGAAGACCATATGAACGAGGAGGAGTTCGACTTGGAGCGATTTGGTAGCCTTATGTCGATGAGCCGCTCCACCTTGAACCGAAAGCTGAAAGGGGTTACGGGCGAGAGTCCGCAAGCATTCGTGCGGAAAATGCGTCTGAAGCGAGCCGCGAGTTTGCTGCAATCGGGAGCTTTGACGGTATCCGAAGTTGCAGAAAAGGTTGGGATATTGGATCTAAGCTATTTCGGGAAAATATTCCGTAAGGAATTTGGTGTCTCGCCCTCTGCATACAAGGATTCGAAGAGCGCATGAGAGTACGGGGAACTGACTGAAGCTAATTGTGAATAAACCGGTCCGGAGGCCCCGTTCCACCTAGGTTGAATAGGGTGGAGAGAGGTTTCCGGACTCGCTGTCTTTTGTAGTAAGCTTCAGGGTTCGTGCGTTCGTCTTATAGGATTGGTGCGCTCATTTTTCACCTATTGGGAATTCTGTTTTAGCTTTTGGGCTGAAGTTCATAACCGAAAAGCACTGATTTGTAGGAGAATGGAGGCCTCCCGAAACTGGGTTGGGTATTCCGGAGTGAGGGCAGAAGGGGCGCCCAATCTCTGAAAAATGGTTCACACTTTTTATACGTAAAATCAATATGAAGCGCTTAATCAAATTTTGGAGTCTGCTACTGGCGATCGGTCCGACTCTCATTATAGCAAACGGTGAACCTAAACTCGCTCCGGCTCCTCCTTTGGGCTGGAATAGTTTCGATAGCTACGGCGTCTACCTGCATCAGGAGGCGGCCATGGAAAACCTAGAGGCGATGGGCGAGCATCTGCAGCCTTACGGTTACGAGTACTTCGTCATCGATAATGGCTGGTTCGGCGAATATGCGCTGAAACCGGGTACGCTCTACGCTCAAGAAAAGCATGCCCATGATGTAAGGATTAATAAATACGGACATGTGATCCCTTCGAAGGTATACTTTTCGAACGGGCTGAAGCCGATCATCGATCGCTGTCATGAACTTGGATTGAAATTCGGCATTCACATGATGCGCGGCATTCCGCGAAAAGCCTACGAACAGGACCTGCCGATTAAGGGAACGAAGTATACGGCCTGCGATATCGCGGAGACAAATCCTAAGCTCAACTGCACGTGGTGTACCTACAACTACGGGGTGGATATGACGAAGCCGGGAGCCCAAGAATGGTACGACGGGCTCGTGCAGCACCTCGCCGATATGGGCGTCGATATGATCAAATACGATGATATCGTGCCGTATCCGGCTGAAGTCGAGGCAGTGGCCAAGGCGATCAAGAAAACAGGCCGACCGATTTTGTTTAGCCTCTCGCCCGGAAACCGTGTCGACCCCAACGCGATCGAGAGTTTTCAAATGGCGAATATGTTGCGGGTGACCCAGGATGTATGGGATGAAGCCCGCTACATAGATGACTGCTTTGATGCTTGGCGTAAATGGACCGGCAAGGAAACCGACAATTTTTGGATCGATATGGATATGATCCCCTTTGGGCAGCTCTTGATGATGTCGCCTAAAACGGAACTCATGGGCGACGAGGATGAAGACGCGGTGGTCTTGGCGGGGCACGGCTACCGTCGCTGGTCCCAGTATTCGCAGGACCAAATGTTCACCTTTATCACCCTGAGGGCGCTTTCCGCGTCGCCGCTGATGGTGGGAGGCGACCTGCCGACGATGGATGGGTTTTCCCTAAAGCTGCTCACCGATCCTGACATGCTAGCCTGCAATCAAAACGGTGTAATGGGTGCATTGGCGTACGAGGGCGACGAAGTCGAAATCTGGAAATCGCCTGAGCGGGAGAGCGAGACGAGCGGTTGGGTAGGGGTATTCAACCGCAGCGATCGACTGAAAACCGTTACTCTAAGCAAGGCGCTTCTCGGGCTAAGTGGAGGCGAAGCGGTGTCGATCTTCAATATTTGGCAGGGGCGTAAGCAGTATAAACTTAAAGGCAAAACCAATATGGAAATCGATGTGAACCCAGGCGGGGTTCTATTTCTGCGCTATGAGTAGGATTAGGGTAAAAAATCTACCTGCTGGTTTGCTGAAGGGAAATGAATGTGTCTTTTTGTTCGGTGTAATGATTCCGATGTCAGGTCTGTTTGCGGACTCGCGAATGTTTCGGAGGGGATAAGTATCTAGTATCTGCGCGTTCTGTACTCTGTGGTTTAATAAATACTTATTACTCAAGTGGTCGAATTTTTAGACTTCTCCAGGCCATGGTGAATTCACGTTCTCCTTTTATGCCGTGTATTTGCAGGGCTATGAAGCCTGTGGGGTGGGTTTCGTAGACGTCTTCTCGGGTGATGTCTTCGATGAGGTGTCCGTTTACGTAAGTTTGCATTCGTGGGCCGTTGGCAACGATCCGCACTTTATTCCAGCCCTCGGAGATGAAGTAATCGTGGCTGTCGGCCTTTTTTTCCTCGGAGGAGAGCCAGCCTGTTCCTAGGGCTTCTCCGTAAAGGACGCCTGTAGTTATTTTTCCAGGACCCATATTGCGGCGAATCTCAAGTTGAGGTCCCCAGACGCGTCCTGCCCGCCATGCTGGATGATCTCGCTCGGTGACGGGGCGAACTGAAGAGCGGAATTGGATGCCTTGATTGGTGATGTCATCCACCATGGTTTCGCATTCGAATTCGAAGTCCCCGAATTCTGCGAGTGAGCACAAGAAGGAGTTTTGGCTGCCTTCTACTGTGCGGCCAATAATGGCGCCGTCTTCGACGGTATAGGTGTGCGAACCGTTCATGTGGGTCCAGCCCTCTAACGTTTCGCCGTCGAAGAGGGAGATCCAGCCTTCTTCGTCTGCGGTCATCGAGGCGTAATCTTCCACCGTTTCAGTGGCGTTGGGGAGGGCGAATGTGAGCACGTAGTCGCCTGATTTTGTTCGGTTCTTGCCGCCCCCGCCGGCGACGATAGTGAGGTATTGCTTCCCATCGACCATGTAGACGCTGGGGGTCGCGTAGCCGCCCGCGGGAAGCTGATATTCCCAAAGCAGCTTGCCTCGGGTCTTCTCGAAGGCGCGAATTTTTTCGTCGGCAGTGGCGGCGATGAATACCAGTCCACCCGCGGTGGCAACCGCTCCGCCGTAGTTCAGCGTGCCCGTGTTGCGAATACCTTGTTTGGCCAATTCCGGATATTCGCCGAGCGGTATACGCCAAGCAAATTCTCCCGTTTTGAGATCGATGGCGTTTAGCGTACCCCACGGTGGTGAAATGGCGGGGTAGCCTTGGTGGTCGGTAAAGAGATGATAGCCTTCAGCCAAGTAGCGCGTCTTCATTTCCTGATCGGATACTTCCGCGGCTTCAGTCTCTGGACTTGCCATGTAGGCTGCCAAGGCCGCGATCTCGTCTTTTGCGAAGTGAGGAAAAGCCGGCATGATGTTTCCGCCATCGCGGATGATGGCTACGATCTCTTGCTCGGTTTTGTTCAGATTGGCGACGCTTGGAAAGAGGGGCGGTATGCCTTGGCGATCGATTCCGTGGCAGGTTGTGCAGTTTTTGGCGTACAGGACGCGGCCCCGATCGATTTCGCTTATATTGGCGCTATTAGCTGGTTCGTGAATTTTTCGAAGGCGTGAAATGGTAGGACTGTCATTGGAATTAACATACAAGATACTTTGATAGGGATCGAAGGAAGCTCCGTGCCATTCGACGCCTCCGAATAATCCTGGGCTGGTGATCACGCCTCGCTCTGAAGGAGGGGTGTATAGCGTGCCTGAATCGTATCTCGCGAATTCCTTCAATGCATGGGCTCGCGCTTCTGGCGAGATATTGGTCAGATCGGCTTCGGATATGCCAAGGCGACCGAGAGGCGCTGGTTTAAGGGGAATGGGTTGAGTGGAAGAGGTGTATTCGCCAGCGATTTTGGACGACGGTACTGGTATTTCTGGAGTGGGGAAGAGCGGTTTGCCCGTGTCTCGGTCAAGGACGAAGGTCAGCCCCATTTTCGTGAGCTGGACCACCGCGTCTTTGGCGTTCTCGCCACTACCGATGGTGACCAGGACGGGAGCGGGAGGATTGTCGTAGTCCCATAGATCGTGATGCACGGTTTGGTAGTGCCAGATGCGTTCTCCGGTTTCGGCGTTGAGGGCGAGTACGCAGTTGCCGAAGAGATTGTCTCCTTTTCGGAATCCGCCATAAAAGTCATAAGAGGGCGATCCGGTGGAGGCGAAGACCCAACCCCGCTTTTCGTCGATGGTGATGCCGCCCCAGGAATTGGCCCCTCCATAGCGTTCGCCCTTGACGAACTCCCAAGTGTCGTATCCAAATTCGCCTTCTTCGGGAATAGTGCGAAAGATCCACTTGAATTCGCCTGTGACGGTATCGTAGGCTCGAATGTGGCCCGGAGTAGAATCGTAGCCTTCCGGTACCCGCCCAACAGCTATGAGGTAATTCTTATACACCGATCCCGGAGAAGTGCACTCGACCGAGGCGCGTTCCGGGTCAATTCCGAGGTTGTATCGCAGGTCGATGTGTCCGTCTTCTCCGAAAGAACGGATGAGTTCTCCGGTTTTAGCGTTCAGGGCGTAGACGCGATGTTTGACGAAAAGAAAGATTCGTCGATCACTGCCGTCATCGGATTCCCAATACGTGACGCCGCGTGTGCGTCCGCGAAAGAGCGTTTGGTTTTCGTTGTATTCCTCGGACTTGAAGACCCAGACTTTTTCGCCGGTGACCGCGTCGAGCGCGACGGCTCGCAAGGTGGGCGTAGACATGTAGAGTAAGCCATCCACAACGATCGGATTGACCTGGATTGAAGAGCGTTCGTTCGCATCCCCTGTTCGGTACTGCCAGGCTAATTCGAGCTTATGAACGTTCGCGGCGTGGACTTGGGCCAGTTCGGCGTACTGGTTGCCCTTTTGGTCACCACGGTAGGTATCCCATTCGGTATAGTCGTTGGAAACTTGCGCGTTAAGTGAGAGGGGAAAAGCAATCCCGATGCTTGCGATCGCAAGCGATTTCAAACTACAGGGAGTTTTGCGTATAAGTGGAAGATTCATGTTTTCTCAAGGCTAGTCGGTGTTGGGTAATGCCTATGCGTCGGATTGATCCTATTTCCGAATTTGGGTGAAGGCCTCGGTCTGGGCCTTTATGGCGCGCTCGGTGGGGAGACGCTCCATGGAGCTGGCTCCGTAGAAGCCATCGACGTTTTTGCAATTCTTGAGAATGTAGCTCGCGTCGTCTGGCTCTGCGATAGGGCCTCCATGGCAGAGGACGATGACGTCGTCTCGAATGCTCCTAGCCGTATCCACAATTTCATCAATCAGGGTCACGCACTCTTCGAGACTCTTGGCGGTTTGGGCTCCGATCGAGCCAGAAGTCGTCAGCCCCATGTGAGCGACCAGGATATCCGCTCCGGCTTCTGTCATCTTGCGAGCGTCATCCTTATCGAATACGTAGGGCGTCGTGAGCAAGTCCATCTCGCTCGCCATCCGAATCATTTCCACTTCCTTGTCGAAACCCATGTTGGTCTCTTCGAGATTCGCTCGGAATACCCCATCGATTAATCCTACTGTAGGGAAATTTTGGACACCAGAGAATCCAACCGCCTGGACTTGCTCGAGAAATTTATCCATTAGACGCATCGGGTCGGTGCCGCAAACGCCCGCCAGTACCGGAGTTTTCTTCACCACCGGCAAAACTTCATTGGCCATTTCCATTACGACATCGTTGGCACTGCCGAAAGGCATCATGCCGGATAATGAACCGTGGCCGGACATGCGATAGCGGCCCGAGTTGTAGATTACGATAAGGTCGATTCCACCAGCTTCCTCCCATTTGGCGGTAATGCCGGTTCCTGCGCCGCCGCCAATAATCGGTTCGCCGGCTGCGATTTTCTTTTTAAGAGCTTCTAGTATTTCGTTACGTTTCATAAAGATTAATTTTTGTTAGAACCGGCATTGGCCTGCGAATTTTGATTGTTCGATGTCGATGAGGTATTCTCGAATATTCGTGGAACGATGTTCTTCCATCCTATGGAAACCACATCAAAATCGCCATCTCCATCAATGTCGACGACACGAGCCCCATCGTGATGATCAAATCCCGTTCCGCCTGGGTTGAGTGTATGTCGTATCCAAGTTCCTGAGTCACAAAGGTCGTTTTTAAAGGCGATCAAACGATGGGGAGCCTTCCATTCGCCGACAATGATATCATCGTCTCCATCTTGGTCGATGTCTTCGGCATAGACGCTCAGGCTGCCGTTGATATCGGTAGCCAAGATATGTCGTGTCCAATGATTCTCTGGATTCGAAGGCGCCTCGAACCAAGAGAGCTCCTTTACGCCAGAAACACTGGTTGGTTGACTAAGTTGTCCTACGACGGCGTCTAAATCCCCGTCGCCATCAAAATCGGCTAGTTGCGCTCTGTCTGCTGTGGTCGGATAGTCAATACCGGTATTGATGGTAGTCCAAGTTCCATCCCCGTTATTGCGAAGCCAATTGCTTGACTGAAAAAGATCCAGATCTCCATCATTGTCGATGTCTCCCTTTTGAAGATCTTCCCCGAGGGAGTCAGGGCTGATGTCGACCAGTGTCCATTGCGTATTGATCGGATCGGAGGGGACCGTCAGCATTTGTACCGGAGAGGAAGCTTTTTCGGCCCCGTTCCAATTGATGGCTATTTGAAAAGGTCCGCCCGGCTGAAAGTTGGCTCCGGCGATACCTGCCACAAATGGCTCGTGATAATTCGCTTCCCCAGCAGGAATATTAGTATGTATGGTGAAATTGCCTGAACCATCATTCTGGGCCCATACTAAATCGAACCCTCGGTATTCACCAGGATTGTTATTTATGTGCGTCACTCCCAAAAGATCTGGATCTCCGTCTCCATCAAAGTCATGTATATAGGCCATATTATGAAAAGAGCCTCCTATTGTTTTTTCTAAGCCAATTGCCTGACGCCGAACCGGGGTTTTTGTACCACCAGCCACCAGTAACAATATCTTTTCGGCCATCTCCATCGATATCTGTGTTCGCATAAATGTGAACTGAGCGATAAGGTAATTCAGAGCTTTGCAGTGGATGCACTGACCATTGATCAGGGAAGGGCTCCGAGCCGCATTGAGACCAGGTCTTGGGGAGAGGCAGTATGGAAAAAAGTAATAGGGCAAGGCCTACTATGCTAAAGCGTCCTGAGTTATAGAATGCGATAAGATCGATTCCGCCGGCTTCTTCCCGCTTGGCGGTGATGCCGGTTCCTGCGCCGCCGCCGGTAATCGGTTCGCCGGCTGTGATTTTATTTTTGAGTGCATCCAACATTTCGTTACGTTTCATCAGGAATAATCAATGATTGAGATTTTAAGCCGCGATCTATTGGACACCTACGCTGTTTAGTTGCGCGAGCAAAGTGTTAGCGGCGTGTTCGGCGTATTCGACGGCATTCATTTCGCAGTCCATGGTGACGCATGAAATGTCGTCTCGTAGTCCGTTGCGAATGGTGTCTAGAAGGACTTCCTGAGCTTCCGGCGAGTGGAAAGGGGCACCCTCGAGATCGATCATACTCACTCCCTGCTTGGGAAGCAGAACGGATACGGGCCCCACGCTTTCGTTGATACGCTGCGTCATTGCTTCGCCAATACGGCGGCATTCTTCCGGGGTGGTGCGCATTAAGGTCACGTTGGGATTATGCTCATAAAAGACGCGGCCGTTGAATTTCTCTGGGATCGTATCGGGGGCTCCGAAATTAACCATATCCAGGCAACCCGGTCCGATGACGGCGGGAATACCGTTCTGAGCGGCGGCTCTTAAGCGATCAGGACCTGCGGCGAATACGCCGCCAACAATCTCGTCAGCCCATTCGGTCGTTGTCAGATCGAGCACTCCAACCACCCATTTGCTCTCGATCAG
>Ga0315320_10004663_pt1 | contig 11218 bp, 5 predicted proteins | sample M140m21515metaG_FD_203458 | JGI IMG/M metagenome (GOLD analysis project Ga0315320, IMG submission 203458) | Ammonia-oxidizing marine archaeal communities from Monterey Bay, California, United States - M1 40m 21515 | ecosystem: Environmental > Aquatic > Marine > Coastal | place: USA: California...
ATCGCCAACCACCGTCACGCTTGCATTGAGCGTCACATCATCGGTGCTCAAAAGATTCAAGCCTGCACCTGCAGTACTTGAACCAGCCACATTCATGCTGCCATCTTCGGAAATATTAATGACGCCGGAAGCATTGAATGTCACACTTCCAAAACGGGCAAGATTTCCAGCGTTGTCCCCGAGCGTGACTGCACTTCCAGTGAAGCTTGCGTTACCAGCAACCAAAACAGTACCGAATTCACCGTCAGATACATTTCCAACGGCTGTGATTGCTAGCTGGTCAACGTCTACGTCAAATAACAGCAGATCACTTTGGGCAACCAGAACAAATTCCTGCGCATCAACGTTGATTTGGTCACCAAAGTCATTCCATTGATCGTCAAGAGCAATCGTTCCTGATGCTGAAAATATCGCGACGCCTGCCACGTTGACGTCAGCACCATTCCCGTTTGCGGCCCCGTCATCGATGGCTCCGCTGAGGGCAGTGACTGAGAAGGCACCCGTAGCATCAATATCGCCCAAACTAATGTCATTGGAGTCAACAAAAACTAGGCCAGAACCCGACGCATTAACGATACCTTGAAAATCGTTCGACGCGTTATCAAGGGTGATTTCATTGGCGAATACTGTCGTATCGCCTGCCACAATAACAACTCCCTGAAGCGTCTGCGAAACCTCACCTGAGGCATCGAGCAACAGATCACCAGAGGCAGACAGAGCTGCATTCAACTCGATATCTCCACCTGTGGCAGTCAAGCTGACGGCATCAGCATCAATCGACGCATTGGCATCCTGGCTTACAAAGTCAGCATTAACAAGCAGATCACCACCATTCGTAGTAATTGCGTTAGCTTGAAACTGCACAGTATCGGTGCCGCTTCCACCGTCAATATCCAACCGGCGCCCAACACCTTCCACGGTAATAATATCGTCCAAGCCGCCCGTCGAAACGGTGACTCCGTTGCTGCCGGTGATATCGGCAAGAGCAACGCTAACGGATGAAACATTGATCCGGGTCACCCCAACACCAACGGCGATTGCATCGCTTGACGAGGAGATAACAAGATTACCACCGACCACGGATAACGTAAGATCATCAACCGTAGCGTCGCGGATATCTGCCACCGAGACATCACCACCAGTCAGAAGCACTTCGGTAGATGCGATCGTGTAATTCTCGTTCGCACCACTGATAGCTGTGTCAGTAAGATCATTCCCAACGGCATCCTGAATCGTGGGTGTTGCCCCTAAAGCCAGGCCAATAGAACCGCCTGTTGATCCAGTCCCCACTGTAACCGTGTAAACAGAGTCACTACCAGAAACAGAGACAATAGATGCACCTGCGACTGAGGTCACCAAACTGAAATCTGACCCGTCTAAGTCAACTCCGGTAACATTTTCACTGAATGTAACCGTGAAGTCCACAGACGCTGCATTTGTGTAATCGGCATTTGCACGAACGACCGATTCAACGGTCGGATTCAGGGTATCAATGCTGAATCGATCGTTTGCGGTGCTGGTGACCTGCACGTTACCTGCAACATCCAAAGCCCCTGCGACGTGGACATCGATAGCAGGGATCGTTTCATTGGCGTCGGCCAAAGTATAGGAGGCAACATACGTGTCAGTATCAGTCCAGGCACCAGACGAGAACGTGATGGTATTGGTTGGATCTTCACTGGATGTAGGAAAGCTCAGTACAGGATTTACTGATTGATCCATCGACTCGCTGAAATCCACCGTCAGGGTGAAACTGCCCGAAGCCAAAACAGCATCAGTAATCACGAGGTCACTTGCCGTAACGCCAGACACGGTCGGGTTCAGTGTGTCGATCGTAACAGAATCGGAATCACCGCTGCCAGTGTTACCCGCCGCATCGGTGTAGCTGCCAGAAACGAGAGTGACCGAGCCGGTTCCAGTAAATCCATCAGTGGCCGTGTAGGTCGCAGTCCATATCTTGTTGGAAGCATCAAAACTACCGGTACCCAGAGCACCGCCGGTGACTGTCAAATCAGCACCGGCATCAAAACCAGTGGGCACCTCAGTGAACGTGATCGTCAAAGCAGTGTTGTTATTGCTATCCGATAAACTAGTCGCAGCCAGATCAACGGTCGCTGTGGGGTTCAGGGTATCAATACTGAATTCCGCCTCAGCGGTGTAATCAGTCTGAGCCTCACCCCCAGAACTCTGTGCTCCACTGACGTCGATTTCAACATTCGCGACCTCAACGCCAACGTCGACCACATCAAATGTCTTTGTAAAAACGGTATCACTCACTGACCAGACCCCCGCAGAGGGATTGGTCAACGTACCCGCCACAAACACATCGGGATCAAAACTCAGCGTCGGTTCAAAGGCTCCCCCCGTGTCCATGGCCTGATCAAATGTAACTGTCACCTCGAACGAATTTCCGGCATCGCTGTCGGTAATTGACGTGTCGTTGACCTCGACGCTCAAAACGTTCGGCTGAGCCAAAACGTACGCATAACCGGTCGTGACTGCATCATCGATCAACGCAGCAGCCCCAACGTCTCCGCTACTGAACTCCAATACCCAGTCCCCGCTGAGCCCCGCGTTACCTGTGCGGTCATTCGAAGCAGCAATATCTGCGTCGGTTGCGTTCGCCAAAGCTGCAATGAACGCTTGACCGATTTCACCCTGCGCAACATCACATCCATAAAGCATGAGGTCGCCACTATCCGTCAGTGATGAACCGATCTGCGAGAGAGCATCCGCGTACTGCGTCATGCTATCTGATGACAACTCCGTCGAACCTAGTTGCAAACTCCCAGCAGAACCATGAGAGACCAGATGGATTGCATCCAGATCCGCTCTGCCTTCGAGTGTCTGAGAAATCTGAGTGACACCATCCTGCGTGCCGTCAAGGATTAACACCTCTACACCGTCACGGAAACCAGCTACCAACGTCTCGTAGTCCTGCACTCCGGAATCAATGAAAACGATTTCACTAAAATGCTGACTATCCTCTGCCTGGCTTTTAAAAGTAAAGCCGCTTGCCAAGCCCGATGCATCGGACGACTGGTGTGGATCCAAGGGCACAACGAAGCCTGCGTTGCCTTGTGGTTCGATCGAAGATGAGACACTCATTGCGAAGTCGAAGTCAGCAGCAGCCACCTTGCTGTTTAAATCGACCTGCCCCTTGCCGAAGTTCTCGGAACTTGGATTTTCGCCCACGCCATCAGTGTTTTGATTGGAACCAGCCAACGACACGGTGAGCCCGTTCGTCAAACCAAGGCTAAAGACATCTTTGCTGAGGGCAGTCGACACAGCTGGAAATCGACCGGGCTCAATGTAGTTTTTCGCTGCACCTGCTGATGAGACACCTGTGGACTCTGAACTTGGCTGGTGCAATGAAAGCTCGGCACCACCGGAGCCATCCTGTTGTGTTTCGAAGGACTCAACCTCCAAGCCAGAGTTCAACGCATCCAGCCCTACCAAAGCAGCAGATGCATCGAGTACAAACCGCGATTCGAGCAACCGGACCTGCGGTGCAGTTTGTCGCTCTTGCCTGATTGGCAAGGGTTTTTCAGCGAGAAGACCATCGAGCCGTTCGCGCAGCCGCGACCTCATTCGACGTAATTTCGTAGAATTTGACGTGGCTCGGGTCATTAAGAAATGCTTTGCGACTGCTGCTGCGCAGGGGCATGGCTAAACCCACCCCCCATGTGCGTGAAACGAGGACACGCATCATTCTGGACACTCAAATCCACCCGGAAATCTGCCCGACATGGCAAATTGGCGTAAAAACCGGTCTTTATCGGTATCCAGTTGCTATTCCATGTTAGTCCGCTCCTTAGAACACGGGATGTTAAAGTCGTTGAAATCCGATAAACCGGAGTCATTTTTACGTCAATTTAAGCAAGCAGGGACCCTTAGGTCGGTTGCGACAAATTTTCCGACTAACCAGTTTTTTCTACGACATTGGGGGGGGAAAGATCGACACTTTTACTGACATATCCCTTCTGGAATTGAATTCCATCATGAATTGCTGTGATTACAAGATTGCGTTTGCGCCGTTGCTCACCGGATTGGTGTTTTGCGTTTGGACTGCGGACGCATTTGGGCAAGTGAAAGCAGCGGCACCCCAGACAATCGAAATTGCCGAAGTTGAAATCGCCCCGCCGGCGGTCGAACTGGGCGACAGCAAGGGGAACGCACGCACACCTTCTCCGGTTCAAGATTCCCCTCAGCCCATTGCCGTACCCGGCAAAAAGCCCGTGGCAGAGCCCGACACGCCTGCGTTGAAAACGCCACCGATTACCGCCCGCCAAAACAGAACCAACACGACACAGGGCGGCTCAAGCACACCTGGTGAGGATTACTGGAAGCCAACTTCTGGCACCACAGACACCCTAGAGAAAACAGACGCTGAGACGGCACGCGACCGTTTCAATGCTGCCAGCATTAGAAAACTTCGCAAGCCAATGCAGGACATCCGCATTGTGGCCGAAGATAACGCCGCTGCCCCCAATAACTTGGCTGCTCGGTTCATGGCAAAAGAGCCTGTCCTCAAAATTGTTGCGGCAGGTATCAGCCCACCTCGGCCGGACAGGTATCCAATCCAATTGAAGCATCGTCCTCTGTATTATGAACAACCGCTTCTTGAGCGATGTGGTCGCGGTTGCTGCTTTGCGCAAAATGCGATTTCCGCGGGTCAGTTCTGCATGAATACATTTTTCCTTCCGTATCACATGTGCAAGACAAGACCCGACTGCCCCGTAGTCTCAGGCGGTGACTGCCTCAGTTGCAAGCCTTATTCACTGAACTGCAACGTACTGCCATTGAGCTACAAGGGCTTGGCCACCGAGGCCGCAGCCTTCGCTGGCTTCACATTCCTGATGCTTTAGCATTGTGATCAGACGCAAACGCGCCTCTCGTCATGAATTTCGGTCACCCTAATCGCGGCAGTCGCTCGTCAGAACTGTCACTTGATCGAATCAACCAAGCCTGCGAGAAGCACTTGGGTTTTCAGATTCGCACCAGCCAGTGGGATGCAGCGCGTCTTCTGCGTGGTCGCTGCATTGTCGAGATGCCGACAGGTGAAGGCAAAACACTGACAACACTGCTTGCGGCTTGTTCTCTTGCTGTCACTAGGCAAAGAGTACTGATTGCAACAGCGAACGATTATCTCGCATCCCGCGATGCTGACTGGATGACAGCGATTTACAACTCAGTCAGCTTGAGTGTTTCGAGTGTTACTGCGTCAACTCCGCAGCAGGCACGCCCAGCAGCGTACGAACACAACATTGTCTATGGAACACTCCGTGAGTTTGCTTTTGACTTTCTACGTCATTCACTCGACAACCGAAAAAAAAACCATAAGAGCGATTCTCAATCAGAATTTCCCCAAGATGTTCTGATCATCGACGAAGCTGACAGCATTTTGATTGATGAAGCCCGTACGCCGATGATCATTACAGCTCCAGTCAGCAAGGTTGATCAAGCAAAAGAGTCATGCTACCGATGGGCAAGTAACGCAGCCAAAGAATTCCAACGTCCTCGTGACTATGTGCGTTCCGATGGATCAGGACTGATTGCGTTAACAGACGCAGGTCGTAAACGCGTGCTCACATCCGCGATGCCCACGGCAATGTCTTCGATGACCACGACCGACATTCTGCATGCCCTTGAGCGCGCTATCCTGGTCAACGAAACCATTCACCAGGACGTCCATTACGTTGTGCACGAAAACGCTATCCAACTTGTAGACGAATACACTGGACGCCGCACAGCCGAACGTAATTTCGGAGGAGGTGTGCAACAAGCCATCGAAGCCAGAGAAGGGCTAGCACTAACACTTGAGTCGGAGCCAATCGCGCGAATTTCGGTGCAGGACTTCGTATCGAGATTCGCACACCTCGGGGGCATGACTGCGACTGCGTGGGAAGACCGTGAGGAATTACGGCGAGTCTACGATGTCAAAGTACACCGCGTGCGTCCGCACCGTCAGTCCAAACAGGTATTGATGCCGCCCACGGTATGCCGATCGCTCGAGGAGAAGTGGGTTAGCATCGCTAAGGAAACGGCGGAAATGATTGCCACGAACCGGTCCGTCCTGATCGGGACTCGTACGATTGCGCAATCTGAAGAACTTAGCAAACAACTCAGTGAACGAGAGATTTCGCACGTGGTGCTAAATGCCCGCAACCCTACCTCAGAGGCTGCGATTATTGCGGAAGCCGGGCAAGTAGGCAGGGTGACCGTCGCCACGAACATGGCAGGCCGAGGCACCGACATCCGACTATCTGAAGAGGTGACAAAGGCAGGCGGCATGCATGTGATCGTCAGCGAGCCTCACGCAGCATCCCGAATTGATCGCCAATTGATTGGGCGGAGTTCCCGGCAGGGCGATCCAGGATCGGCTCGGCTCTTCGTCAGCCCTGCTGACGAGATTTTGACGCAGGCATATGGGGAACAGCAAGCCGCAAAATTTCAATCGGCAGCACAACTGGGTTCGATCGGGTGGTTACTAACGAAAGTTCTCTCAGCCCAAAAAAGGGTCGCCCGCATGCATCGCAAGGAAAGGGCAGATCTCACGGCTCGAGATGAAAGCCTCTCAGATGCGATGCTGGCATTGGGACTGAATCCCCATCTGGACCCCCTCCACGAGAGCCACTGAATCCGCACGATCGGAGCAATCGTTTCTGTCCGAGATTCAGACGACCTCAATTGCCAAACTGTCCGGTGTTGCGAAAACACAACGGCTGTAGCGGCAAATAAACAACGGGGGAAGAATAGGGAGTTTCTCGCGGCAGGCGGTATTCAAATGCTACGTTTTTCCAAGGTTTTTTCCACATTTCCTTAAAGGCTTGCGTACGCTTTGTTTGGTGGCCGTGGTTCAAACGCGACATAACGTTGCTTGGAACACTCATCGTCGCCTCCGATAATCGTTGCTGATCCTATCTCGTCTTCTCATCGAACCCTGCTTCGCAGCACAGCTATGAATTGCCAATTGAACGCAAAAACTGTCGGTTTCATTCTTTGTACGCTGCTGGCGTTTTCTTCGCCCGCACCCGCTCAGGAGGGCTGCTGTTTTGAGCCCACTTCGCGATTGCAATGCGAAACTGTCATGCAACCTCAGACCGTGCAAAAGTATCGGCTCTCCTACGAGACGGAATATGTACCGCAGGAGGTCACAAGTTACCGCCCAGTCCTGAAAACGCGGACTGAGCAGCGAGAATACAAAGTAGCCAAACCGATCGTAGAAACGAGCTATCGCGAAGAACGTTACACAGTATGGAAATCGGTGACAGAGACGAGTTACCGAGACGAAACCGTCACCCAAACCAAATACGTCACAGAAACAGCAGAGCGTGAAGAGCAATTCACCACGTACAAGCCTGTGGTCGAGACGTCATACCAAGAACAGCAATACGCAGTTCAAAGACCAGTCGTGGAGACCCAGTATCAGACGCAGAGGTATGCGGTTCAGCGCCCCGTAGTGCAGACGCAGTATCAGACTCAACAATACACCTCGATGCGTCCGGTAACGACCATGCAAACACAAACCGTTGATCAAGGTGGCTATGTGGCGCAGCAGGTAGTGCAGCCTGGCCGAACCTCTTACTCCTTGAATTACGCACGTGATGCTTGCGGCAACAACAGTGGCCTGATCTGGGCACCCCAAACCACGCCCGCGACTGTACAAACACAATACAGCTACCGCCCGAATTTGGTTACCCAGCAAGTTGCCAAGACCAGTTACGTGCCTCAGGTACAGCAGGTCCAAGTGCCAGTGCAGGTTCAAACCATGCAGACCGAAGTCGTCTCGCAGCAAGTACCAATTCAGGTCCAACGCATGCAAACGCAAATGGTCACGCAGAAGGTGCCAGTTCAGACAACACGCATGGTTGCCACGACGCAAGTAAGAAAGGTGCCATACTCGGTTCAACGTCCGATCACTGAAACCATCACTCGTAAAGTACCTGTTCAACAGCAGCGGTGGGTCAGTGAGGAGCGTGTTCGCAAGGTTCCTGTCCAGACAACGCGGACCGTATACGAGACGCGAAAAGAGCCGATTGAAGTCAAATACTACGAGCAAGAGGCGATTACAAGAACCGTCATGAAGCCTGTGACACGACAAAAATACGTTCCCTACACCGAAACCATCATGGTGCCGAAACAAGTTGTGCAACGTGTACCTCTGTCATACACCGATCCTTTTGGTGCCGCCGTGGTCAGTGGATACTCATCGTTCGGTAACTCCGGAACATCGCAAGCGAGCGGTGGAGCCCCCTTGGGCAACTCAATTCTCCAACCCAACCCCACGGTTGCACCTGCGGTACAAGATGCCCCAAAAACACGGATGCAAAAGATCGAGATGACAGAGTCCACGACCGAATCCGACGCGGATGGCAATACGACCGAAGAGACTCTGGAAGTTGAGCTGGAAGAAGAACTCCTTCCGCCAGCACAGGGCTCAGGGGACGATCAATCCGGCAACGAACGCACGGATGGGGACTCCACCGAGGGCAGCAAAGCTGGCTGGAAAATCCACTGGAATCCGCTGCTCACTCGGGAAGCCTGATCCTCCGATTGCCAATCTGCAGTAAGAACACCAGCATTGAAGACTGGCTGAAACTGCCAATCAGGATCCGTTCCGAAAAAGCCGAACGCGGACGATTCTTGGCCCCAAAAAAACGCCCGCCTTTCCGAGCGAACTAAGTCTGCCCCGCTCTAAAACGAGCACGCTTGGTGTTCAGTGTTCTTTGGCTCCCCCCCTGCCGATTGCGGCAGGACCATTGGCAGCGTGTTTGTTATTAACGTGCTCGTTGTGACCTTTTACACGTAACACTCAACGAAAACACAGCTTGTTCACCGATAAAACAAAGCTGTTTTGATTAGACGCCAAACAAAGAGCATCACTGCCATCAGCCCGAGCATCGCCATACAAAGCCAAAGTAAAGTCGAGCCGAACAACAATAGGTTTGCCCGTAACCAATCCTGATAAATGCCATCCCAGCAAACGATGGTTAACATCGTCCCCGCGCACAAGTAGGGTCCATACGGCGTTTGGGTATCACGTGTGATGACATAACGCAGCAACACGATCACGATGGCAGCAAATGGTGACAAGAAAAATGCGATCAGGACTGCCTGCCAACCAACAAAGGCACCAATCATCGCCATTAATGTCACATCACCAAAACCCATGGCCTCCATTCGCAGTGCCCATGTGGCCACGATGCGAATCGACCAAATAGCACCACCACCTGCAGCGAGACCCACCAAGGCAGTGAACAATCCGTGCCAGTACTGTTCACCAATGCCCCAAACAGCTGTCACAGCAACGCAGCCGATAATCCACAATCCAAACAGAACTTTCCAAAAGGTGTGATGAAATAGCCCATTGGAAAAATGCTTGACTGCACGTCGAAAACCTCGGCGACGCAGGATCGCGCCACTCCAGCGTCTGTCACACAGAGCAAAACACCAAGTACTCCAAATCCCCAAGCCCCACAGCAAACCACGTTTACCAAACCAAGTCTGATCTCCACTAAACCATGGTGCATCAAAAGTAGTAGGTCGATACGTGAGGACATCGCTACCTTGAACAAAATTTACCGTGGGCAAGAATGCGAGCGTCTCTGAGGCACCATCCGCTCCTGTGATTAGCGTAGCGGCCAAGAGTAGCCCCAACACAGTCCCGGGAATCGTGATCAGGTCGGGAATGATACGTTCGTCAAAATCGATGAAGGTCGCTGCCACCATCAGGACGAAGAGAATGGCGTGAGCAAAAAACAATGAATTTGCGTAGGTCTCAAAATCCGCCAGAACTTGGATCAGTCGCATCTGCGCTGGCAATAACTCCCCGCTTTGTGTTTCGAATTGAAATAGCCACACAAGCGAGATTGCTGTCCCCAACTCAATCAGCAGTGGGCGGATCCAAAACCCAGCACCATGCCATTTTGATTCTCGCCGCAGAAAGCACCAACCAAAGACAGGCAACCGATCCCAGAATGTCCGAGGAGTCGCTCCTTCTGGACAGGGCCCCCAAGGCGAGATAGGACGAGGATTAAAATAGGCGAAGCGGTAGATCATCCAGTTCGCCAATGCGCCGCCGAACAATCCAAACACTGCCACAATGACGCATCGATTCTCGAAAGTCAGGTCGAGCCAAATGGAGAGCATGGGCAGAGATCCACAGCGTAATGAGGGGCGACCGGTACCGGTCGTTGTCGCAACCCCATCCCTAGCATAGCTTCCCGTGATGCCTGCCCGTAGTGGGCCGCTAACCGCTCGTGACACCCCATTTTCATGAGCCTCGGAATGCCGTCGTTTGGTAATAACAGCCATCCCATAATGAAAGACACGTTAAAAGCCCCTAGAGCACCTCAAGATTTGACTGAAACCATCACCGGTATTAGGCTATTGGACAAGGAAGGGAGTTCATTTGATGGCAAATTGTCACGGTGGTTCCTCCGCCTCCCGCCCGCCCATTTCCGGGCTACCCACAACGCACCCGAGTCGTTGTTGGATTGGCTTTGTTACTGACTTCATGTTTCCTATTGTGAGTTCGGCAAGGTGGCCTATTCCACCGACAGCGGGGAAGCTTCTGACCAAAAGTAAAACTTGGTCCGCTCAACATTTCGAAGTTCCCTCACAAAACCACACTCGCGGGAAATTGAATTTTCATCCAAGAGTCCGAATCGTGCTCCCGAAAATCGCCCGTCATTTTATCGCAACTCTCTGCTGCAGTCTGTTGGCCGTTCCATGCCTTCGTGGTGAGGAAACCGAGACGAACGCGTCGCAACCAAAGGCTGTCAGTTTTGCGAATGACGTAGAGCCCATCTTCAGCCAGCACTGTTATGGCTGTCACCAAGGCGCAAAGCAACTCGGATCTTATTTGATGACTGAGTACAGCTCACTACTAAAAGGTGGGGAGACAGAGCAGACAGCGGTAGTCCCGGGAAAACCCGATGAGAGTTATCTGTTTCAACAAATCACACCTATCGACGGGCATGCGGAAATGCCCGACGAGCCATTCAAGCCACTGAACGACATTGAGCTTGAAACCATACGGACATGGATTCTTCAAGGAGCCAAGAACGACTCGCTCGCTGACGAGGGGCCAAAATACACAACTGATCATCCGCCGGTATACATCGGTCAGCCCTCACTTGCGTCGATCGATGTTTCACCTGACGGCAGCAAGATCGCGGTAGCAGGTTTCCACGAAGTGGTCGTCTTGAATGCA
>Ga0315320_10004666_pt1 | contig 11210 bp, 7 predicted proteins | sample M140m21515metaG_FD_203458 | JGI IMG/M metagenome (GOLD analysis project Ga0315320, IMG submission 203458) | Ammonia-oxidizing marine archaeal communities from Monterey Bay, California, United States - M1 40m 21515 | ecosystem: Environmental > Aquatic > Marine > Coastal | place: USA: California...
CAACGATGGATATTGCGGTCGAAAGTACCAAAGACAATAACTTTTTGGAGTATCACGCCAATTCGGCAAGGTTACCTGAAGTAGGGACTCCGGTACGTTTGATTATGGTAAATCGACCGGGCAAGACGACCAAGAAAACGCCACGAAGGCTAGACTCGAATGCTGAAATCCTGACCCATATTAAACAGTGGGCTCAGGCCATTGAAGCCGGTAAGCAACCGCCCAAAATCCCCACTCCCGAAGACGAGCCAGTTGGCATCGAACCATCGGATAAGTGATCTTCTAAAAGCCGGCTTGTATTACCTAAATGCCACAGTGCGCTAACACTTCGTCTGCGGAGGCAATATAGCTGGTGTAAAATGGACCGAATTCAGCGTACTTCGCACTGGCTTCGTCAAAACGCATAAGATAGACGATGTCTTTTAGATACTCGGGATTTCTTGCCCAAAGTGTGACACCCCATTCCCAGTCGTCGAGTCCAACGGAAGTGGTGATAAGTTGTTGTACTTTACCAGCGAAGGCCATTCCGCTGCGGGCATGTTCTGCCATCAGCTTATTACGTTCAGAGTGGTCCATCATGAACCAGTTTGCATGTGGGATACGGATTTTGTTCATCGGATAGAAGCAGGTTGCCGGCCAGACTGGGAAATCCGGCGTCAGCCGTTGTTTACGCATGATGGGCTCGCGTTGCTTGTAGGCATTGAGCTTCGCTTCATAAGATGGGCTGTCGATTTCTTCACCATCTTCGACCAATCGCGCAGAGTATTGTTCGAGTGTGGGGACGTACTCAGAGATCTCTGTGACTGAAACGAAACTATACGTAGTCGTTAGCGTCGCGCCGAGTTTAGTGTTAAGCAGGTTTTGGTGAGTACGGTCTATTGTGAGTGGATTGGGATCCATGATCATCAGGCCGAAGTCTGCTTTATGGCCGGAGACAATGCTGACTTGTAATCGTTCAGGTCCATCCTCTTTCAACGCCAGTACATTGCAGAATTGTTCTTTGGCGATGGTGAGCTCGTCGTCGGAGAATCCCTGAAGGGCCACGCGATCAAAAGAATAGTAGAAATGAGAACAGTGCCAACCCTCCTGGGGTATGACCGATGGTTCAGGCAGATTTTGTGTATGCGGTGGGCGATTCATGGTGAGGAGTTTATTTCAGCAAGTGGATGGTACAAAAGAAAAACATATTTGTTCAATCAAGTAATTCGTTCACACGGGCGACGAGCGTGTCAATTGCGACAGGCTTGTGCAGATAATCAGCGACACCCAGTAACTCAGCGTAAGATTGATGACGATTTCCTTCATTGGCGGTCATCATAATGATATGGATGGGATCCGGGTATTCTTCGCGTAATGATTCGATTACCAGAAATCCGCTGCGTTTGGGCATCATCATATCAAGGATCGCAAGGTCAGGTCTATTGGCTTTCGCCAATGCGAGTCCATCGTCACCATTATTGGCGGTTAGCACATTGTAGCCGGCCTGCTCAAGCGCGTAGCTAACAGAAGCGAGAATATCCGCATCGTCATCTACGAGTAGCACCGTTTTCTTTGCCAGTTGTTCCAATTTGCCGAGCCCTCCTTTGTTGGTTCTATTAGAACTTTAGCACACTATTTTGGCGAGGCAAGCGGCGCAGCAAAGGCATGGTGAAAAACGCCGCTCATCCCGATGGGAAAAGCGACGTAGAGTTCAGCCCTCAATAGATGATAACTATTGGTTTTCGGGATTAAGTGAAAAACTGAGGAAGTGTAAGCCGGTAGGCCGATTAAACAGAACGCCGCCGGTGGGAGCCAGGTATTTCGAAATTTCCTCGAAAGGCGGAAGTGGATGGTCGAGAAAAGCAGAATTCAGAGTGCGAAGAAAATCGTTGTTTTCTGCACCCTGCTGTAACGCTGACTGGGCGTCTTCACCCATGCCAAGGTTGTACAAGAATTCCAATCCCTTTTCCGGTCGACTGAATGTAATGGCAGAAGGCTTGAACTCCCCTGTTTGTGCTTTGACAGTATTTAAGACAAGTTTGAAATCTTCTGCGTCAGCGAGTCGGTCCTCTCCACCTTGATGGGTGTCGATCGCCTTAAACACAACGAGTTCTGAGTCTGAAAGCAGGAGTGTGTCTCCAATGATGGCAAATGTTGGGGTCGGCCTTCTGAAATTCACAGGGGGGCCCGGACGGGTAGGCTGTGCGTTGGGTTGGTTTGGGTTGGGCTGCAAATCCGGCGGCCCACCCGGGCCACCAGGACGGCCGCCGGGAGTTTGGTAGTAGGTGACCCCATTGTGTGACTGTTTACTCATCCAGGCAGCCTTTTCCTCGATTAATGTGTCTAGGAAATCAGCTAATTGCTCAGGTTCTTTGAGCTTGAAGCCGATGCCGGTGGCCTGGCCGTTCAGCACATCCGGATCCACCACTTGCTGGACGAACGTCAGTCGACCGCCAAAATGGGCGATGACGTCCTCCTGTAGGTTAATTCCCACCGGTAAATTGACATTCTCTTCGACTAGATTCTCAAAATATCCGCTTCCAAGTACCGAATCTACGACTTTAGTCAACTCACCATACATCGCTTCCAAATCCCAATACATCGTTCCGTAGTTAGCGATTTCGTTGCTGACCCAGTCTTCGGAATTAAGTTCTCCCTCCCCGAGTGTCAAAAGATTAAAGACTCCACGGCGGGGACTACCCAGAGAAAGATGGAAATGTGCCATCGTATCAAAGCCGGGAGGTCCGACTATTAAGGAACCTCCAACGGCCTTAAATCCGTCAACTCCTAAAGTGGGCAGTAAAGCTAATACTGCCTGCGCCTGAAAGTTATCCTGAGTGGTCGACTTAATGAGGGTCAGTGGATCGGCGAAGAAACTAATTTGTGGTTGGAAATCTTCAGCCCCTACGCTATTACGCATAATGTCTGTGAATTTGCGATTGTCGGCCAGTGTTCGATCAGCTTCGGTGGCCGTGCCTTCCCACACGCTGATGAGATGAGTGGCCATCAATTCGCTACTGCACAAAACGACGGTCTCTTCTTTGATGAAGGAGTAGACGTCGTCATCGTCACCAGGATTGGCGAAAAGCGTCACCTCAGTGTCTCCGATCAATTCTTCGGAAAGATCACCGGCGTTGTTAATGTGTTCAAATTCAGCGCGTTCCAAAAGAGTCGTGGCTGTATCGACATTCTCACCAACGTCTGCAATAAAGGCGAACATAGGTCGTCCGGTATCGGTGACGGCCAAGCTAAGTGCAACTTCGCCTGTCGGTAGGTCCATTAATTCCTCGACGCTTACCCCCAATTCATCCTCTAACTGCGGAAAGGCATTAAGAAATTCGTTGTAAAGTCGGTCTACCAGAGGTGCAACGGAAGCATCGTTACGAATGTTTCCGAAAGATGTCCGTAAAAAGTCATCACCAAGGGCTGGGAAATCATCGACCCGCAAATAAACAACGGTGTTATACGGAAGAAGCTTGGGAGCACTTGGACGTTCGGCCTTGAGGGCTGGTACCGACAAGAAAGTAAACAGCAAAGCCACTAAGGGGAGCCTGATTTTGAGATTCATGCAGATGATAGCCTTCAATTGTTTTTGGGGGAACACACTAAGCCGTTAAACACCGCTGATACCCTAAGGTTTCGTAGAGTAAGTTGATCAACTAGGATTGCAAGGCGTTAAATTGTAGCGATTACCATGAGTTTATGGTGTTTTGGGTTTATTCAGGTAAAACGTCTCAATTTACGTTTATAATCGATATAGGCGGTATTTACGACTATACAGGTCGGTTCAGCAATGTCGAATTAGACTTTGTTGGCGGTCTTTTTGTAGGGCTGACCTCAAATAAATTGCATTAGCAGGGCAAAATAACATGTTAACACCAATCAAATACTTCTTAACCGTGGTTTCCGTCATCGTTTGGGCACCGATGGCTTATGGGCAAGTAGGGAATCAAACTACGCAAGCCGGAGAGGGCGGTCAGGTCTCGTCGACCGGTGAAATATCCAGCCAAACAGCGAACCAGGGGTTCGTCGGCGGCGGTGGGATCGGGGGCGATCCCCGCGCTGCGTCCAGTCAAGCTAGTATGGGTGGAGCCGGAGGCATGGGGGGATTTGGAGGCATGGGGGGATTTGGAGGTATGGGAGGCATGGGCCGAGGGATGATGGGAGGTATGTTTGGGGGCCAGCAACAGCAACAACCTGGGGCTAACCTACGGTTTCCTTTTGTGGTTAAATTTCAAGTACGTCCCATTGTTGTGGCTAATGTAAAACAAAAAGCTCAAACACGACTGACGAAGCTCCCGGGCTTATCCCGCTTTAACAAAGTAGTGGTAGACCTAGAGAAATCAACAGCGACGCTGACAGGTGAGGTCGTTTCCGAACGGGAAAAATCTCTCATTGAGCGTTTGGTGCTTTTAGAACCGGGCATCAATTCTGTCAATAACAACTTAGGGATCTCACAAAAGCTGCCCGAAGATAATTAGTCTTTGTGACTGCCATAAAGCAAAAAGCCCGGATGTTGCTCAAGCATCCGGGCTTTTTCATTGGACCACAAAAGGTTAGGGACGCTGTGGTGGTCCAAGCTTAATTGTTTTTAACCCTGATGGGTTAACGGTAGTCTTAATACCCGTAGGACGACGACGTGCGTTGTAATCGTCGTAATTGGGTAGCTCAAGATTGGTAGGAGGTATGGCGACCGGTACGACAGGAGAGGTGGCATTTGTGGGTCGTATTTGTTGCTGCGGAGTAGAGGCCATATGCCGAGTTAAGCTTGGCGAGACATCAATAGTTTGAGTCTTTCGATGATGTTGGCTATTAAACCCATGTCGACGACCGAGAGTGTCCACACGCATTGATGTTGGTGGCTGGCGATTTACCAGTTGGTCTTTGCTGCTCGGGGCTTCAGATTTTGGCGAATTGCCGGGTAAGGTGACCTTGCTGAACAAACCATTGATGACATTACCTTCATTGGGAATGAAGACGGGAACGAGGCTCACCTTTTTTCCGTGCCCCCCGAGTTTCTGCCAGGGAAGCCAGAAACTATAGGAAGGTCCTAATTCGGACTCCGTTAGGTGCGAGGAAAGCTGGTCAGCACGAAAAACATATTTTCTATTGGGCTGGCGTTGAGAATGATCCGCGGTAGGGTTGTCGGTGTCGTCAAAAGCATAGACGACTAGTTGTCCGTCAACTTCGACAGCCTCTTGTTTTCGATTGTAGAAATACATTCTGCCGCCAAATCCTTGCACGGCTCCACTCGCGGGGACAGACAGGACATCATGAGTCCATATAGCAACGATGCGGGAAGCATTCTCCTCGTGTTTTCGTTGGGCCGCTTGTTCTGCATTCCACGGCATTGAATCATCAAGGGCTTTGGTCGAATCGGACAGGCTCTTGCATCCACTTGATAGGGCAAGCGTCGATATGACTATACAGATTAATTCGAACCTGAATAATGTTTGGGGGGTTATCATTATTTAGTACCTAGCTAGAGAATTTGCATGCTGTTTAAGCATTGACGACTCGGAACATTAACGACTAATCGGAGTCGTATAGTTCTGCGGCGCTTGGGGGGGGACGCGGCGAATTTGGCCATTATATGGCTGCTGTGGCTGCGAGGTATAATTGGTGGCCCTCTGGCCTCCCACGTTGTTCGCCGGTAAATAGGGATTAGCACTGACATCACCCGGGGCTTGCGGAACCGGAGCATTGCGCTGTTGGTAGGCTGGCTGGGAAGGAGCAGGCAACGGTGGTTGAGGGTTGTATGGAATTGCCTGCATCATCCGTGGGTTCCCGCTTCGAGGGAACATGTATCGACTCTGCAGTTGGTTAGTTTCAAGCTGCGGAAGCCCTCCGCCCATAGAGGAAGACGGAAACGCGTGGTCCAGGAGTGTTCCGGCTGGATCGTCATCCGGGTAAATCACGGTTCCGGGTTCGCCCCAAAAACCACGCCCTTCTTTGATTCCGGTGTCACCGTGAATCTCAGTCAGATCTGACAACAACCAACTCATACGTTCTGTTTCCAAGGCTTTGATGCGATCAACATCCTCTTCTCCGCGTACGATGTGAGGTGTCATGATAATCAACAGTTCCTTGCGTTTTTCAGTTTCGACATCGTACCGAAAGAGACTGCCAAGCCCGGGTAGATCTCCTAGTAAAGGCACGCTGCGTCGGGCTACGGCCTTGTCCTTGGTGATTAAGCCAGCGAAGACGACCGTTTCGCCATCCCTGGCACTGATCACGGTTTCGGCTGTTGTTTTATTGATCGGTGCCGCCATAACTGCCATTCCGTCAGGGTTGATACCAACAACCGTACCGGAACTCGCTTCTCCCAGCTCAGACTTCTCGGCTCCGACGACCATGACAATCCTCCCGTCGACTGTTACGCGAGGCCTGACGTTGATTAGTAGTCCAATGGAAACCGGTTCTGATGTATTGGTAATACCACCAAATTGATTTGCCTGACTGCCTGTGATTTGCCTAATGTCTGAACCCACCTGAACAAATCCCTCGGTCATGTCTAAGGTCATGAGCTGAGGTCTGCTCAGTATTTGAAGACGGCCGCGATCCTGAAGAGCCCTCATCATGATATGGATTGATTCGTTAGCAGCACTGACTGCAAGTCCACCGTATCCGAGAGCCGCACTATTTCGCCCCATTCCAAAACCAGAGATAACCTGACCGGCAAGGTTTGCGCTCGAAGCAGTGGCACCAGGGTCATTACCTAGTGTTTGTCCATGCCAAGCGAAACCGTTCGTGGATGCACCTCGATCAAACAGCAAGCTATCTTGCAGGCCAAGCTCGACGCCCGCTTCAAAGCTATCGTTCAGTTCTACTTCAGCAATGATCACCTGAATCATCACCATGTCAGGTTCAAAGTCCAATTCATCGACAAGAGCCGTCAAGGTATCGAAGGTTTTCGGCTGAGCGGAAATAATAACTGAATTACTCGCGACGTCCCAGGCGACTACTACTTCGGTCGCCTCTATCTCGTAGTTAGCAATGCTAGCCTGCTGGCTCAGTGACTGGGTCAGCAGTTGTCGCTGGGTGTTAACATAGGTTTGTAGTGTTTGCCCAACAGAGGAGGCATCCGCATTTTTCAACCGGATTACTTCACTTCGTCGTGTTTCAATATCCCCTTCGTCGAGCCGTATCAAGAGAAGCTCGACAATGTCCAAGTCGGTTTCCGACCCGGAGGCAATAACACTATTCGTACGTTGGTCGACAGCGAAACGAAGTGGAACAAGGGATGATTCTCCACCCCCGATACTACCAGAACCAGCACTAAGAGCATTGTTGAAGGCATTGCTACTCGCATTGGACCCGGCCGTAACCTGAAGGCCGAATAATTCCTGAAGTAATTGCGTGAGGTTGATCGCGTCACCATTCTCAACCTGAAATACTTTGATTTGAGCTTCAGCGTTAGGAAGCTGATCGAGTTGCGTTATTAGCTCTTCGATCAATGGCATCGCCGTAGCGGGAGCTCGTACTACAAGTGCATTGACGTTTTCGTCTGCGGTGACGGTTGCCCCGGCCAAGATACCTGAATTGACCTTGCTTTCCCCCTCGTTGGTAATGGTCAGTATTTCCAACTTGGAGGATTGCGGACTGATCGTTGCGGTGCTGCCCTGCTGACCGCCGCCTTGGTTGCCCTGATTGGCGGAAATACCCGTAATGGCCTCTTGCAATACTGGTTGAAGATCAGCGGAAAGTGCGTTCTTTAGGCGAAATACTCTTAACTGATTGGTTGCCGGAGATTCTTCGACGTCCAGCCTTTCAAGTAAAGCTGCGATCTCTTTTACATCGCGAGGAGCGGCGTGAACAATCAGGCTATTGGTGCGATAATCCGCAATAACACGGGGCCGAACGCCTAGCCCGGGGCGTTGCTCTTCGTCACCACCCGGTTGGTTTGTATAAAAGGACCGAATTTGTCGTTCCGCATCAAGCGCAGACATGTGCTTAAGGGCAAATATATCAAATTGAGTATCTGGTCTCACCGGCTGATCTAATTTTGCAATCAGATCTTTGATGGCCGACATGCTTTCTTCACGGCCAATAAGAAGCAGGGCATTTGGCTTATCAAGAGCAGTGATACTAACATTACTATTTCGAGCACCAAAGACATCATCATAAAGTTCCTCGATCAGTTCCGTGATCACATTGCTATCCACGTGCTTCAGGTTGTGAATCTCAATGGCAGGCTGAGTCTCGCTGGTCCTCTGTTCAATTTCCTCGATAATCTCAATCACTCGGGCCACATCGCTACGATGACCTTTGATAATAAAGACGCCAAGACCCTCAACGAATTCTATTTGGACGGGGCCAATCAAGCCAGCTTCTCCGGGCTCAATCTGAAGCAGTGTTTCACCTATCTCGTCATCGGCGTCATCCGCAGCAGGAGCCCCCTCTTGAGCCACAGCATCCTCTTGAGCCACGGCATCCTGGTTAAAAATGGAGCTTACAAGGTCACCCCCCCAGGCTTTGCGGTTACGGGTTCTCTGTAGAGCCCCCTTATCATTGCCGGCCGCTTTTTCAGCATTTTCAACAAGGGCTACTGCTTTATTAACGGTGTTGGGACTTGCCTTTTCGACGGGAACGATTCCAGTACGCTCTTCCTTACCAGTCGTTGGCTGGTCCAAAAGACGGGTGATTTTCAACCATGCCTGCCTGGCAACAGCATCTCCCTCAATGGTTATTGTGTTGGTCCGACGATTGACTTGAAGAAGCGCCCCGCTGCCTGATCGGGACGGAACGGCAAGGCTGGCGACTTCTCCAGTAGGATTGGTACTGAGATTGAGTTTACCGCCCATCATGCTTTGAATGGACGCTTCAAATTCCTTCCAGCCAATACTTTTTAGTTGATGGACTGGCTTGGCAGTACCCGAAACGGGTTGCACGGCAGTTCGGGCCGAATTGGAGATACTTGCAAGATACTGAGCAATTTGTTGGTGCACTAGGTCTCCGGCAATAACGACAACTTGCCCTGTACGAGCGTCGGGCACTACCTTCACTTCCTTTTGATTAGCAAATGCCGCCTGAATCTTCTGGGCAGTCTCAGCTAACATATCGGTGGGCACATTATAGCCGACAACCTTGGAGGTACTTTGCTTGGTAACCTGAGCGGGTTGGCTTGTAGCCGGCTTGTCGAGCGTTCGAAGTAAATCTGCTGCGATTTTGTGAGCGTTCGAGGATCCGTTCACAATTAATGTATTGTTGGCGCGATTCGCGGTGACCTGAGCACTGACACCAAAATCTTTGAGCACAGACTCTAGCCTAGTGGCTAAAGCCGGAGCCTGATTGTGCTTCACTTGCAACACGGTTGTGTTGTCTGTCGAAGTCTGAGCCAAGAGCAGGGGGTTGCTAAACAGCATGATCATCGTGATGCTCAAGCCGAGTCGTCTGAGCGATTTTTTGAACAGGAATTCCATTTCCATTTCTCTCAATTGTCATTTAGGGCTAGCCAAATTGTTTACCAAACCAGCGTCCCTACTGATTATGCGCAGGCGATTCTTAAGCGCAGGACCCGTTATGTTCTGTAGAATCGGAATAACCGCCAAAGTCCTTGACACTTTAAACGAAGAAAAAGCGAGTAATACTGTCAACTTACAGTGCTACTCGCTTTGTTGTTTTCCCTAGGTTACCCACGTTATGGCGATAGCAGAGCCTCTGCCTGTTCGGTAACGTTCACAGCGGTGCTGAGGGCCTTTCCAGCCTTTATTTCCAGTAGTTCCTGGTCCGGCGTGATAATCGTCAGGTAGCGTTGGTTCACGGCGTGGATTTTTCCCTTAACGGCACCGATCTCAATGTTAGCTCCAATTGGGAGTTTGACAATTTGGCCTTGGTCCCGGCGATGGATCCAAACTTCAACCCGATCATTAATTTGGACCGTGCTGGTAAAGTAGGCTAGTTGGGCGACATTGAAAACGGGAGGTTTGGGTGGTTCAGGCCTCACAGTTGGAGGTCTTGGCTTCGGTTTTTCACTAATAGTTACCGCGACCGTTTTGGTGACCGTCTTGGCCGGCAGGCCGGTATCGGTGACATTGATATCGAATTGGTATCGACCGATTTCATCGCTAGAGACCATGAGCCGATTTCCTGTAATCGAGGCCTTCACTTTGGCTGGAATAGAAGCTTCAACGAGGGAATAGCTGACATTTTGCAGATTCTGTTCATTGACACCGGCGCTTGCACTCAGGGTGCGGGACTCGGTCTCGCCAACGGTTGCCGCGATGGGCGGCGGAGTGAATGTTGGTGCCTTGTTTTCCGGCCCGAAAAAATTCCGGTTAGAGATTCGTTTCCAGTAGTCTTCGTGACTGCCGTCTACCAGTGATTCATCGTGTTCGATGGAGGCGATATCTACCTGCTCTTCGGCTGTAGGTAAAGAGATGGCTTCGATAGTTATGCGGATTTGTAATTGATCGTAGCCGGTGGGATTTACGGCAAGGTCCTTAATTCGGTGCAATAGCTTCTTTGTTTCGAAGCGATACAGGAATTGAGTCAACGTCTTAAGATCTGATTCGCAGTTGATACCGAAGGTATGTCGATGGTACTTTCCATCGATTTCACGAGTAGGTTCATTGGTGATGCGAACGTCTTCCAGTCCCAATTCGGTTTCGAGCAAATTAATAAGCCACGTTTTGTAGGATGCTAAGGCGTGATTATGGTTTATACCCAAGGACATTGTTTCATAGTCGTCGACCGTGCGTTTGTATATTTCGTTGGCAATTTCGTTCGCTTCGTAGGATTCTCGATCCTGCTCCGCCGCAGTTAAGTCACTTTTAAGGTCACTAAGATAGGTCCAATAGCTTTTGGCGCCGGTCAATACGGTGCCTACCACGACTGCTAAAAGCAAGAATAGTAGTAGTTTCTTTTCGCGATCGTTCATGGCTTATTCTCCGTCCTTGTCATTTGACGCACTAACTTGTTCGATTTCGGCTTCGCCGACTTTATCGGAACTGTTAGTACTTGAAGAACCTTCTTTGGCGTCGGTTCCTGTAGAATCCGCGTCGGTGGATTCAGTATCACTTGAGTCGGCATTAGCCTCCTGCTCATTAGGCGGCAGGATTGTAATGGTTTGCTGTGTTCGTCGAGTATACTGTCCGTCTTCCGTTGTGTCGGGTGTAAGGCCTTTGGACTCAACGAGATGGGTGCCACCATCGAGTGTGGTTGAAAGTTGTTCGAATACGCTCGAGTTTTTGAGGTGCATATCCAGAAAAATACTGCCTAAAGGTGAGTCG
>Ga0315320_10004669_pt1 | contig 11208 bp, 6 predicted proteins | sample M140m21515metaG_FD_203458 | JGI IMG/M metagenome (GOLD analysis project Ga0315320, IMG submission 203458) | Ammonia-oxidizing marine archaeal communities from Monterey Bay, California, United States - M1 40m 21515 | ecosystem: Environmental > Aquatic > Marine > Coastal | place: USA: California...
GGTGCAGCTTTGTCAGCGTCCGCTGGTGCAGCTTTGTCAGTATCTGCTGGAAGGCCTAGTCCACCGTCGAGATCTCGTGGAGCAGCGTCGCCTTCCAGTGGATTAGTTTCGCCATCCGTGCCGGTGTCCGATTTTGGAGTCATCAACCCGGGCAGATTCAGGTCAAGGCCCGGAATGTCCGGGAGATCGTTGCTTGGTGGTAGTGAGGGATCGATGTTGGGCAGAGCTACAGGTGTGAAGTCTGCATCTTTGAACCAAGTCGCAAATTCCTGGCTGGCTGGACTCTCCAAGCTCTCGATTCGACTGTTTGCATTTTCTACCATCGCTTCGGATTCATTAGCATCAATCACCTTCCCGTAAGCTTCGATGGCTTTGGCGTTGTTTCCGAGTGTTACATTTGCCAAGGCAACGCCCAAGTGGGCTCGGGATTTGATCAGGGTATCGTCTGTATTGCTTGCAGTAGCAGTCAGAATTTCGATGCCGCTTTCGAGGTTTTCTATGGCCAGTTCACGCTCGGTGAAGATCTCTTGGTTGCCTTGTGAAACCAAAGCCATTCCTTCGTACAGCTTTGCCAATTTCCCGGCAGACGTTTCAATGAATGTTTCGTTGATTTGGGCGAGAGCTTCTGTGTCCTGAGTGGGCACATTCGTGTTCTGGATCAGCTCCATCGTTGCCAAACTGCTGTCGGCGTTTCGTTCAGAGTTGTAGAAGGAGTATGCCACGACGACTGCCAAGAGAAGCAGAATCCCGACCAGAATTTGCTTGGAGTATGGCTCAATGCGTTTGTTGGCTTGTTCCAGATAAGCCGCCAAGTCATTTTGCTGCAGTTCGTGACGTCGTTCGGTCTTGTTCATGTTGCTTTTTAGGATGGGTCAGCGATGAAAGCATCATCGGAGGTTGCGCGCCCCCGCGATATCGCCCAAGTATAGAAATCGCAACGGTTTAGCGTCAATAGAGTCAAAAAGCTGGATTGACGGCGACTTTTGCACGAAAAAGCTGCTTAAGCGAGCTCAATCTTCATTGTGACGGGTCAAATGTCCGCTTCGATTGATGGCCAATAGCAACCACAGCATCACTGTCATGCTGCCAAAAAAGCCCACGAGTCCGAATAAGCTGATGTCCTGCAGGGATAGCCAGCTTGCGTCATGAAAAAGCAGCGGGGGAACTTTCATCGCCAATAGTAGGGACGAACCCAGAAAAACCGCACTGGTCATCAGGCCAAGTACCATCCTGTTCACCGTGGGGCTGAGTCGCTGATGTTCGAGAATAACGCGAACTTCGCCTCTTCTTGCTTGGCGAATCAGAGAAATGAGTTCATCGGGGGCCGCTTCTAAGAAGTTTTCTGCTTCCAGATAGATGCGGCGAGCTTGCCGAATGCGGCGTTTTGGGCTCAGACGCCTCGCCACTGACCGAGCCATGAACGCACGCACTGCCTCGAGTCCGTCAAATCGTGCTCCTAACTCCCCCAGTGTGCCCTCCAGAGAAACCAGCATTTTCAGCAGTAAGGCTGATTGATTGGGAAGTTTTATTGCATGACGGTGCAGGATCTCACTTAATTCATTCAGAGCTCCAGTGAGGTCGAATTCACCCAAACGCTGCCGTCCGTAGGTGCCTATGAACTCCGTCACATCAATGGCGAGTGCTGAATCGTCCATGGTGGGCGGGGCGTCCCCCACGCGGCGGATCAAGCGGACCATGCGATGTTGGTCACCTGAGGAAATGGCTACCAGCATTTCTTCAATTGTCTCACGCAATGTTTCGTCGATGCGACCAATCATGCCGAAATCCAAGATCCCCAAGGTGCCACCCTCCATGACGATCAGGTTGCCAGAGTGGGGGTCAGCATGAAACAGTGCTTCGTCAAACAGCATCGTCAAATATGCTTCAGCGATCGTCTCGCCGAGTCGTTGTTTGATCAAGTCGCTAGGCGTTTGAGAAAATTTCGGCGGAGGTATTTGAGTGGAATCAGGCGGAGTACGCTCGGTGTTGTTTGGAGAACTAGCGGCTGAGGTGGAGGATGCAGCAGACGCCGGACGGTCGCGGCTGGATTTGGTCCTATCACTAACTGATTGTTGCTCGTTTGCTCCAGTTCCCTCGTGTTGGGAATCGGCCTTCATATCCAAGTGGTTTGCCAAGTAGGCAGGTAACGGATCGCCGATCAATTCGTCCATGACTAGCACCCGGCGAGTGCACAATGCGTTGACAGGACGCGGAATCACCACATCGCAATTCTTGCGGCTGAACATTTCAGCAAACTGATCCAAGTTCTGTCGCTCGCGAGTGAAGTCAAGCTCTCGTGTAATCATGGGAGCCAATTGACGGACCATTTCACCAGGTCCCCAAACACTCAAGGCATCGACCCGCTCAGCCAGTTGTGCAATGCCCGCTAGCACCTCTATGTCCTGTTGCATTTTCTTTTCAATGCCGGACCTTTGAACTTTAAGCACGACGCGTGAGCCATCGTTAAGTACGGCGCGGTGAACTTGCCCAATCGAAGCGGTCGCAAGCGGTTTGAAATCAATCGACTGGAAATGTGATTCGTAATCCTTGCCAAGTTCATTTCGGAGCGTCTCACGCACTTGTTCTGTCTGGTCAGGTGCGACATTGGCTCGAAGCTGTTTCAGTTCTTCACTTAGGCTTGGGCCGACGAGGTCGGGGCGAGAAGCGAGGATTTGTCCCAGCTTGATAAATGTTGGCCCCAAGTCAGTGAGTGCCATCCGAACCCGCTGCTCGCGGGTGTACTTCGAGAGTGGGACGCCGCCTCGGTCTTTTAGAGAGTCCCGGAATGGGAGGCGGAAATGAGTCAGCCAGTCAGCAAGGCCGTAGCGTCGTAGCACCGCCAAAATTTCCCGCCACCGCCTGAGATTGCGGTACAGTTGTGGGATGGCGGTAATTTTCATGATGCGTGACGGGGGACTCGGTAGGTGTCAATTTGACCGCGAAATTCAACGGAATTCAGGGGATGCCGCGGCACGGCAAATCGGTGACAATGGCGGGGATACGAGGATGCCCCTCCTCTCCATTGTGATTGCTCGGGGGCCGTTCCGCGTCCCGATTTACCAATCTTTCTGTTTCTTATCTTCAGGTTTCTTCGGAGTTGTTGGTCTTGGCTTGGATTCAGCCCCTGTTTTTGACTTTTCAACTAGTCGTGTTTGCCTTGGTTTTGGCTGCCACGCTTGGGGTTGCCGGTGGCTGGGCTGCGTCGAAGTTACAGGCCGCTGGTAGGTTTTGGAGCTGGATTGCATCCGGATTTCTCGCCGCCATGGTCGTTGCCGTTGCCATGCCCATGATCTTGCAAGCAGCCGCTTGGGAAGCAACAGCAGGCAAGTTTGGTTGGATGATCATGACTCAGACCGGGGCTCGTGCAGAGGGGCTGTCTGATTATGGTTTCTTTCGTGGGCTGATCGCTTGTGGCTGGATTCATGGTTTATTGGGTGCCGCCCTCGTCGCACTGGCGACTTGGTACGGTTTGGATCGCGTGCCAGCTCATGTGTTGCAAAAAGCTCGCATGGATCTCGGTCCCGTTTCAACTTGGTGGCGAGTTCAGCTCCCGCTCGCGTCCCCATGGGTTGTCTCCAGTCTTGTCGCCACAGCCGTCTTGGCGATGACGGAAATGACTGTGGTGGACTTGTACGGTTTTCGAACAGTTGCAGATGAATTTTATCTCTTTTACGCAGTCGATCCTTCGCTGCTGTCGATCTTTCTCGTTTGCGTTCTGCCGCTGATGGTCATGGCAGTGCTGATGATTTGGTTGTTGGTGCAGCGACGGAAGTTTGTCGCGACCAACGTGGACGCAGCTACGCCCGTGCGTGATGATCAAGAAACGGGGAGAAGCGTATGCTGTGTGGCTGCTGCCGTGGCGATCCTGAGCGGTTTGTTGATTGTGTTGGTGCCGTTAGGGGGCCTGTTTGTGAAAGTCGGTCACGATGTCGAAGTGGCTCAGGGAACTCTTGTAGGGACGTGGTCGTTCAGTAGGACGGCACAAAGACTTTGGGAAGCACCTGTCATTTTTGCGGCTGAGTATCAGTGGACTGGCATTCTTGCTGTTTCGGTTGCCCTGTCTGCCGTCCTAATCGCTTGGCCGTTGGCTGCCGCTGGCCGGCAACGTCGTCGTCTCGAAGCGGGACTGGATCTGCTGACGATCGGATTGGTCTTGTTGCCCGGGCCTTTGGTTGGCTTGATGGTGGTGAGATTTTTTCAGCTACCGGTTCCTGGATTTTCTACGCTCTACCAGCAGACGCTCGTTCCCACCGTCATCGCCCTGCTGTTTCGTGCAGTTCCTGCAGCATATTGGGTCTTGAGAGCGGGTTACCGCGGTTTGGACGATCCATTGCTGGATACAGCTCAGCTTGATCATTCGTGGATTAGACGCATGTGGGGGATCGATAGGCCCCTCCTGAAAGGAAGTTTGTGGGGGGCAGGCATCGTTGCCGCGGTCATTGCCTCAGGCGACGTTCCTGCGACCCTGCCAGTAGTACCACCGGGAGTCACAACTGTTGGGACCCGTTTATTCGGGCTGCTGCACAGTGGGGCACGCTATCAGGAGGCCGCCCTCGCGATGTGGTATCTGGCGGTTGTGTTGGTGATCTCTTTGTTTTTAGCACGCCGGTTCCTTGCATTACGTGTTAAAGTGAACTGAAGCTTCTCTCGAAAAAACTCTTTATGCGAACTCAAATGCTGCTTTCAATGCCACGGTTGGTGCTGCTGCTCGTTGCCTGCCTCAGTTTTGTATTCCAGTGCGCTCCCCTGCTTGGGGTGGAAACAATCAAATTCCGCACAGCAGATAAAGAGCGAACTGCGTCCGGTAAAATTCTCGTTGAGGCTCAGGATGGCGGCGTCATGCTGCAAGCGGATGATGGGCAGATCTGGACGCTGCAGCCAGAGGATATCATCGAGCGCAAAAGTGACGACCGGCCCCACACGCCGATTGATGCTGATCAAATGCAAATACGGCTGCAAGATGAGTTAGGGCCTGGCTTTGAAGTCTACCGAACTCAGCATTACGTCATCCTGTTCAACAGTACAGAGGCCTATGCGAAGCAGGTCGGGGCCCTGTTCGAACAACTCTATCGCTCCTTCTTCATCTTCTGGAAGAATCAACGTTGGGAACTGCCTGAACCCGAATATCCACTGGTTGCTGTTGTGTTACGGGATCACGAATCGTTCCTGTCTTACGCCACCAACGATATCGGTGAGACCGCCAAGTCAGTGATCGGTTACTACCATCTTGGCGCGAATCGGATGATTACCTTCAACGTGCCTGACTGGGAACGTAATGTCGCGACGATCATTCACGAAGCAACCCATCAGTTGGCGTACAACTGTGGGATGCAACGACGCTTCGCGGATAATCCGATGTGGGTCAGCGAAGGCTTGGCAATGTTCTTCGAAGCGCCCGATCGGCGGAACCCAAGAGCTTGGCGGGCTGTTGGTAGCGTCAACCAGGTGAATCTTCGACGTTGGATTCAGTACTTTCCGCGCCGGACCAACGACTCGCTTGTCACGCTGTTGTCTGATGACATGCGTTACCGGAGTCCTGGTGAGGCAACGGCTGCCTATGCAGAAGGCTGGGCCTTAACCTACTTTTTGATCAAAACAAAACGTAAAGAGTATGTGAAGTATCTTCGGTTGTTGAGCGAGGGGAAATACCTCGCTGAGAAAACGAAGCGTCAGCGCATCGATGATTTCGAGGAATGCTTTGACATGACATTGGAGCAAACCAATCGAGCTTTCCTCAGCTACATGCGTCGGCTTCGGTAGTCAGCAGGACTGCTTGACTACCCGCTTCGGTTTTTACTGGTCAGCGTAGACACGAGTCGTGTCTTCTTTCGTGACAGGCACCGTACTGTGGTCGCTCACTACGACTGCTTTAACGATGTGTGTGCCGGCTGCTGTGCCGCGTGCTCGCACTCGGTACTTGAATTCCTGGCCGGGCGCCAATTGTGCTTTGGGTTGAAATGCGACGAGTCCATTTCCATCGGTTCCAGCGTCTCCATCGACACTGATGAGTTCCAAGCCTGTTGGCAATTGCATTTGAACGCGAATGTTGGTGTCAGGTTTTGATCCGCTGTTTTGGACAACGATGTCATACGTCGTCTCTGCACCGATTTCGATGGGCCCCTTGGGGTTTGTGATCGAGAAACTGAGGTCAGCGAATCCCTCGACGGTCATCTTACGCTCAGTTTGTGCCAATTCGCTGAGGTCTGCATTTGCGCTGATTTTGATTACTTGTTCACCCGTCTCGACGGGAAGCAGGGTCAGCGGCACGATGCCGTTTGCACCCGCAGGTAACTGGGCAAGCGACCAGAATACAGCGTGGCGGTTCGGGTCATACTGTCCTTCGTAATCAGTACTAACGAAAGTGAAGCCGCGCGATAGTTGGACCGAAATTTCCACGTTGGTGGCTGCCGCGGTACCTGCGTTTGCGACGTTCAGTTCGTACTTTGCTTGACGTTCGAGGAACCTTCGAGAAGGCCCTTGCAGTGAAACCTGCAACTGAGGAGCAATCACTTCAATGGCAATCGTTTCCTCGGTGCTCAGGCCATCATCACCAACCAAGCGAACCGTGTTTTGAATCGTTCCCGCCTTTTCTGCTTTCAGGAACAGAGAGTCAGTGCGAACTTCTCCTGGCATCAAAGTGCCGATGTTCTGTTTCAGTTGTGGCCCCTCGGGGTGCGACAGTCCAGTGGGTACGTCTTCCCAAATTTCGATGTTCGTCGCTTTGCCTGACCCGGTGTTCGATAATTGAAGCGCAATCTCGACCTGCTGTCCGATTAAGACTTGCTTCGGAGCCTGCTGCTCAACTTTAAGCACGGCACGAGTCGCGATCGTTCGGACAGATGCAGCGGCTTCGAAACTCACTCGGGCGACGCTTCCTAGTTCACCCTCCTGCTCTGGGATCAACTGCAACGTGATTGTGCGTTCGTCACCCGCGGGCATCGAACCGATCTGCCACATCAGCAGATTACCTTGGATCTGGGGAGCTGGTGAGGCGTCTGCCAATCGCATGCCTGCTGGGATTCGGTCGTGTACTTCGACATCCAATGCCTCAACTGAGCCAACGTTGCGGACGTTGATGATAAAGGCGGCTGGCTTGCCAACTTTCACCTCGGCAGGGGCTCGTTTTTGAATAATGATACTGGGTGTTTGGGCACCCTCTAGGCGTCGCTCACCTGGGGAATCGGTGGTTGCGTTGGGGGCCAGTGCCATGGCGGTGGTGGGCGGCACCATCTCCACTGGATCGGATGGGTAGGCGGTCGTTGAGGCTGATCCAGTACCGAAGGTCGCTGGTGCGGCCATCGCGGCTGCGGGTACAGATGAGCCAGCCATGACGCTCGCTCCCGCGGCTAGCATCGCTGTCGGTGCGTTTCCGCCGGGGAGTGATGCACCCGCAAAAGTTGATGCACCGTTGGGCATGCCAGCTTGGTTGGGGAAACCCGGTTGGTCAGCAGGCGTCAGGTTTGCGTCAGCAAATGGACTTGCAGCCGGGGCTGCTGAAAAGGCTGTTTCGGGTGCCGCCGAACGAAGTTGGTTTTGAGTCGGTGCCGCACCTCTCAAGGAGTTGGTCGGTGCTGACGCGCCATTTGCCATTGGCTGGCCTGCACTTAACAAAGGTGCGTCTTGACCATTCATGCTGGCGTCTTGAGGCAAGACGCCCACCGCTGTGGCGTCAGTCGGAACGCCTAGTGCGGCGTCTGCCGCTGTGGCAGCAGCAACGCCACCCGCAGCGGTAGCTAGTGAGGCTTCGTTTGTGAGCGTCGACAGATCGGGTTCTGGGAATTCGCCCACGCCAGAAGTTGCTAGCGCTGCGCCTGCTTGGGCGGAATCAGCCAACTCGGCCGCGGTTACTGCGGCAGCGGTTGGAAGAGACGCTCCGAGGCCAGCGGAAAGGTCGGGTGAGCTCGCAGCAAGGTCGGCTTCAGTGTTCGAAGGAGTGTCCAATGTGGGGCTTGCGAAGCCGGTTGGATCTGATTCGGGCAATGCCAGATTAGCGGTGGGTTCCGACTGGAAATCTGTGTCGGGAGTTTGGAACAATCCAGCACCCATGGCGGGAATTTCAGCGGCCAGAGGGGAGTCCCCTGCCTGTGGGACCTGCGGGGTGGCGATCACTGGGGGCTCGGACTCACCGGCTGGATTCGCCGGCAGTTCGTTGTATCCCGCCATCGCAAACGCGGGGGCTGCGTCGCCTACTTGATCGTAATTGACTTGCGTGACCGGAGCCGGGTTTGAATCGGGGGAACCATTGAAAGCCAATGCTTGTTGTTGATTGGCAATATCACTGTGAGGTTGCTCGAGCCACGCCGGTGAGGCACCCTCAGCAATGGGAACCGCGGGGTTGGAATCGACCGCTGATTCCGCATTCCATGTATCTGAAGCAGCTTGATTGTCTTTTTGCGCAAGCGCAATTGCGTATGCCACAACAAGGATGGTGCCAGCGCCTGCAGCGAGGCGAACGCCAAAAGATTTCATGGGTCGCATTCCTTCACGTAATACCATGCAATTCCGTATTCGATCCTGTTCGTTATCAAAAGTGCGGTGCAAAATGGAAGAGCAAACAGCCAGGGATCTCGATTTCAGGCGTTAATGAGGCCCTCAGCAGGTGGACGGACGGTTGTGAAAGGTGTTATTGGCACCTTTGGTAACGTGAATGATAGCACTCCTTTTACCCTGCTGTTTGCTAGCAAGAAGGGGGTGATGTTTGGCGGTAAGCACGCACCGTTTTTGGGCTGCCTGTTTTGAGGTGCTACAGCTCCATTGGGTAACCGGTGAATCATTGGGAGCGATTGGGAAATCGCGCAGCCGGCCCTAGCGCCGTTTTGGGCAACGGATGGACAACCGCTAGCTCGGTTATGAACTGACGTCGCAAGCATGGGGCCGGCCCGCTTCAGACGCTTGCATGGAAGGAGAAGCAGGGTGGCGTGAGGAGATGAAGGACGACAAGAGACATTGGCGTCAATGGCCACCGTCAATGGTCGCCGTCAATGGTCGACGGTAATTGACTCGGCGTAGGCGAGTTCACCCGTTCGACCGTCGAAGTACTGAAAGATGACTTGGGGGTGTGGGTAGGCCACGAGTCGTTTGCCGCCAAGCTGCTTGGGCATGTTGAAAACGTTATTCACTTGAACCACACAAAAGTGCGGGTACAGACGCTGCAGTCGTGGAAGGTCCGGAAGAATGTAGCTACTCCAGCGGATGTCACATTCTCGCGGACCGAATTTGAATTTCCCGGTGGCGGGGCGATCACTTTCGTCGTTAACAGGAACGTGATTGACGCTGTTGTGAGGTCCGCAGCAGAATTCCCAGATGTTGTCGGTGACCTTGATGGCAAAGCTATTGTGAAGGTCCCCCGTCATCACGAAGACTTTCTTACCCAGTTTTTCCCATTCATTGATCAGTATTTCACGTTCATCAAAAAATCCAGTCCATGCTTCTTCTTTGTTGGGAGCATCGGCTTCAAAACCACCCGCACCACTGTGTGGAATCATGAAGGGGACCGTTGAAATCACAAAGAAAAAGTCAGCGTCACTGTTCTTCATTGATCTCAGCAACCATTCGCGTTGGGGCTTGCCCAGCATCGATGCACCTTTCTTGCCACGATCACGCACATCGTGCATGTCTCGATCGCCTCGGGTGTCGATCAGATAAAACTCACAATTGGAAACCCGAAACTTTCCGTAGCTTCGTCGCCCGATTGAATAACTGATACTTTCGTCGTCCACCTTGGCCGGCATGTGGACACGAAGATGATGAGCGTCAATGACTTCGACAATGTCGTAGACATAGGAGTTTTTGTTCCCCTCATCGTTGTCATACTTCATGTCATTGACACCGGCCTCAGGGGTACCCCAGTGGACATGTAAATTCAGCATTTCCTGCAGGGGTAATTTTGTAAAATCAGCATCGGGATCATGCAGAATGTCGCTCCCAGCTTTCATGGCAGCTTTTCCGAAATGAATGGGGTGATCATGCTCCATTGGATTCGCCCAGCCGAGGTAGTCGTGCCACGCGTAGGTCCCAATGTCGCGAAACACAGTACGTCGATGACGCTTTCCCTTTTCACCTGCGCCCCAAATATCATTAACCAATTCATGGTCATCGAACGTGAAATAGCTCGGAACGTTGCGATGCCATTTGGCGAGTTCAACGCCTCGGCTCAGGTACAGCTTGTAGTTCTCCCAGACACCGACCACGGTGGGCATGATTTTGACCGGTAATGGCAGAGCAGTCAGGCCCATCGCTAAACGCCACGCTTCGACCGGATAAGTACGCAATTCTTCGTACAACCAGTCTCCATTCATGATGTGAAAGTGGACTTTGTCTGCCCAGTCATTGTTGAGATGTTCGTAGGTGGTCGCGCGATGCCCACCACCGTGCATTGGGTTCTGATTGGCGCAGGATCCAATCTGAAAGCGAAAGTTGAAAAGCCCATCTGGATTGTGTTTTTCATTTTTTGATTCCTCCGCACTAGGCAGAGTGCGGAAGTGACCCGGAAGACCATGCGGCAGATCGTTCACAAAAACCTGATAGTGGTACACGGTGTCCGCTTTCAAATCCTCCAAGACGACGATCCCAGTATTGTCGTGCTCGATCGTGGTCAGCTTCGATCCGCTTTGCTGGCCCAAGTTGTCTGCAGATGTTCCGTAGCGAACAAAGAAGGCACCCGGTTCCGAGGTGCGACCCCAGACGCGGACTGAGTTCGAGGTGGACATGCCCAGCATCGGCCCATGGGTCAACCGGATTGGGTCGCGACGCGACTGGGCTGAGGCTTCCGTATTGAAACAGGCAAGTAAGAAGACCAGTGTCAGGCTCGACACGGCGACGCTGCGGCGATTTAGCAGAGTCGGATTTTGGATGCTGGTGGCCATTTTCTGAAAGACGTTGTTGAGCACGTGTAGAACCGGTGAACGAGATAACAGTTGGATGTGAGGACGGTTTGATTTCTGACGTGACGGCAGGCAAATGGACGCCGCCTCGCAGGGGGGCGACAGATTCAGCTGTCGATATCACCACTAGATGATAAACAAAAAGCGATACCGCTGAATGCTGATGCGGCGGATTCAGTGTTTCGGGTGTCCGAAAGGCCCCGTTTCCAGAAGGCGTTGTTTCCAGAACGCGTTGTTTCAATCACGGCGGGTTTCAGGCTCGGCCCTCAGACTCAGGCTTAGAGCCCCCGTTTTCTGTCCGCGTGCTTCGTGCCTGCATCTAGTT
>Ga0315320_10004674_pt1 | contig 11207 bp, 7 predicted proteins | sample M140m21515metaG_FD_203458 | JGI IMG/M metagenome (GOLD analysis project Ga0315320, IMG submission 203458) | Ammonia-oxidizing marine archaeal communities from Monterey Bay, California, United States - M1 40m 21515 | ecosystem: Environmental > Aquatic > Marine > Coastal | place: USA: California...
CCGGGAAAAGCCACTGCAGCCAGCTCTGGGCGTTGGCTCATAACGGCACCTATAAGTAGACCACCATTAGAACGCCCTTCAATGGCAAGTTTCTCAGAACAAGTATATTTCTCGTCTATTAAATACTCTGCCGCAGCAATAAAGTCGTCGAATACATTTTGCTTCTCTAATAGCATTCCTGCTTTGTGCCACTCTTCACCGAACTCACCACCCCCTCGCAAATTAGGCATGGCGTATACTCCACCCCTCTCAAGAAAAACAATATTAGACGCACTGAAACTTGGAGTGAGACTAATGTTAAATCCTCCATACGCATACAACAAGGTGGGGTTCTTCCCATTCAATATAATTCCTTTTTTATGTACAAGAAACATCGGGATTTTAGTACCGTCTTTAGAGAAATACTCTACTTGTTTCGTTTCATATGCCGCAGGCATAAAATTCACCTCTGGAGCGCTGAAAAGTAAACTCTCATGCGATAGAGGGTCATACTTATAAATACTTGTTGGGTGTGTAAAAGATGTGAATGCGTAGAAAACTTCTTTAGAATTCATTTTTCCGCCAAACCCACCAACAGATCCAACATTGCTTGGCAAAGCAATTTCTTTCGCATCTAATCCCATGAAATCATATGAAACTACAGCATGGCAAGCTTTACGCAAAAATGTGGCAAACAATCGTCCGGCTGAAACTTGAACAGACTCGAGAAGATGATTAGATTGTGGAATGATGTCTGTCCACAAATCAGTATTCGTCAACTCTTGAGTTGGATCAACAGCAACAAGGCGATATTTAGGGGCTTTAATATCTGTTAGGAGTAGAATCTTTCCTTCAACAGACCCAACAACACTACTGTGATCCGTGAAACCATCAACTAAAATACGCCAGTCAGAACCTTCAGTACCAAGATCTTTAATCAGCAAGCTGTTGCCGTCTGTTCCTGTTGATACATTTAAAACAAGATACTTGTTATCTTCTGTAGCCCAAGCGAAGTGATATCTGTTGGGCTCTTTTTCGTCTATATAAACCAAAACATCTTCCGACTGTAAAGTTCCAATCTTATGAAAGTAAACACTGTGAAAGGTGTTTTCAGAGCTAAACGCACTCCCTTCAGGCTCAGGATATCTGCTATAATAAAACCCGTCATTCACCCAACTTGTGCCGCTAAATTTTACCCACTTTAGAACGTCATCAAGTTCCCTCCCGGTTTCGACATCCATCACGCCGATTTCTTGCCAATCCGATCCCGCTACACTTTTAATCACCGAAATGTACTTTCCATCATCCGATGCGCCACCTAGAGAAGCTGTAATTGTACCGTCTTCACTTAACGTATTCGGATCCAAGAAAACGCGTTCTTCAGATCCTATAGAATCAAATATATATGTGATACTTTGATTTTGCAGTCCGTCATTTCTCGAGATAAAGAACTTATCTCCCACTTTGCGAGGAATGCCCACTTTCTCGTAATTAAATAGTTTTTCATACCTGTCTCTAAGTTCTTTTCTCAAGGGGAGAGCGTCGAGATAGTTGCGAGTTGTTGTGTTTTGGTCTATAACCCACTGTTCAACCTCAGGATCTCTATCATCCTCAAGCCAACGATATGGATCCTTAACTTCAACACCCCAGAGAGTGTCAACTTGATCCATCAAACGACTCTCAGGATATTTAATCTCGTCAGGGTTCAAAACAAAAGTTGAAGTTTCCCTGCACGAAAAAAACAAACCGGCAAACAATAGAAATATGATAACACGCATTTGTTCATTTTTGTCTCAAATATACTTTCTCACATCGAATTACCGTAATATCTTTCAGATTAATAATTAACATCCTTTGAACGCTCATACTTTTTCAATGAAAATTTTTTACTTTGCATTGTTTAGCATGTTAATCAGTTCAGTTTTAGGACAAACATCTTTCAACTCCAGCATCAGAGCACTCCACGTCATCGACTCTAATAGAGCTGTATTTGCAGGCTCAGGTGGGCTAGTCGGATACACTGAAGATGGTGGGCTGAGTTGGGACACTGTCCGTTGGGGAAGTAGATCTTACAGGGCTTGTTCAGTTGTGAACGACCATCTCCTTGCCGCCAGCATTGAATCTCCTGGGGTGGTTATTAAAGCACCACTTGCTTCACTCTCATCTACCACTACCACTTTAGAGGAAACAAATGAAGGGACTTTTTTCGATTCTATGAAGTTTTACAATTCAAGTGACGGCATTTTAATGGGAGACGCTACACCTGACACGACAGGTGATGTTTGCCTATCTATCTATATCACTTCTGACTCGGGAGATCATTGGAAAAGAATCCAATGCTCAAACTTACCTGAACACATTGAAGGTGAAGCTGCTTTTGCGGCAAGCAATGGGAATATCTCATGCTTTAGTGATAGAGTTTGGATTGCTACTGGCGGCAAAGTCTCTAGGGTATTTTATTCCTCAGACAAAGGCGCTACTTGGGTTGCTTATGCTACTCCACTGATTCAAGGAGGAACGATGACTGGCGCCTTCAGTGCAGACTTTAAAAATTCTAAGGAAGGACTTTTAATCGGAGGTGATTGGGAGAACATGTCCTTAAATACAGGGAACCTAGCTTACACATCAGATGGTGGTAAATCTTGGACTTTGAGGTCTGAGGGTGCAGGGCCTGGATATAGGTCCTGTGTTGTTTGGCACCCTTTAAACACACAAGAATGTGTAGCTATTGGATCCAAGGGAATAGACTACTCTTCGGATTCGGGGTTAAATTGGCAACACATCTCTGACGACTCGTTTTACACGGGTCGATTCTCTCCAAATGGAAAATTCTTATGGTTAGCTGGTCATCAATCTGTTAAACGAGTAGACATTAACAATTTCATTTATTCAACTATAAATAAATAAAACATCTGCTACACAAAGCATAACCGAACTGGACTCTCATGAACTCTAATGAACACAAAGGAAAAGAAATGAAATATGACGCATTGGTTTTAGAGGGAGGGAGCTTGAAATGTGCCTTTACAGCTGGCGTCTTAGATGTATTCTTAGACTCTGAATTTCCCGACTTTCAATACTACTACGGCGTTTCAAGTGGCGCAATGGCGATGTCCTATTATATTGCTAAACAGAGACAGCACTTCATTAAAGTGTCTAGAGAATTAGTTGAAAATCCTGAATTCCTCAGCTACAAAAATACTTTTTCTAACAATGGTTTAATGAATTTGGACTTTCTGAAAAGATACGTTCATGATACATTTCCATTTAATGAAGACGCAGCAGAAGAAAACCGTCTAGGTAAAAAAGTTGTGATCGTTGCTACAAATCACAAAACGGGAAAGCCACATTACTTAGAACCTAAGAAAGGAAAATGGCATAACTATATGATGGCATCAGCCACCCTGCCTATAATCACGAAGGGACGAACGGAAGTAGATGGCATCTGGATGTTTGACGGAGGTTATTCTGACAGTATTCCTATTAAGAAAGCAATAGCAGATGGAGCTAAAAACATCCTCGTTATAAGAACTCGCCCTTCTGATGTAAAGATTGAAAAAAGCTATGTTTCACTAATGGCAGAATATTGGAACTACGACAATGAAAATATCTCAGATTTATTTTCTATGGGGTACAAACACTATAACAAATGTGTAGACTTTCTAAATGGTCCTAAACCCGAAGGAATAAACTGGGTGCAAATAGCTCCACCTAAAGAATTAAGAGCAGAAGGCTATTATTTACACGTACAAGATATAGACGCCGATTATAGATTGGGACTTGAAATAGGACTTAACTTTTTATCAAGCTTAAATAGTTAATGCTTTATAACAAAATGTTTTTTGTCAAATCTAAAGCGATCCCCGAAAACACCACCCTCAGCTCTTTTACCAGCAGAAATAGCCATCGTAATGCCTGCTTGTCTGGGCAGACCTAGTAATCTCTTTACTCTTTTTGAGTCTAAACCTTCCATAGGACAAGAATCAAACCCATGAGCTCTCATCGCTAACATGAAGTGAGCACAAGCAAGCGCGGTACTTTTATGTGACCAAACCGTCATACCCCACCTACCCATGGGTTCTCGGGGAGTGGGCTTACGAATACCACGTAAATTGTAAAACAACCACTTAAAAGGAGCTAAAACACCTAAAAAGCCAGTAGAATAGATCATGGGAGTTATCTTCTTGAAATATTGGTATGCCTTTTCTGGCATATCTCCCCTCCTATCAAACTCATCAATCATCCACTTGTTATTTCGCTTCCACAAGTCTGGCCTTGCAACGAAAACGAAAATTTCCTTAGCTGTAGAGGCTGCTGGCTGTCCTAAACAAAGTCTTATTAGTTCTTTCTTCTTATCAGAATCTATGACGTGATGAATTTCCCATGTTTGAAGGTTTGATGAATTAGGTGCTTTAAGAGCAGCATCCAAACAACTGTCAATCACATCTTGAGGGATATCATCCGAAGAATAAAACCTTACACTTCTACGAGAATTTACAATATCATTGAAAGCCTTCGGGTCAGTAATTGGAGCATCGACAGCGGGTCGATTTTTATGCTCAGACATTTCAAACATTTTAACTTTAACCATATTTAAAATCAAAGATTAAATAGACAAGAATAATCCAGCAATCGTTGCTGACATCAAATTAGAAAGTGTACCTGCAGCTACAGCTAACAGGCCAAACTGAGCAATCTCGGCACGTCTCGATGGTGCAATACCACCTAAACCTCCAAGTAAAATAGCAATCGAACTAAGGTTTGCAAATCCACAAAGTGCAAATGCAACAATCGCTTTAGATTTCTCAGAGAGCACCAATACGGAATCCTCTGCTAAATAGGGCATAAAATCCAAGTAGGCTACGAACTCATTAACGACAAGCTTTTGGCCTATAAAAGACCCAACGATAGTCGCTTCATGCCAAGGCACACCAATTAAGAAGGCCAGAGGACTGAACACATATCCTAGGATTAACTCCAGCGTTATATAAGGCATACCAAACCAACCTCCAATTCCTCCAAAAATACCATTTACAAGGGCAATAAGACCCACAAAAGCAAGAAGCATCGCACCTACATTCAGGGCAAGCTTGAGACCTGATCCTGCGCCTGAAGCAGCTGCGTCGATTACATTGACGGGTTCATCTTCGTCAGCGACATCTTCTTGAATGAGATGAGTTGTTGACTTCTCTGTCTCGGGCATAATTAACTTCGCAAAAAGCAATCCACCTGGAGCAGCCATAAACGACGCAGCTATAAGATATTCTAAAGGAACTCCCATAGAAGCATACCCGGCTAACACACTACCAGCTACAGACGCTAATCCACCACACATGACGGCGAAAAGCTCTGACTTGGTCATCGTTTTAATGAAGGGACGGATTACAAGTGGTGCTTCTGTTTGTCCTACAAAAATATTGGCGGTAGCAGACAGTGACTCTGTTCTTGAAGTGCCTAAAAGCTTGCTAAGAGCGCCTCCTAAAATATTGATCACCCACTTCATGATGCCCATGTAATAGAGAACGCTAATGAGCGCAGAGAAAAAGATGATTACAGGGAGAACGCGCAAAGCAAATATGAATCCGAAATTAAACGTGGCGGTAAGATCGCCAAATAAGAAATTTATACCATCATTTCCATATGCAATAACATTCGCTACTGCGTCTGAAACAGAAATCAATATTTTTTTTCCAAATGGGACGTAGAGAACAAAAGCGCCGAATGCAAACTGCAAAGCAAATGCTCCACCTACAGTTCTTAAGCGAATATCTTTTCTACTTTTTGAAAGTAAAACAGCCAGCCCAAGTAGGACCACCATGCCAACAAGGCTCATCATAATTTCCATTGGGTGAATCTATTTATTATCAGATGATAGACCACCATCTTCAACAGTAAAAGCAAAGGGAACTAAATTAATCGCACTTTTTGAAACAAGAACTATTTCATCTCTGGCTTGTAACAAAAGTCTAATCGGAGCTTCTTGTCTAGATTCCGCTTCGAGTAAAACCTGTCGGCAACCACCGCATGGCAAAAAAGCACTCGGAACTGCTATAGGTGAAGGTGAAACAATGGCAACAGCTTCAATATCCTCGCCGGAAAACTGAGCTCCCGCTGCAAACACAGCGACTCTCTCACCACAAAGGCCAGAGGGATAAGCCATGTTTTCTTGGTTACTCCCAACTACGATAGTACCAGATTTCATTCTAACAGCTGATCCAACCTGAAAACCTGAATACGGAGCATACGCTTTTGACGCTGCTTCATGCGCTTTCTTTAAAAGCACTTTATCGATTTCGGGTAAGTCTAGTTCATCGGTGGGTGTTAAGACACACCTCACCTCCATCTCTTCATACTTCATTCAAGCAAGATAGCACGAATTACTACAAAACAGGGCAAGGATTACCGAAGCTTGATAAAATCAATAACACATCAGCAACCGTTACAGCATCGTCACCATTCACATCACTCACACAACCGACAGCACACCCAAAGTCTGACAGTATCATTAACAGGTCACTTACTTCTACATATCCATTTGAATTCAAATCAAGAGGACAAAGAGAAACGCCATCACAATCGAATCCTTCTGAAGGATATATACAAGTGGCAGGATCAGTTGCATTTGGGTCATAGTTACAAGCATCTAGCTCCATACATCCATAAATAACCGCAAGTTCAAGACAAAACTCATGATCCGCTTGGGAACCGAAATCTCCTCCTTCCACGATCTGTGCCAAAACTGTACCCGACTCGTCAACCAGCTCGTAGTTACCAGTAACCCCACCATAGGTCATTCCATCGCCATATGAATCCATCACAGATAATGTGTAACATCCAATTGCTAAACACGTGGTCTCTACATATTCAGTTTGGGCTGTCGAATACGCGCCTCCCGACCACACTGTCGCTCCATTGGCATCTGTTACAGTCCATGTTGTCTCTTCAGGATAATTGTCCGTTAAGAGTGTAAGCGTTGCTTGTTCCCCACTTAGTGTAACAAACTGAGTTGATAATTGATTGTTTGAAAGATCTTCATCATCACCGTCTGAAGAGGCTAAAACAACTGATACATCAATGTCATGAGTTCCATTGCCCAAATCCACACAGGAATCACCACTTGGACATAATGCGATATCAACAGCTGATCCAGAAGATAAGGAACCAGTCCAAGCTTGGGTTGTAGTCCCCGTTCCGTTCAATGAATACGTCAGAGAGAAATCCGCGATTGTTTGAATGCCAAGATTAACAATAGAAATGGACGGGCTCACTGCTGTTCCACACCCCGCAGAACTTAACCCAGACACACCCTGAACAGCGACATCCCAGTCAGCGCCACCGACACCTTGAGTAATGGTAACATTTGAATTAGAAATATCAAAAAAGACATTGCCTTCCCCCTTAATTTTAAATCTAGCAGTCGTTGTTGTAATATATGGAATGAGTACTACAGCTGAGCCGGTATTTGCAACTCCGGTAGCTAACACAGTAGGAAATGAGTATCCCCCATCAGTTGAAAGTAAAATTTCAACAGAAGAACAGTTTACAGGAGATTGATTTGTTCCTGCAACATCCCATGTAATAGTCGCAAAACCATTTGGCACTGACCCACCGTTGGGAGAGGTTAACACAAATGGACCCGAATTCCCGTCAACAGAAAGAGACATTAACTCATCAACAAAAGCTCCACCCCCAGCGACATTATCTCTCACAGAACACTTAAATTGAAGACCTCTAGAGTATGATGGTAAGTGCTCACCAATTGTCGTCGTTCCATTCACCAAATCAGATATACGTGGGAATACACGGGTGTTTGAGGTGGTTGAAGACCAAGATCTAAATATTGGTTGGTTGCCCGACGGATTCGTAAGATTGCCATCATTACTTGATGTCTGGGGTCCTAAATCGTATTGCTCCCAGTTATATGTGATAGCGTCTCCATCAGAATCTAAACCTGAGGCTATGAGTTCAAATGGAGTATTTGCAGGAATCGTTGAACCGCTATTAAAAGTTGTAACTGTGGGAATATTGTTATTCGTTGATGTAGGAACATCACAAGAGTTTCCATTACCGTTTACAGTAAAAGAAATCATCTCATTGATACTGTGATTGTGGAAATGATCGTCTGAATTTGACTGAAGATTAGGCGCACAAATTCCGGCGTATCCCATAATAGTAGATGCTGAGCCCGGCTCGTAAGCAGCTCCACTTGATCTATTACAACTGTTGTTCTGTGTATGATTTCCACCCCATTGATGCCCCATTTCATGGGCTACATAGTCTATATCGAAGGGATCGTTAACAGGTGAGGTTTGGCCTGTTACACCTCCCGCTTTATTTCCTCCACAAGGAGATTGCAAATAAGCTACACCTCCACCTCCAGTAGAGAAAACGTGACCTATATCATAGTTATTATAACCGATATTGCTGTCACAAGTGCTTTGATTTTGGCTCAACATAGTCCCTCCATTTCCGTTTGAATACGGATCAGAACCGCTATTTAAGAAAATGACACTCTCGTTGTTATCTACAATAATCATTCTGATACAAACGTCCCTCTCAAACACTCCATTCACCCTGGCCATAGACGTATTCATTGCAGCTAATGCACCTGCAATAGTTCCACCATGATATTGTGCGTACTCACCTGTGCAGGCAAGTGCAAGACGGTAAGTGCGTAGAGTAGAACCATTGCTAACTCCCATGATTTTTTGCATTCCTAACTGCATACCCATTTGTAGGATTTCGTTGGGGTTAGATGGTTTTGCAGGCTTTACTGGTTTTGCTTGTGTCGGAGCAAGTTTGTCTATTACAGAACTCAAGTTATCGTTTTCTACTAAACATCCACCGTGCACCTTATCCGTAGTTTCATAAAAACTTGCTTTCGTGTAGCTTATGCATTTTGTTAAATCTCCAATTGTATATGGATCTATATAAACTGTTGACCCCGAATTTAGAATCATCGCATGAAATCCTTGAGGTGTAAGGTCAAACCTAACGATATAAGTAGGATTCTCAACTCCTTGACCTAAGTATACTTGTATCTCAGGATATTTTTCAGCCAAACCTGGCGCCATCACAGGACTGTTCACAAACGAGAATGTTTCCATTGTTCCATCTGGCATCGGCAATTCTATTACGGCTGATGAATTTCTTGCTGAAACGTCATTTTCATGAGGTGCAGAATCTAAAACCTGACGGATAGCATCTATGTCCAATCCTACTGTTCTATACTTCGCAGGTTGAATTGTGGGGTTACCATCATCTGAACGCAAATTAACCTCAGACCAATAACTTCCTTGAGCATAAGTGGAATTAATATTCCCCTGTAGAAAAGAGGAACAAATGAAGAAAATAACAACTGTGAAAAAAGAAATAAATAGACGCATGGTTCTAATAGATAGGGTTCAAGAACTTTCTAAAATCTAAACGCTATAATCCCTAAACGGTTGCCTCTTGCTTATTTTTTTCCTTTCTTTTTTCTCCCATTGAAGGAAGGCTTGTTCCAAATCTTTATAGCATCCTCTAATTCAACTCCCTCAATCACCTCTACAACAAGCCCATCAGAAAGTCCCAGTTTAACATTTCGACGCTCGAAAGTATTAGGGGACGTTTTCACATCTACAAATGCTTGACGTCTTTCATACTGTACCAGATTTTCACTAATTGTAAGTACAGAGTCTCGCCTATCTAGTTCAACATCAGCGTTTGCTGAGTATCCAGCTCTCAGGAATTGGCCTTCCTTTAGAGTAACTGCAGCTTTGATCTCAAATTGGATCGCACCGGACTCTTCAACACCTTTTGGAGCAATATGCTCTAATGTAGCAGGATAACTTGCTCCATCAATAGCCCCAATGGTAAGAACAATATCCATCCCCTCATGTAGTTTCTCTACTTCACTTTCATCAATTTTTCCAACAAAAATTAAGTCTTGCATATCAGCAACTGATGCTACAGTAGAACCATCATTAAAATTGTTTGCTTCAATCACACTATTCCCTTTTTTTACAGGGACGTCAAGCACCATACCGTCAATCGTTGAACGAATCAGTGTGTTAGACTTCGAACCTCCTCGTGAGGTTACACCTTCACGTACTATTCGAAGGTTATCTTCTGCACCAAGCATTTCCTCATTTGACTCGTTTAATGCTAACTCAAATCTCTGCATATCCATTGCCGAAACAACGCCTTGTTCAAATAATGCAGCATTCCTATCATATGTTGTTTTTGCATCATCTCTTGATATCTTAGCTCTTGATAGGCGATTCTCTGCATTTGAAAGAGATGCAATATTCGGCACAATTGTAACTTCTGCAAGGATTTCTCCCGCTTTTACCAAATCACCTGCTTCAATATGTACCTCCCTGACTATACCACTTACTTGTGGTTTAATTAATATCTCTTGTCGAGGCTGAATACTCCCGGAAGCAACTGTTTTTAAAATAACATTTCCAACCTCAGGGGATTTTGTGTCAAAAACAGCCTGTGAGGTCTGTTCTTTTTCATAAAGAAAATTCACTGTATACAAAGCAGTTCCAACTACCAATACAACAAAGCCCATGAGGGCGTATAATCTACCTTTTTTCATTCTGTTCTAATTGCTTCTACTGGACGAATTGCTACTGCACGAATGGCCGGCAATATACCCGCAATAATGCCCATTATGAGCATCACCCCAAGGGCGATAAGTACAGTATGTAATGATATTTCTGGATTACGAAAACTTCCTCCTGCTCCCCCCATTGACGTGAGCAATGTGTTTACGCCCTCTAGGGACGCGACTCCAAGCGACACACCTGCAAGTCCGCTTAGCACAGTAAGGAACATGGTTTCAGCCATGATTTGGCGCATAACTGTAAAAGGAGTAGCACCCATAGCTCGGCGAATACCAAGCTCCTTAGTGCGCTCTCTAACTGTTATTAGCATAATATTCATTATTCCTATGGCTCCTGCAAGTAAGGCTAGCCCTCCAAATATGAATGAAATAAGTCGAAATGCTCCAAAGATTGTTTCAATTTCTTCAAAAGCTGAAGCCATAGACCAATGCCCCAAAGCCCTTGTATCATCTGGATGAACGCTTTTGCGTTGCTTCATTAGAGACATCACCTCCGCGGCAGAAGAATCCGCGTGAATATTCTCATCCATTAATAGACTATACCACCCTACCAAATCACCTTGATTAAATGCTTTACCAAAAGTCGTATATGGGATGAAAATGCTTTGGTTATCCT
>Ga0315320_10004676_pt1 | contig 11206 bp, 9 predicted proteins | sample M140m21515metaG_FD_203458 | JGI IMG/M metagenome (GOLD analysis project Ga0315320, IMG submission 203458) | Ammonia-oxidizing marine archaeal communities from Monterey Bay, California, United States - M1 40m 21515 | ecosystem: Environmental > Aquatic > Marine > Coastal | place: USA: California...
AGAGACCATCTCTAATTGCAATGTTAGTTAGGATAGCCTGATCCTTTGCAGAGTATCCATTGAACTCTGGGAAGTTATCCTTACCTGAGAAACTACTATCCTCACCATTCACTCTCTCATCTAAACCATACTTCAACCACTCTTCTAGAATAGCCTTAGCTTCATCACATACTTTCCAGAAGGTGATACCAGCTTCTAGTTGTCTAGAATCCCAGTAGTCTTCAGTATCACAATCCATATAAACAAAACAGTCTCTCTTGGTGACTGTCTTCTGAATAGTATTACCAATGACTAGAAGACAAGGATCATCTTCCATAGTGGAATCCACATAGTCAAATAGATCTGGGTGAAGAACATCCTCAGTATCACACAGAACAATCTTATCACCCTCATTCAGAGACTTCATTGCCTCCAGAATCATCACAGGTTTCCAACTACACCAACCATACTTCTTATCTTCTGTGAAGTAGTCTTTGTTTTCCTTATATGTTTTTGTCTTCTTTAGGTCAGTGAGACCATAACGAAATGCCTTAGCACCTCTTTTCTCTGCTGTATCAGAGATATACTTCTGATACCTTTTGAATAACTTACCACCGTAAGCAAATGTAATCAAGTTCCAAGTCATTAGAAATCCAGAATAGTCCAGTGAGAAGGATAGAGATCCTTAGTAGATTTATGTGCGTTGTTAGGTCCAAACCAAGTCTTAGGTGCAATCACCTTTCCTCTATTTGCCAACCAGGCTCCCCACCATGAGAATGTAGAGTTAGAGATAATGAAATCACTACACTGTGTCATCATATAGAGATCATGATAAGGACCAGTTTCATCAGAGATAATAAACCTATCGGGTTGGAATAGTTCTTGACCAAAAGCCCACAGTGGATCATCAGTGAATACAACGACTTGTCTATCAGGATCAAACTTCTTCAGTGCCTGTTTATAATAATCAAGACCTAAGTTGTGATGATTCAATGCATTGATTAGATAATCACCTCTACGAACATGTAAGGCAATAGGTTCCTGATCAAATACTTCTTCTATAATCTCCTTACATTCATCTTGAATCTTCTTCTTGAATGTAAATTCTTTTCTGATCCTATCTTCTATGTGTAGAAAGTATTTCTCTGTTTGAAAGAAACCAATCAGGTTGTAGTCCTTACCAATCTTGAAGATACTCTCATCATAGTGAAAGTCTTTCTCTTGATAGTTCTTATCAGTAGGAACAAACCCAAGTCTGTCTGGTTTGATATCAAATGCATCAAACAATTCAATACGAAGTAAGTTACCTAATGTATCCTGAACCACATCAGTATGGTTAGGTATACAAAAAGATGTCCCAATTTTATCTGCCACACCAATCAGTGTAGCATATTGGAACATCTGATTACCAAGTTGACCTAGTTTTCCTAGGTAGTTTAATCCAATCATTTGTATTTCTTTAGATACTTCTGTTCAGAATAATATTGTCTGAGTTCGTCTTCACTTAGGGACTGCAAGAAGTTCCATAGTGCAATATTATCTTGCATGTGAGGGTTTCCATGATAGGAAATAGGCCATGAATTATTGCCTCTACTATGTTCGAGATGATAGATCCAATCCTCAATCCTACCAACATTGTATCCTAGTTTTACGAACCTGTGAATTCTTTCCTTATCTTCTGGAGCCGATCCACGGAAATTCTCATTTTCCATTCCTCCTTCAATGTACGAAGAGCGTTTGAAAAATTGCACATGACCACTTTCTGCATTGTCGATCTCTACTTTGTTTTCTAGATGTGAGAACTCACAGTCATTGGATAGAAAATTAGATACCATTTGATCGGTAGCATAGATTTTCTTTTGCCAAGGACCAATACCATAGGGATAGATTACATCATACCCACCCTTTGTGAGGAAGTCTTGTGCCTGTAAGTATGTCCTAGTAGGCATCAATACATCACAATCGTAGTTAGCAACTACTTCTGTATCACACAGATGCAACATCTCATTGAGATATCTCATACGATAGAATACAGGATCATCAGGATCTGACTCTTCAAATATATGAGTCAGGTTGTTGATCTTATCACCTAGGTATTCAGAGATCTGAGGAAGAACCTCTTCTCTGAATACTGATTTCCTATCTACCTCTTTGATAATAACACGAGTATCAAAATTCTCTAGAAGGAAACAACAAATCGTAATCACATTCCTCATCCTATCTTCTGATTCGATTCGGATAGGAATAATGAATGTTGTATCTTTTAAATCATGCATATCAGTTAGGGATAACACTCCAGTCTTCGGGATACAAATCCCTACAATCATTTACAGCCTCTAGAACAGGACCATACCAGTGCTCAGGAACCACCACAGGTTGGGTTCTACCCTTCTGTAACCACGCTCCCCACCACCCTAGGGTAGAAGAGGATAGGATGGCTCCATCACACAGTGACATGAGGCACAGGTCGGTGTAGGGAACCTTAGAGTGACGATGAGAACCATCACCTTCTAAACATAGATGATCATACTCTGGAACATCTGTATTCACTAGGAACCTTTCATCATCAAAGAACTCTTGTTCTGCACACCACTGTGGATCATCAGAACAAACTAATACATAAGAGTCTTCTGGGAATTGTTCCAGTGCTCTCTTATAGTAATCAAATGTCATCATCCGATAGTGATCCTCACGGCCCACATTATCTCCGCGGCGAACATGCAGAAAATGAATACTCTCAAAATTACTGATAAACTCATTACAGGGTTCTAATACTTCAGGTTTGAATGAGAGATCTTGAAGAAGTTCTTTACGGATGTGTTTGAAATACCTTTCAGTTTGAAGGTATCCATCAAGGTTAGTTCCATCCTCAAAGTTATTAAACAGATCCTCATCAAAATTATAACAACTCTCAGTCACATTTGTGGTCTGAGGGTTCAAATGTTTTAGATGATCAAAGGAGAACATCGCCTGAGGAGACACCTCTCTATTCACAAAACCAATATTCTTTTCAGACATATTAGTCATGTTGAATGGATGGTGCATTCCATAGTTTGCATATGTCTCATGAGAATCAGGAGGAATACACCAGTCATACCCATGATGGGCTGCAATACCTCTTAGAGATGCATACTGAAAGAGTTGGTTTCCGAAACGACCATTCGTTCCGAGACGATCATATCCAATCATAAGTTTACAATAAAAATATCTTCAGTGATGTTGAATGTGTTGTCAACGAATCTTACCTTATCACCATAGGTCTTGTCAAGATACTCAGAGACCTGAGGTGTGACCCTCCTGTCATTCTGAATATACACCTTGTGTCCTCTATCTAGAAGGTCTAGTGCTAACCTATATTGTTGACTCTCTGAAAGAATGTCTGTTCCTTTCTTGTATGTGATGTATTCAAAGTAGAATGGTTTCTTATTCACATTCATTGTATCCCAATAGTCACACACAATCTTTGCGTGTTCATTATTGAAACCATCTGTGACATACCCTAGGTTGTATTCTAGTCCAACACCCTTAGCAAAGTGTGCGAAGGCTCTGTTGTCTCTAGGAAGACAAGGCCCACCATATCCAAGACCCCAGTTGAGATACTTCCTACCAATCCTACTATCAGCACCAACTGCTCTGAGAACTGCTGTGATCTCATCACCACAACCTGCCATATTGAGAACATCACCCAACATATTAGCATAACTAATCTTTGTTGTGAGGAAACAATTCACTGCAATCTTTGTGATCTCTGCTGACTTTGTACTCATTGTACAAACAATGGATCTGGTTGTCTGAATCTTTCTATAGAGATCTTCAATCCCTCTAACCACATCAGAGTGTTCTTCATTCTGATCAATACCTAGAAGAACCATATCAGCCTTCTTTAGATCACTCACAATACTACCCTGTGCAATAAACTCAGGATTGTAAAACACTTTCACATTAGAAGGGAGTTGTTTCTTGAAGTTATCACAATCACCAGGATTAGTAGTACAACCAATCACCAGATGTTTTCTCTTCTGAACATCAGCAAACTCTTCTACCACCTGCCACACAGCAGATACATCATAAGATCCATCATCACATGATGGTGTTTGCACCAGAGTGTAGATGAGATCACACTCATCAATCACCTCTTTGTTATTTGTTGTTGCTCTAAAGTTTTTAGATACTCTAAGTAGATCTTCTACTTCTGGTTCATTAGTTACAATCTTTCTATCATTCAGATCATTCACATAATCTTCACGAATATCTGATACCAGAACTTCATACCCTGCTTGTTCACAAAGAAGGGCAAAGCAGATACCTAATCTACCTGCCCCAATAACTCCAATTTTCATAGTTTAAATGTAGGAATAGGATTCATCTTATGCTTATTAATGGCGTTGAACTCATGAAGAATACGAACAGCTGAACCATTTCCATGTTCCATTGCGTATTCTAGATCTTCATATGAGGCTCCTAGTTGATCCTCATCAGTTCTACCATCATCCCATAATCCATCAGTTGGTTTAGCTTCAACAATCCTAGAATCAATTCCTAAAGATTTTCCAAGTTCCCATACTTCAGTCTTATAAAGATCTGCGATAGGTGCAACATCAACACCACCATCACCATATTTAGTGTAGAATCCTACACCATAATCTTCAACTTTGTTACCAGTTCCAACTACCAAACCTTTGTTATTTCCAGCAACTTGATACAGAGTTACCATACGAAGACGAGAACGAGTATTAGCAAGAGAATGATCACCACTGCCATGTCTTTTTAGATCCTTCTTAAATGTCTCAAAGGTATTAGTTAGATCAAACCTAAGAGTAACTACATTAGGAAAGTTCCTCTCCAACCACAGAAGGTGTGCCTCTGATAGTTCTTTCTGTTCTTCATTCTGATGAATAGGCATCCCTACAGCATACACTCTCTTACCAGTCTTTGCTGCCAGAGTTGATGCTACTGCAGAATCGATACCACCAGATACACCAATCACCCAACTTTCTGATCCAGCACTATCTGAATACTCATACAACCAATCAACAATGCGACGGCGGAGTTCTTTGTAATCACTGATTCTGTTCATTGATCTGTCCCTTAATCCATTCATATGTTTTACGAATCCCTTCTTCAAGGGTTTGTTCGTAGTCCCATCCTAACTCACGACGGACTACATCGTTGTTACTATTCCTACCACGGACACCCAAAGGTGCATCCATTTTATGGTTTCTCTTGATAGGTTTCCCTGCCACTCTAGAGGTGATGTTAGTCAACTCATTGATAGTCACCATCTCTTCTGAACCAATATTGACAGGACCAATGAACTCACTATCCATCAGACGACGGGAGGCTTCGATACACTCATCAATGTAGAGGAATGAACGAGTCTGTTCTCCATCACCCCACACTTCAATATGACCACCAACATCAGGAAGTTGTGCTACCTTTCTACAGATGGCTGCTGGTGCCTTCTCTCTCCCCCCGTCCCAGGTTCCTTCTGGCCCGAAGATATTATGGTATCGAGTAACCCGTACAGGAATACCGTGATTACGATGATAAGCAAAGTAAAGGCGCTCGGAGAAGAGTTTCTCCCATCCGTATTCTGAGTCTGGTGCTGCTGGGTATGCGGATTCTTCACGGCAGTCAGGGTTGTCAGGATCTAGTTGATTGTGTTCTGGGTACATACATGCTGACCCAGAGTAGAAGATCTTAGTATAGTTTCTACCAGTACTTTCGTTTCTCTTTCTCTGTTCTTCTAATACATTTAGATTGATAGTGACAGAGTTGTGCATGATGTCTGCATCATTCTCACCAGAGAATACAAATCCTGCTCCTCCCATGTCCGCAGCAAATTGATATATCTCATCAAAGGATTGGATATACCTATCAGGAACTGAGTTGTAAAAGTTTCCACGATCTCCTTTGTATTGGAGAACTCGTTGAACAAAATATACATCCCTCAGATCACCCTGAACAAACTCATCAGCCTCAGTCTTTGAATACTCAGGATACTTTAGGTCTACACCTCTCACCCAGTATCCTTCAGACTTGAGTCTCTTTACCATATGGGATCCAATAAATCCACCAGCACCCAATACAAGTGCCTTCTTACGATATTGTGCCATTCAAAAATAAAGTATTTACTTAGTATGTATTATACTTCATTTTGACATATCATTCTATGTATTCATATTATTCGTTATTTGTCAGCCCTAATTCTAGACATCTTTATACTTTTTAGTTATTTATCTAACAGTATATCTACTGTCTATCGATTGATTTATAGATTTCATTCATGTCAAATATGTCTTTCTCATCACCCTCGTCATAAGGATACTCCATCACATTACCATCAAAATCATAATCAAATAAGTATGAACCAGGAAGATTGATATCAGGTTTCTTTTTTGCTTGAATATTATCATGAATTTCATGACCAAAAACAGTGGGAGATGTTGCATTCCACAATACTGTACTAGGAAGTCCTAGTGCTGCTGCACCATGTTGCATTGAACTATCAATCAAAACTCTCTTCGTAGCTAGCTTCAATAGACCCATAAGTTCAGTATTCTGTACCTCATGACTTAGAACACTAGTTCCAGGAACATCAATTTTTGGTGAGGTAGGTCTTGTTACCTGAACGATTTCATAGTCTTTACAATACTTTCTGGCAATCTTTTCTGCTACCCATAAAGGCATATCTCTTGCCCAACGATATGGTTTCTCATCTGTATAAAAACCACCATTAGTATGCAACACCATTATTGGTTTTTCACACTTATAGAAATCTTTAATCAACCTCCAAGACTCAGGATTGATTTTGATTACAGGTTTCTCTCCATTATAAGGGATACCATACATTTTACACCAAGTCTGAACAAGAGGAGTTCTCTTGTAAATATGGTCCGTATTCATATAAGGTTCATTGGCAAATATCAAAGAGTCAGCATTCAGAATATACTCTTGATAGAAATACTGTGTTTGACCAATAATATAAGCCCTATGGACAAATGGTAAATTAGCCCATAATTCTGGCCATGCACATACTACAATCAGTTCCCTATCAGGATGGGCTGCCTTGATTGCTTGTCCAACCGCAGTTGCTGCAATATGTTTTCCTAACCCTCCATTGATTTGGAAGATTGAATATTTTTTATCTGCCATACTGAACTGAATACTTATAGAATATTATAGTGGAAGACAAGTCAATTGTCTAGAAATGCAATGTCCTTACCAGGATTGAGTGGAAAGTTGCAATCTCTTCCAGGTGTCAGTAGCAACACAGACATAGAGATAGCCAGAATCGTAACGAATATCACCTGCGGTGCCAGTTGATGTGTTGCTGGGTGGTGCAGTACCCTCTATTGTTACCTCACCAGAGAATGATGTTGCAGTAACAGAACCAGGGAAGACTGCACCACTAGGGTTCATTGTTAGTCTAGAAGTGTTACCAGTTCCTAGAATGATGGTGTCTGATAATACAGATGTACCAACATCATTACCGACAATAAAATTATTAGAACCAGTTTGAACACTACATCCAGCAGATTGACCTATAAAGGTATTATTAGATCCACTAGTGTTACCACCTCCTGCGGCACAACCAACGAAATTATTATTGCTTCCGTTGTTATTATATCCTGCTAGACAACCAAAGAAGTTATTATGTTCTCCAGTAGTACCACACTTTCCTGCACCACACCCAAAGAAATTATTATTTTGTCCATCAGTAACACCCATACCTGCGGTAAAACCAAACATGTTATTATAAGATGCATCGTTTCTACATCCTGCATATGCACCTATGTAATTATTACCCTGACTCCCTAGATTACTACATCCTGCTCGACCACCAAAGAAGTTATTATCATCTCCCGTGGTATTACTCTTTCCTGCATACTGACCAAAGAAATTATTATTGCTTCCGTTGTTATTATATCCGGCTCGACCACCAAAGAAGTTATTATTATCTCCAGTAGTACCACTCTTTCCTGCACCACACCCAAAGAAATTATTATTTTGTCCATCAATAACACTCATGCCGGCACTAAAACCAAACATGTTATTGTAAGATGAAGTGCCTGACCATCCTGCATAGCCACCTAAGTAATTATTATCGTTTCCACATAGATTACTACATCCTGCTCGACAACCCATGAAGTTATTATTAGATCCCGTGGTATTATTACGTCCTGCATTTTGGCCAAAGAAGTTATTACTTCCACCATCATCATTTGAACATCCTGCATACTGACCAAACATGTTATTATCAGTACTATTTTGTTCTGCACTACATCCTGCATACTGACCTATAAAAACATTATTGCGAGATCCCTGTTGAAGAGAAGAACCAGCAAACTCACCTATTGAAACGTTACGACATATATTAGTAGAGGTAGCATTAGGATTGCCAGTTGCAGTAGAACCAACACCAAAGTTATACTTGGGAGCAGAAAGAATAATTACAGAAGTAGAACCTAATGCAACATTACCACCACTACCACCACCTCCTCCTCCACTTATACCAGTAAGGTTTGATCCATCACCATAATAACTAACAGGTAGATAATTTGACCAATTGATTCCATCAGTGGAATACATTGATCGGTGGGTTCCATTAGCAGAAAGTGCCACAAACTTGCCGTTCCCATAGGTAACTGTAGTCCATGCATTAGTTTCTGTTGGTGTTCCAAGACTCCAGTTGATTGCATCAGTGGAATATACGACTTTTCCAGTAGAAGAAACTGATACAAACTTACTGGTCCCATAGACAATTCCAAGCCAATTGCCAGATCCTGGTGCATATGCACTACTCCAGTTGATTGCATCAGTGGAATACATTACTTGATTAGTAGGGAAGTTGTCGCTGAGTGCTACATACTTACCGTTCCCATAGGCAATTGTCTGCCAGTTCTCTTGGCTTACAGAATATGCTGAAGTCCAGTTGATTCCATCAGTGGAATACATTACTTGGTTACTCTGCGAAGAGCCGCTATATGAACATATCGCTACAAACTTACCGTTTCCATAGGTAACTTCCCGCCATGAATTATTTGTTGCAGCTGATGCTGAAGTCCAACTAATTCCATCAGTGGAATACATTACTCGGTTGGTTCCACTGCTTGAAACCGCTACAAACTTACTGTTCCCATAGGTAACTGATTCCCAGTTATTATTTTCTGCAGCCGATGCCGAAGTCCAGTTGATTCCATTAGTGGAATACATTACTCTATTGGTTCCATCGGGTGAAACCGCTACATACTTACTGTTCCCATAGACAACTGACTGCCATTGATTATTTTCTGCAGCTGATGCTGAAGTCCAGTCGGTTCCATTAGTGGAATACATTACTCTGTTGGTTCCAGTGCTTGAAACAGCTACATACTTACTGTTCCCATAGGTAACTCCCCGCCATTGATTAGCTTCTGTTGTCGGTACCACTGCTGTAACAATACCAGAACTAATACTAACCTTACCCCCAGAAAATGATGTCGCATCTATAGATCCACCAACAGATACATCATTAGTAACAGACAAGTCACCAGATACTGTGTTAGTAATATAACCAGCACCATTAGATAACTGATTGTTGTTAGATGGGACTGTAGGTGTATTACTTAAGTCGTTATAGTTTCCAGAGAAAGTGGACACACCAGTAATGAAACCAGAATCATTTGTTAAGTCACTAGTGTTAGATGGGACTGTTGGTTGGTTTGATAAGTCGTTATAGTTTCCAGAGAAAGTGGACACACCAGTAATGAAACCAGAATCATTTGTTAGATCACTAGTTGCTGATGGGACTGTTGGTTGGTTTGATAAGTCGTTATAGTTTCCAGAGAAGGTAGATACACCAGTAATGAAACCAGCACCATTAGATAACTGATTGTTGTTAGTTGGGATTGTTGGTTGGTTTGATAAGTCGTTATAGTTTCCAGAGAAGGTAGATACACCAGTAATATATCCTGCACCATTGGTTAGTTGGCTATTGTCAGTTGGTATCCCAACTGCGGATGTTATATTTGATGCCCACTTTGTTCCATCCCAAAGATACTGAGTATTGTTATATGTGTATATTTGTCCAACAGATGGATTGTTTGGGAAATTTATAGACATCTAATGTAATACTTTTTGTTATTTATATGGAATGAGTTTAAGTTTCTAAATACTTAAAAACACGAATTTAAATATGAAATATCTAATCATACCATCTTATAGAGTTTCAGAAGTTTCATTTGATCAAGTCAGAGAAACTGGCCCAGAATACCTAAGATATAATTTTGATAAGACCAAAACATTCATTAAATGGGAGAGTGATACTACTCCAGATTGTGTTAATAATATTGTAGGATTAGGACAGACTCATTGGGGTCCGTATATAAGAAGTGAATTCTTTGAGGAACTTTCAGCTACTGAATGGAATAAAGATCCAATAGATGATAAAGATTAGTTATGCACCTGCATTATAGTTAGTGGTTACTTCAGCAGAAGTTAAAACTCTATCATAGATATAAACTTTTGATACTAGGCTAGCAAAATAGTTACTACCACTTTGTAACCTACCAATATCCAGATTAGGTGGAGCAGTTAAACTTAATCCATTATTATTTGTTCCAGAAACTGATAAACTTCCATCAATATACAATTGCATCACACCAGTACTCTTAGATCTAGTAGCAAGAACAAAGTGCCAATTTCCATCATTATATGTTGATGTACTCTTTATAGTTGTATCGGGATAGCCAGTACCAAACATCACATAACCAGATGACATTGTAATACCAAAGTCTGCATCTGTACCAGAAACTTCACCATCAAGTATACCATCTCCCTGCCACCACTGACTGGGATTACTATTACCATTATTACTAGTACTAGTTGTGTTAATCCAAATACCTAAACTAAAATCGTCTTCAACTGGTCTGTCGATTCTTGCATAGTCACCTGTGAAGTTATTTGACCCATCAAAACTAAAGTGTTTTATACCCGAACTTACAAAAGTAGGACTATTGAATAAAGTTGCATTGTAAGTAGTAGTACTACCAGAAGTATCATTCCAAGTAGATCCACTTCCACTATAAGTTGAAGGATCCAAATAAACAACAAGACCAGAAGTAACATATGATATTGCGGAGTAAGGAATATTTTGGTTAATAGCATTATTACCAATACCAGATACATTTGATGGCACTGTTATATTTACAGTGCCATTACTAGTAGTTGGAGTAATAACAAGTGT
>Ga0315320_10004678_pt1 | contig 11201 bp, 12 predicted proteins | sample M140m21515metaG_FD_203458 | JGI IMG/M metagenome (GOLD analysis project Ga0315320, IMG submission 203458) | Ammonia-oxidizing marine archaeal communities from Monterey Bay, California, United States - M1 40m 21515 | ecosystem: Environmental > Aquatic > Marine > Coastal | place: USA: California...
CAGGTGATCCGTTAAGAGTTGCCTTTGATAAGATAAACAATAACTTTGCTAACTTATCATCGACCGCTGTTATATCATCTAATACATATACAACAGGTAATACAGCACAACAAGTTATTTGGGAATATCCAGCAAACGCATTCACATTAGGTTCATTCTTTATTAAAACTAATGATCCTGGCACTATAGATCAACAAGATGTTAGACTAGATGCACAACTAGGTGCTAACTCAGCCAATATTAAATTTTCAGCATATTCATCTACACAATGGGGAAATGTGTTAATACCAGGAAGTGGTTATGACATGGATGTCAACTCTGGTAATGTTAGAATATTAGTTGACCCTGATGTTGCAAACGTAAGTGGGTCACAATCATTGTTTCATTTTATTAATTCTTCAGTTATGTTCCAAGGAGCGGCACCAGCAGGCTTACCACTAGCATTAGATGGTTATGTAGATTCTGAACTTGCAACTGAAGTAGACGATACAATTACAACTGAAGAAACTCCATAATGAGAGCAAGAGAATTTATTAACGAAGATAATGCGCCGGGCAAACTAACCAAACGTCAACGTTACGGTTCAAGAGGAATGCACAAGTTCCAAGATGTAGACGGTAGAGATAGAGTCTATGAATTGAATCGTGTAATGATGGCATTAGCACAAGCAAACGGTAACGTTGGTGCAGACGATGGTATCGATTTAGATTCAGAGAGTTGGGTTGGCACAAGCAACATGGCTGTACCTTATACTGAACTAGAGTCTAACATGTTAAAGTCAGCATACAAAGCAGTAGGCAGTGAATGGGAAGACTTAAATGCAGGTGATATGAAGTCTGCTGAATTACCTTCAATCAATAAAGAAAGTCCAATAGAAGGCTTTAAAGGGTATCCAAGATAATGGCAGCCATCAATGTACCAGTCAAAGGCTTAACAGGATTAATTACAATCTTTGCATATGCCGATGATGCTGTAACTACAATAGCAGACGTACTTGCTTCAATCGTTGCCGCAGATGGTATAACTGCAGGGTATTACTACAATCTAGCATTAGTAAGAGATACTAGTAAAGATAATTTGACAGCACCCACAGCAACACTTGCATCATTAAACTTTGTAGGCGCAACAGGTACAGATCCTTTTACTGCAGGTGCTATCGTTAGTGAAACATTTGATAACGGAACACAAACAACTACACCAGCAACAGATATCTTTCTTACTACACCAGCATCTACTACGAATGCTCCTGCTAGTACGTTACAATTCAGACAAGAGTTAAGAGTATCAGAAGTAGCAGAACTTAATAGAAAAGGTGGAGCCGGTGGCAACGTCAGTCTACCTGCATACAATGCATTAAACACTGCTGACCTTGACTTACTACCCGCTAAGTATGTGGGTAACACAGCAACACCAACTGGGACAGTTCCACTAGCAACTAGTCGTCCTTGGACATAAAAAATAATTCTCGCAGATCAACACTAACTAAATAATATCATACATTTCACACTAGGAGCGATGAATGGAAATCCCGTATGACATTAACAATACACTCGACTTAATCAAGTTAAAATTTTACAACGAATGGCTATATACAGCACACATTTATGATGAAGGTGAAAGTCCATTTCATAAAGACTTGACAAAGCAAGTAGTTGAGAACTACGTTGACCCATTAGCATTACCGAAAGATTCTAAAATCTTAGACTTAGGATGTGGTCCAGGTTATTTCTTAGATGAAATGGCAGAAAGAGGATTTGAAGATGTATTAGGTATTACATTGTCACCCGGCGATATTAAAACATGTGAAGACAAAGGACATAAGACTAAAGGATATGATTTATCATTCTTACCACAGAAAGACGGTTACCATGAGGAAAGTGTAGACTTTATTTTCTTACGACATGCATTAGAACATTCACCTTATCCTATCTTTAGTTTAATGGAATACAATCGTATTCTAAAACAAGGTTCAAAGATTTACATCGAAGTACCTGCTCCAGACAATGATCGTAAACATGAGTTCAATTTAAATCATTACAGTATCTTCGGTCACACTCAACTGGCCGCATTATTACAACGTACTGGATTTAGGATTGATACATTCAATAACCTAGAGTTTACATTAGATCAACAGAATCCAGAAGATCCAGAAGGAGATCCCATTAAGATGAGAGAACATTACTATTGTATTGTTGCAACTAAGGCACAAGGCTTAGACATTAAATAATGTGGGAGAACTAGGACAAACTGACAACATATTTGTCGTCTATCCCTCATTTACTGGGGGAAATCATTTATCAAATTTAATTGGCTTATGTAAAAACGTTGAACCTACCTGGTTGAAAGATAAAGAATTATTTAAGAAATATTATTTGACTACTCATAGTGAACACTATGGTATTGATGAGGGAGGTATGATTGCTCATCATAATATTCCAGGTACTACTAATGCTAATGAAAAGCGGTTGTACAATCATAAAGAGCAGTTTATTGAAAATGCTTCTAATGGGTATATCAATATATTAGGAGGACATAATCATTCATTTAGAAAACTTGTTCATTTATATATACATGACCAAAATCACTCTGATATGTTTGGTGGTATAGATAATATTAAATGGTTAATGATTGAATATCCAAATGATAAAAACTCACTAGCAACAAAACGTCAAATGATTGAAAAGGCAAACATCTCACCTGTCGAAGATGAATTAATCTTGTATCCAAAGTTAGATAATATATATGAATGGGACTTTAATGACTTAGCAGAAGACGATGCAGACAAAATATCGAAAGTAAAAGAGATATATACTATGTGTCCAGGAACAAATGCTGTTTCTTTAGATGCAGATGTATTCTTCACAAAAGAGGGTATAGAAGATGTTAGAAGTATGCTAAAAGGTTACTTTGGACTACATCTACCTAGTATTGCAAATCAAATACATAGTCTGTGGATACAAATGATAGAAATGAGAGTCGATTATTATAATGAGCATGGCAAATAAATTTACATTTATAAAATATACTTTATCGTGGATCAGTCAGCAATTGGCCATTCCATTCTGGGCAGTTGGGCATCTACACTTAAGTCTTAAAATGGATATCTACCAAGACATACATATGATCATAGCATCACTTGGAATGAATGTGTTAGTTGCTATAGGTTTCTTTTTAGATTACCAAGATTACAAAAAGTCTCATTAATGTTTAAGGTGTATGGTGCAAATAATTTGCACACGATTCCACAGATTCACCTGCTAACAGAAGAACAGCAATTAGCAATTAAAGTAGTAGCACAAGTATTACCATTCAAAGTTAATCAATATGTAATCGATGAATTAATCGACTGGGATAATGTACCCAATGATCCTGTGTTTCAATTAACATTCCCTCAGCCAGGTATGTTAGATGAGAAAGATTACAATGAATTACGTGAACACATTGTCGCCCATAAAGAGACAAAACATATAGTTAATCGAATTAGACAAAGTTTAAACCCACATCCAGCTGGACAACAAACACTCAACATACCTACATTAGACAACGAACCACTAGAAGGTATGCAACACAAGTATAGAGAAACAGTATTGTTTTTTCCTGCAAGAGGACAGACATGTCATAGTTACTGTACATTTTGTTTTCGTTGGCCACAGTTCATTGGAGACAATGACTTAAAGTTTTCTAGTAGTGAATCTACACATCTTTTAAACTATCTTAAAGAACATAAGGAAGTTACTGATTTGTTAGTAACGGGCGGTGATCCAATGATTATGAGATCACATCATCTTGCAGAATATCTTCTACCATTACTAGCACCAGAGTTCGATCACATACAGAATATACGCATAGGTACAAAAGTATTATCATTCTGGCCGCAACGTTTCCTTACAGATAAAGATTCATATGCTTTACTAGAATTACTAACTAGGTTAGTACGCAGAGGAAAACATGTAGCAATAATGACTCACATCAATCACTGGCAAGAAATACAAACACCAATTGCAAAAGAAGCAATACGTAGATTACGTGACACAGGTGCAGTATTACGAAGTCAGTCTCCTTTAGTAAAACATATCAATGATGATCCTAATGTCTGGGCCAAGATGTGGGCAGAACAAGTGCGTTTAGGGATTATACCTTACTACATGTTTATTGAAAGAGATACAGGTGCAAAAAAATACTTTGAATTACCTTTATATAAGGCTTATGAGATATACAATGATGCTATAAAACAAGTCTCAGGGCTCTCTAGGACGGTCAGAGGGCCCTCTATGAGTTGTACCCCGGGCAAAGTAGAGATACAAGGCATAACTGAGATTAAAGGAGAAAAAGTCTTTATATTGCGTATGTTGCAATGCAGAAATCCAGAGTATTCATATCAAACATTCTTTGCAGAGTACAATGAAGATGCTTGTTGGTTAGATGATCTTAAGCCTGCGTTCGGTGAAAGTAAATTCTTTTTTGAAAATTGATTCCAAAGTACACTAAATACTAGTATGAGCCAATTTAATGCAAGTGGAACAGGCGAGTTAGTCAAATCCGCATATAAGAAAACGCATTTCAAAAGTCAAACAGAAATTGATGACTTTGTAAAGTGTTGTGACCCTAAGACTGGTTATCTATACTTTATGGATAACTTCTTTTATATTCAGCATCCAACACAAGGATCAATTCAATATCATCCTTATGAATACCAAGAACGATTAATTGATACATATCATAACTATCGTTATTCAATCGCATTGATGCCTAGACAGTCAGGTAAGTCTACATCAGCCGCAGGTTATTTGTTATGGTATGCTATGTTTGTACCTGATGCTACTATTCTAATCGCCGCACATAAGTATACAGGTTCACAAGAAATTATGCAACGTATTAGATACGCATACGAAAACTGCCCTATGCATATTAAAGCAGGTGTGACTACATACAACAAAGGTTCACTAGACTTTGAGAACGGCTCTCGTATTGTATCAGCAACGACTACAGAGAATACGGGTCGTGGTATGTCTATTACACTTTTATACCTAGATGAGTTTGCATTCGTAAGACCTACAATTGCTGAACAGTTTTGGACTTCTATCACACCAACACTAGCAACAGGTGGTAAAGCAATTATTACATCTACTCCTAACTCTGATGAAGATCAGTTCGCATTGATTTGGAAACAAGCAAACAAGAATATCGATGCTCAGGGAGAAGAAACAGAACTTGGTGTTAATGGATTTAAGCCTTTTAGATCATATTGGAATGAACAACCAGGTAGAGATGACAAGTGGGCAGAAGAAATTAAAGCCCAGTTAGGTGATGATAGATTCGCACGTGAGATTGGTTGTGAATTCTTAATTGCAGACGAAACATTAATCAATCCTAATACACTAATCATGTTAGAATCAGTTGAACCCTCAAACAGAATGGGTCAAATTAGATGGTTTCAAAAGCCCAAGAAAGGCATGGTCTATTGTGTAGGATTAGATCCGTCATTAGGTACAGGTGGAGATCCAGCCGCTATACAAGTCTTTGAAGCAAATACAACTACACAGATAGGTGAATGGAAAGATAATAAGACTGATATTCCTCAACAGATTAAATTGTTAGGACAAATTACAAGACACATAGCAGAAGAAACAGGTGAACCAAATAACATATACTACTCATTAGAAAACAATTCTATTGGAGAAGCCGCTCTAATATCCTTAGCAGAGTTTGGTGAATCAAATATTGAAGGCATCTTCTTAAGTGAGAGAGGTAAGAAACGTAAAGGATATAACACAACACAAAAAGTAAAACTTGCGGCTTGTGCAAAATTCAAAACACTGATGGAAAGCAAGAAAATGAATGTTAAAAGTAAAGCATTGATCAGTGAATTAAAAACATTTGTTGCATCTGGTGGCAGTTACGCCGCTAAGATCGGTGACAACGATGACTTAGTAATGGCTACATTACTTGTAGTACGTATATTACAAGACATTACAGACTTCCATAGTGATTTGACGGAGCATATGCGTGACCATGATGAAATGGTTGCACCCTTGCCGTTCTTTGCTGTGATTAACTAAAAGAGATAAATAATAGTATGGCAATTGATCAGGAATCCTTCAATAAACGACTCTATGATATCTTTAAGACTCGTGGGTACAAACCTTCACCTAAAGATTCAAAGAATGAAAGAACAAATCCAGAGACAGCAGATGTCTTTGAGTTTCAGTTCATCAAAGATGGTGAGAACTATGGTAAAGCATGGGCAACTATTGACAAGACATCATCATTAAACTTATACTATGATGACAATCAAGCAGGTAGTCCTCCAGGACAAACTAAAGGTGTTGACTACGATGATTCATGGTCAGGATTGCTAAAACATTTAAAGCAATGGGCATTATCTAAGCAACTAAACTTTGGATTACATGACAGTGATCGATTAGGTGACGATATGCGTCAAAGGGATTATTATAAAATGAAAGAAAAAATGAATGAAGGTTATCATGCTGTTAATAAAACAACATCATACAATGATAACATACCTAATGTCAAAGTTGTAATTCAACATGATAAACAAATAGGTGAAGGCGAACAACGTTGGAGAAACGTTCATAAAATTTTTGTAGAAAATACTGAAGGCGAAAGATTCGCAGTCCCAACTAGAATGCCTGGCATTGCAAGAGTATATGGTAGACACGTAGCAGAAGGTGGAACACCGTATGACGAAAGAGGTAAGCACATTACTACATTAGTAGAAGAATACACTAAGATGGCTGGCTTTGTACGTGCTACTCGTAGAGGTGAATTTAATGAGTCGGTTGCAAAACTTATTGCTGAAGGCATCAACCATCATAAAGCCCTAAAAGAATCATTACAGAAGATGCAAAGTCATAGAGGCTACAATCATTACTTTGAATCATGGACACCTGCTCTTATGGAAGACGATAGTGATGCAACAAGCATTGCTGAAATGTTTGCACAAGAAACAATTGATCCAAGAATCGAAAGTGTTTTACCTATTCTCAACAGACTAAACAGTGGCATCATCAACGAGATTGAAGAAGTCAATGAGTTAGATCAATGGGCTAAAGGCATTACAGAAATCACAGAAGAAGTGATAGAAGAAGAAAAAAGAGATACACATTGCTCAGCCAAATGTTGTGGAGCAGATGTAAAAGCAGAAGACTGCGGATGTTCACCTGATTGTGAACATTGTAACTGTAATGCAAAATTAGACGAGAGCGGACTACAAAGATACACAGGTATTAAAAAGTACGGCAAAGAAGGTTTTGAAGCATTACAAAAAGCAGGACGTGACGGAGCAAGTGAAGAAGAAAAAGGTAAAATTAAAGACAGGTATCTAACAAAAGAAGAAAAAGAAAACATGGGTTCTGAAGATGATGACTTGAGAGATGAAGAATCAGGTAAGAACCACGATCCAAAGACAGGTAAAAGAACTAAACCTCATCCGTTTGATCCTCAAGATGATCATTTGACTGAAGGTGCATTCAACAGATTAGTTGTTGATGCATTAGAGATGTCAGAAAAAGAATTTGCTAAAAAGCATCCTGGGTTAGCACATAGATATAATGATATCGTAGCGGCATTCAGTGAAGAAGATTTAAAAGATAAATTATCTGCACCCGTTCAAGGTGAGATAGATTTATTAGAAGAAGAAGATTTTCGTACATTAATTAAAAAAGATGCAAGTGAATTAATGAGTATAGCATCTAATGCAAAACAGTACGAAGAAGAAATAATGAAACGCATCAGAGATCGTAAACTGCGAATACCAAAAGAAGTAGACCCTGTTAAACGTAAACGTTTATCAGCAGAAATCAGAGAATACGAAAAGTATAAAAATAAGTATGATGTAGGTAGAGCAAGATCAGCAGCCAATGCAAAAGATGCAAGTAGAATCGAAGCAGACAGAAGACTACGTAAAGATGATCCGGGCATGGCAACTAATGATAAAGTGTCTATCACTACTGCATTGATGGGTTTAATACCCTCGTTAGCAGAAGAATCTGTTATCGATGAAAAAGACTTTTCAGATAAAGAAATTAAAATGGCATATGGCATTTTAAATGATCCTAGATATAAAGGTGGCAATCAAACTGGAGCCATCAAAGCAATTGAAGGTATTAAAGCAGGTTTATCTGAGCATCCAGGTGTTAAGAGAGCAATCTATAAAACTCAAAACGAGCCTGATAATTTAGAAGAAACTATTGACGTAGGTAGTAAAGGATTCTATGTAAACATCGATCCTAACACAGGTAAAGAGTCACCGATGACATTTTCACAATTTCAAAGTACGTGGTATGATGAATTTAAAGATGATCCTGAAGTACGTAACATCGATACAAATAAACTATCACTCAAGTATGAAGTGTATATGGATCATTTAGGTGAACAAATTGATGAAACTAAAGCAGGTGGAATGACATTTGCTGGAGACTATAAAACAGGTAGTGCTGGTCAATGGAAAAACACAGGCAAGACTAAAGGAAGACCTGCAAAAGTAGGTGATTTAGTTGGAGCAGAAAGTAAACATGCAGACGATGAAATGTCAATACATCAAATGTCAGATGAAGATTTAGCAGACTATGTTGGTTGCAGTACAGAATATGCTAAAGCAAACAGAGATGAATGCGAAGAAGTTGCAAATGATAAATCAGCAGATCATGCACCTGACAATATGTTAGAAGATATTTTACGTCTAAGTGGTTACGATCAGTACAAAGGTAAAAGCACTGGTAAAGGTGCTGGTACTGAGTACAAAGTTTAAGGAGACTGATATGAATACTAAATGCGAATGCTGTTCATGTTGTAACTGCACTTGTTGCTAAGAGATAAATGGCAGACAAGAAAAAGAAACAATCGAAAGTTTACATGATACCAGAGTGTGAGACTAGAAACTCTCACACTTATCATTACACTGCTATCAAAACAAAAAACTTGACTGTTAGTAATACTAAATTAAGATTTAAGAAATACAATCCAGTTAAAAGAATACATGAGTGGTTTGTAGAAGCAAAACTACCCCCTCACACTAAGTAAGGTTTATACAATGAGATTTAAAGAGTTTTTTGAAGCAGACGACCTCGTCAAAAAAAATAAAATTCCCCCATTGGACATCAAAGCCAGTAATGCTGTATCAAAAGATGATACATCAGATGCTTTATCTAACGTAGATACAAGTGATATACAGGGCATGGATGATCGTATGGCTCAACTTGCTCAAAACAAAGACTTAATCTATCAATACACTGATGATGAAATGACAGACCTTATTCCTGTTGATGATGAAGAAGATGAACCAGGGATGCCAGAAGAAGGCTTTGACGAACCAAATACATTACCACAAGAAATTAGAAAAGATTTAAGAACTCATGGTGATGTTACTGCAAGATTTCATTCAGTACAAAACTTACCCGGATACTTAGATGATGCTATTCGTATGATGGGTCAGAAAGTATTCGCATCTTTAACAGCAACACCAATTGAAGAAATCAATGTACTTGCTAATCTCGGTGATCAAGGACCAAACGAGCAACGAGAACTAAATGCTGTTGCTGGTATGGTTGATGCTTACGGAGAAAGAAGAGGAGACTATGAAATGAAATTCGATAGAATCCTCCCCGGATATGAAGCAGATATTCGTGTCTATGAGTACAAAGATCAAATATTCTGCTTAGTAAAAGATTTTGCAGGCTCTTACGTTTATAGTTGGCCAGCAGAGAATAAAAAACTTAATTAATTATTCTACGTCATTCAAAGGATTTTCTAAGATCGTTTGAATTCTTTCTTCTAATTCTTTTCTCATCTCACGCATTTCTTTGTCTTGCTCTTTGAAACGGTTTTGCATTTCCTTTTCAATCTCATAGACATCATCACGTACTTCACGTTGAGTCTTTGCTGATTCACTTTCTACCTTACGTGCTAAACGAGATGCTTCTGTAATCTCCCCTTGCAAATTATCTTTGATAATTTCTGTAAGTTCAGTTAATCTAACAATCTCTTGTTCAATTATCTCTGGTTGAAGATTTTCTAATTTTTCTTCTGCTTCAAGTAATCTATTATAGAGTTCAAAGCCTCCCCACATTCCACCTATTAATGTTCCTAATAAAGGTAAAATGATAAGCAGTTTACTGCCACTCATCTTAATGCCTTCGTATTCTACACTTGCCATAATATACTCCTATTGTTTACTGCTAAATGCTTTTCCTGCTTCAGCAATACCAAATGAACCTAGTGTTACAACAACAAACGATGTGTAGATAAAGTCTGATATAACTAAATCTGTACCGTCTAATCCTGTCACTAAGTCTACTATACCAAACGCAACCATCATAAAGAACGATGCGAAACCAATGATTGCTTTTTCATTGATCTTGTTGTCGTCCATAAATAGCCCAGCGATAGTAAACTTTTCTTTTGGTTTTACTTCATGGGAAATAGTTCTTAAGTCTTTGGTTAATGCTTCCATCTCTTTGATTTTGTCATTAGCCTCGTCTAATTTTAGAAGTAGATCAGTATACTTGTCTAAATCTAAGTTCTGAACGACTCCATCGCCGCCCTCGATTTTGATGTTTTCTTCACTCATTATTTTTGCTCCTGTGTTTCTTCATCTGGATTAATTCCATATTGCATAAGAACCATCTTATACAATTTCTCTTGTGTATTGCCAGCCATTCGATAGAATCCCATTTTGTTGTCATCTATCTTACCGTCTGGCATTTGTTTTGCGTCAAAGAAGCCTGCATTTCCTTGACTATATACTTGCTCACCTGTGTAAGCACTAAACCCTGCTGTATAACCTATATAAGCAACAGCAATCGTTTGGTCAGCATACCCACCATCATCAGTAGGTTCACCTTCTTGTATATTCTGTAGTTGTGCTTGTAAGTTTGCAGATGCTACTTCAGCACCCACTGTGTCTGCAAGGCTCTCTACGGCGTCTGTAGTGCGTTGTTCTTGCATCGTGTTCTGTACTTCAAAACGTTGAAAGTCAGGTGCTTGTTGACTTAAAAACTCAGTCAACCCTGTACCAGAAGATAATGCTTCTGTTAAGTTATCTTCAAACTGAACGTCAGTACTGCTTACTCCACTAGAACCATCATCAAAGTTTTCTACGAATAACTGTTCTTCTTGCATCATTTCTTGCTGTTGTTCAGCAACTTCAAACGCAGAAGTCTGTACGGTGTCTACAGACGTAC
>Ga0315320_10004679_pt1 | contig 11201 bp, 6 predicted proteins | sample M140m21515metaG_FD_203458 | JGI IMG/M metagenome (GOLD analysis project Ga0315320, IMG submission 203458) | Ammonia-oxidizing marine archaeal communities from Monterey Bay, California, United States - M1 40m 21515 | ecosystem: Environmental > Aquatic > Marine > Coastal | place: USA: California...
ATAAAGAACGCCCATATGGTGCTCGATGAAGTGCAGGACTTCTCGCCCATTGAGGTTCAGGTCTTGCTCGAGACCACCACCAAAGACCAGTCCGTCACCCTCGCTGGCGACACACGACAACACATCACCCAACATGCGGGCTTTTCCAGTTGGTCTGAATTCCTGGAACGAATCGGTGTGTCTTCGACCGCCCTCAACACCTTGGCCGTCAGCTATCGTTCGACCCACCCGATCACGCAATTCGCCGTGTCGGTTTTGGAAGATGAAAAAAGCCCTGTGCGGACCTTGCGCGATGGGCCGCCCGTCGAGTTGTTTCGATTCTCTGACCACGGTGCCTGTGTGGCCTTCCTGTCCACCACTTTACGGAAACTCGGCGACGCCGAGGCCCTGGCAAATGTAGCCATCCTCACTCCCAATGAAGAACTCGCCGATGTCTACTTTGATGGATTGATGGGCGCAGAAGTTCCGGATGTTCGACGCGTCCGTGATCAGCGATTCGCCTTTAAGCCGGGTATCGATGTGGTACCGGCCAAGGAGATTAAGGGCCTGGAGTTCGACTACGTGATCATTGTGGAAGCCTCGGCCAGCCACTGGCCTGACACCGCTCACCATCGCCGATTGATGCATGTGGCTGCGACCCGTGCGGTCCATCAACTATGGGTCACATCAGTGGGTACACCCAGCTCTATTCTTCCCGAGATCGCCGATGAGTAAAACCGTCCTCCAACGGCTCCAAGGCCAGTCCATCGACGATCTGGTCTCGTTGGCCATCGACCACTTGCTGACACAGCCCATTGCTCAGCTCATTGACGCCCCACTTCTCGCCCAACAGACCGTGCTTTCACTGCACAATGCCGCTCATTCCGCGGCCACAGAAGAATGGATTCGGGATCAAATTACCACCCAACGAAGCCACGTGCCCACAGGTACCCTCCGGGACAGCATGCCGGCCGAAGTCATCGATCCCATCAAAGAGGCCATCTCCCGTCCTGTCACCCTCAATCGAGCCATCGTGGGACGACTCGTCGAACATGGGGCTGTGGAAGACCTTCTGCGGGATCTCCTAGTGAACGCACTTCAAGGCTTCGCCAAGCGATTGCGCCCTGCCGTACCCGGTTCAGGAAAAGCCACCAGCCGATTGCGGTCACTCAAAAAAGTAAGCGAAGGTGTACTCGGCGGACTTGGAGCGGAGATTGAACGGCAGGCCGAACAAAAGGCCAAAGAATTTGTCGATTCGATTTTGGCTTCGGTGGTCGCACAAGCTGCCGATGACCTTTGTGATCCGGCCAAAGCCGAAACCTATGGGCGTTTTCGTGGGCACATCGTCGACCAAGTGATGGACACACCGCTCGCTGAGTTGGCCGGCGAGATCGACAAGCTCGACCCCGAGGCCCTCGTAAGCACCTCGGCTGCTGCACTCCGAGCCCTCAGCAACCGGAACAACTTGACCGAAGAAGTCACCGCCCTCATCGAATCCGCTGTGGCCAATTTGGACCAAAAATCTGCAGGTGAGTTGCTGACAGAAGCGGGTATTGCGGACACGTGGAGAGAAGACACAGAATCACAAGTCACCGCCATTGCCCGAGGATTCATCGCGACACCCGGCTTTCAGACATGGCTGGACGAGTTGCTGTGTGACTGAACCCACCGGAAGAGTCGGACTGTACTGGTCGTTCTCTGGTAGGCTCTGCACATGACCGACACGATTGTCATCGGAGGGGGACTGGCCGGAATGGCGGCCGCCTGGCGCCTGGCCAGCCAAGGGCAGCGGGTCGTATTGCTCGAGCAGAGCGACCACTTGGGTGGCCTGGCCAGCAGCTTCGAGCGGGATGGGCGACTGTACCCTCTTGGCTACCACCACATCTTGTCCACCGACCCGCACCTTCTCGCACACCTTGCGCGACTGGGACTGTTGGACCGGGTGCACTGGAAACGACTGGACATGGGCTTTTCCATGGATGGTCAGATCCACAGCTTAGGGAAGCCCCAAGATTGGCTGACGTTCCCCCTACCCTGGGTCACCAAGGCCAGAATGGCAGCACGGGTGGTCTCGGCTTGGATTCCCAAAAACCGAACCGATGAGCCGGCCAGCCAATGGCTCGCCCGCATCGCGGGTCAGAGTGCCGTTCGAGACTTCTTTGACCCGCTGACCCACATCAAATTTGGCCTGCCCTGCTCCGCTCTCTCCGCCGCATGGCTACGGGCCCGACTTCAGGCAGGGGAAAGCGCATGCCAGTATGGCTATATGCCAAATGAGGATTGGGTTTCCGTCCTGATCGACGCATTGCATGAGCGTCTGCTGAGCGCTGGCGTCACCATTCGTCTCCAAACGGGCGCTGCGCGACTGCGGATGAATGACAGAATGTCTCGGATCACTGCAGTCATCACAGATACCGATGAGGTGATTCCAACGCGGACTGTGATCGGAGCACTGGCGCCACCACTTCTCGAGCGGCTCACCGGTGAGGTCTCTGATCCGCACCTCTCTGCCATTCAATACACTGGGGTGGTCTCGACGGTAATGGCAACCCGACAAGACGTTCCTCTGGATCGATATTGGACCAATTTCCTTCGACCCAACATGAGCTTTGGGGGCATTTTTAGACTCGATCTACTGAACGACAGTCTTGGCCATCCTGGCATGAAGTTGCTGAACTTCTGTACCCACGTTCGCGACCGAAGCGACCACTCCATGCTTCGCTGGGATCCCGAGAAAATCGAACACACCTACCGAACCGACTTTGAACAGTGCTTCTCAATGAAGCTCGAACCCGAGTGGGCACATACCAGCCGCATCCCCTACTACAGTCCTGTATTTGTCGATGGGTACACCAACCCACAGGTCACCCATGGCCGGTTGCAGAACCTCTTCTTGGCCGGCAACCACCGAACCTTTCCAGTTTTGGCCACGACAGGTTCAGCCATGGGGGCTGGAATGGAGGCAGCAGAAGCTGCAATCCAACTGCTGGCACGTACTCCTCGCGCGGTCGAGGACACTGAAGCCGCGTGAAACACAACCCCACCTCGTCTCCCAGAACCTGGATCATTTTCGCGCTCTGCGCCATTGGCGTGGGCATCGGTACAGCCGACTTTAAGACCCTCTGGGATGTCGAATATGCCTCGCAGGGTGGACGCTGGGAAGTGATGGCCCTGTGGTTGAGTATTTCAATCTTGTGCTGTGGTGCGGCCCTGGCTCGATGGCTCGAAGAACACCAGCCACAGTGGCGGGATCAGCTCCTGCGACAAATCGACCGACTGACTGAGCGCCGGTGGCTGGGCCTGGCGGCGGGCACCTGGGTGCTGGGATGGGCAGTATTTCACGGCACCACCGATCCCAACTGGGTGGCTTCCGGCATTGATTGGCATGACTCCCACCTGGATGCCTACAGCTTGTTGAATGGCGATCCCCCACTGTACTGCGCATGGCGGTACCCGCTGTACCCCATGCTTGCCGCAACCGTCTCTCATTGGTCGGGCTGGGACCTGCAAATCACGACACAACTTGTGAGCCGACTGCTCGCTGTAGCCACCGCCGTACCGTTGTATATGATCGGCCGACGGCTATTCGGACGTGGACCCGGGATTGCCGGCGTCCTCTTGCTTCTCGGGCTGGCCACATACCGCATGCATACCGATGCGGTGACCCCCTACCCCTTGGTCATGTTTCTGGCCGTAGCAGGTGCCGCCACCCTGATCGAAGCCACTCGAGGAGGATGGCTTCCGTGGCTCCTGACTGGCACCATTACTGCATGCCTCCTTGCCAATGATGGAAAGAGCCTCCTCATCGCCTTGGGGTTTACCGGCATGGCATGCGTACTCGCCCTGATCGTTCCATGGCGGTGGAGACCGGGAGAGGCCTCCGGTACGGCACCGAAAATTTTTCGTGGGTTGCCGGGTGGAGCGGCACTGCGTACCGCGCGCTTGGTTCTGCTCGTGGCCCCCATCGCCCTCTCGTACCAGTGGATGGGCAACCTTCCCGTCAAGGCGTTCACCCTCGAAGAGATGGCCGTGGCATACCTGTTGCCTGGCGGTCGCGGAGCAAACCAAGCACCACGGAACCTCCAGCAAGGCTACATGTGGGGCCATTTTGATGATGCTTGGACCATTCCGCGCACCCTGCACACCTTTTGGGAGGCGGGCCAAAACCCAGAGATGGCTAAGCAAAACGCTCGGCAACTAAGAACCTCTCTGCAGCGTCTTCGTCTGGACTATCCGGGGTTCACCACACGGATCCCCGTGGTGTTGGGACTCTGCCTGCTCCTCCCGCTGGTTCGACGTAGAGGTCGACTGCAAACCCTGTTTCAGGTGGGTGCTGTGGGGGTGGTTCTCCTCAGTTGCTGGCCATCCATCAAAAGTGACTACCAAGAACGATATGTTGTTCATGGGGCCGTTCTGTTGCCGCTCCTGTGGATGGGGGGTGTAGGCATGCTTGCCCACATGATCGTGGGAAGTCGAACCCGTATTCGTCGAACTGTTCGGGGAGGCAGCGTGCTGGTCACCGCCATAGGACTGCTCATCTGGCCCGCCAACCCCGTAGGCTTCGCACAGCTTGGTGATCGCTTGGATCCGGTTGCCATGGGCGGCCTTCAAGAGCATGAAGTCGCGGAATGGGGCCGTGAACAGCTGCAACAGGGAGATCTGCTGCTCGACACCTCCTGGATGATGCAGGCCCTGCTCTTGAGTGGGCAGCACACCATTGCGAGGGGAACAAATGCCTACCCACCGGGTGGGGCTGCCTGGCCCGCCGGCTCTTGGCGCTTCACCCGCCCATGGCCCGAGGAGCGCGAAAGCTCCGGACGCTATTTCGCACTGGTCAACTACTTGGCGATGGCCCCCAATACGTTTGATGCAAGCCATGTACCCATCGAAGAGCTAATCACGGAACCGGACACCGACATGGGCAAGCAAATCGCTGCAGATCAAACGCGCTGGACCGAAGTTTTTAGAACCTCCGACACCATCGTACGGGTGTACCAGTGGAACAGTCCAGGCGCACCCCCACGATGGCAAACCCGCCGGAAACCGATGTGATAGAGGGTATGGGCTGCATTTTTCCTCACTTCGGACGATAAGACCAGTACCAATGGCACATCCTCAAGACCAGCTCCCACACCCCAACGGGCCTGGCGTGTACGTAATCGTGGACGTCGCCCATGCTGGTGCGTTGTGGTCTCGCGATCCAGACACCACATGGGAAGCCCTCTCCCAACTCGAAGGGCTGCTCATCACGATGGTCGACGATCTCGGTGGTGAACTATTGGACACAGGTGGCGATGCCTTTGTCATTCGCTTCGAAACGGCGCCACCGGCCATCATGTGGTGCGCCAGAATGCAAGAAGGGCTGCTGGCCCTCGACTGGCCGGATGCGCTGAGTACCCCCGGTGAGCCTGGCCGCAATCAAGAGATGCTGTACGGAGGGCTGCTGGCTGGCATGGTCATCCACAGCGGGTCCGCGGATGTCCTGGATGCATTGGTCTCACTCATCGAGCCTGGCCAGGTACTCATCACAAATGACACCTGGTCCACAGTCCACGACCCCCTCCCCCCCGACCTCCAAGTACGCCCTCTTGGATCGATCGAGGTCCTGGGTTCATCCATCGAACTCCACCAGGTCACGACACGACTGCTCTCCCGCCGACGATTCAGTGATCTCGTCCCGATGCATTCACACATTCCCGCCGAGCCCGATTGTTTTATTGGACGGGCAACAGCCATGGGGGACCTCATGGAGCGCCTCGATGCAGGCGCTCGCATGGTGAACATTACGGGACCCGCAGGCATCGGGAAAACCCGAATCGCCCTGCAGTGTATTCGACAAATTGAAACAGACTCTCCTGGAGGGGTGGCGCTCGTTTCACTTCGAGACACACACGATACAACCGAGGTTCTGCTGGCCACAGCCGCAGCGCTTGGAATGGCCTTTGGTGATGAGTTGAGTGGGTCTATTGCAGAGCGGATTGGCAACGCAATGGCCTCCCGTGGACGCAGCATCATCTTGCTTGACGGCGTGGAGCCACACTTGGATAGCGGCCTCCTAAACACATGGGTACGAATCGCACCCGAGGCTCGCTTCTTGGTTACCGGGCAAACCCCAATTCAAAGTGAACGTGCCACCCATCTACACCTGGACACGATGAATGATTTCGATGCGCGCGCACTGTTTCTTGCACGTTCACATCGCGGTTTACGTGGACAAGAACGCCCTCCACGAGCGGCACTGATCACCATCCCTGAGGCCACCACCAACGGCAATGCGGCAGCAATTGAAGCGGCGGCTGGAATGACCCCTTCGCGATGGGACACCCCGTCGGGTACCACGCTGCGGCTTCGCCGAATGGTGTTGGACGATACCCGGACCCCAACGTCTCGGATCGATGCTGCGCTGGAGTCGTTGCCTCTCTTGCTTCGGATGGGCTTGACCCGTGTGGCCAAGGATCTGCTTGAAACCGTGGAACCCCTGCTCGGAGGTGTGCCGAAAGGAGAGGCATGGCAGTGTGCAATGGCAGACACATTACTCGCGTCGCGTGACTGGACATCAGCACAACAGTTCCTCAGCGAGACGGATCGCATTCCAACAAGCGATACGGGCAAGAGCGCTTGGCTCTTGCGGCAAGGTCAATTGGCCCATGCCGAGGAGCGCTACGGAGAAGCCAGCGAACTGCTGGATCAAGCTTCCGCCCTCGAAGACACCCCCGAGATAGCCCTTGCACGTGGCCGTGCGCTAACCGCAATGGACGAATGGGAAGAGGCTGTAATCTGGCTCGAACGAGCCGCGCGCGACCTAAGCTCTCCCATGGATCGCGCACATGCACTGTGTGACCTTGGGCGGGTCCTCCAAGGACTTGGAAAGGATACGGAAGGTGAGGCCGCCCTTTCCCAAGCCATGCGTATCGGAGAGCGGGATCCACACCTTCAAGCGCACGTTCATCACCATCGCTTCCAAGCGGCGTCCGCTCGCCTTCAACTCAACGATGCGCGCCAACATTTATTGAAAGAACTGGACTGTCTCAAGCGGTGTGGAGATCAGGCCGGCCATGCTCGGTCACACATTCAACTTGGGCTATTGGACTTGATTCAACACGACCCCGATGCGGCAATGCCTCATTGCCATTCGGCGCGGGATCTGTGTCGAGAAGGGGGCTTGGTGTCCTTAGAAGCCCAAGCGCTCACCATGGGTGGCATTGCCGCTCGACTCTCCGGCGATCTCGGTACCGCACTCGATGCATTCGCAGAAGCAGCGGCATTGGCAGCGGGACAACATGAAGTCTTGGCCATCATTCATTCGCACCGGGGCGCTGTAGAGGCCGCATGCGATGCGGTCGACAACGCAGTCGCCGCATTTGATTTGGCTGAAACCCACTTAGAGGCTGGGTGGGATGCTCTGGCCAACACCATTCACGATGTGCTGGCTGGGTTTATCGACCTTGCCCGGGCCCGCGATGCTGCACTGACGGAGGATGATGCTCAACAAGCACACCATATAGACGCAGCCCTCAATCGGCTTGCGCGGGGCAGCTCCTTTGAAACACGCTCCACGCCACCACGTGGACGGGAGGTACCCAGCCGCATCAATGAGCTTCGATTGGCTCGACTATTGCTCGATGGCGCCCTCAGCGCCCTCGAGCCTGTGGAGTAGTCCATCGGTTCGGACCCACATATTGAGCCACCGGCCCTCAATTGGGACATTCACCACCCGATGATGCTCAACGAAGTCATTCGAAACCCCGTGTTCTGGCTGTAATTTCCAGGGCCGTAGGGTGAACAACTTGTCCTCCGGCAGGTAAACATCGGGCTTGAGCGAGAACACATATTCCGGCGCGGAACGCTCATGCCCCGCCATGCCCGTCCCCATTGTATCCACGTCTGTCCGAGCCACTACGCGATTGGTGAGGCCCCACATATCGATCGTCCGCCTGCCCGAAAAGTATGGGACAACACCCGCTGAGTGAACAGCCAGAACGGTGTCTGGTGGTGTGTTCTGGGCTATCCAGTCACCCACCAACTGACGCGCCTGTAGGTTCGCATGACGCTCATCGGCCCATGCTCCTGCCTGAACATACTGACCCCAGCGCGCCCAAACAAACACCAACACCGCCAGCGGGACTACCCACCGGCGCACCGAGGTGTGTTTCCACAATTCTTGTACGGTACTGGCCGCCATCACGGAAAGAACTGGCAACACCGGAATCACAAATCGACCCGTAGGCTTAAAGTCACCACCCACCCAAACAATGTAGGTGAAACACACCGCTACGATGGCCGCAAGCGACCGAACCTGACGAGATGCGAACCCCAAAGAACACAGTGCTGCCAGCCATAGAACCGGATGGCTGAGTGCATACTCACCGAGATATGAAACCCCACGAAGGGCCGCCACACCTCCCGTCTTTGCATAGAACGTATTGGGCAGCCAATCCCCGTAATACATCAGGCGCCATGCAGTGAGCGCCAACAATGTAAGCCCGAGAGGCCAAACACCCTTGAGTGCACACCGCACCCTATCGCGCATGTTTCGATCGCGAACCCACAACGACCATTGGGTCGCCGCCCACAGCAGCACTCCTTCTGGCCGAGTCAGTGATGCTGCAGCAAACCACCCACTCGTTCTGGAACCACCCCCATCCACCAACGATCGGGAGATGCCCGCCGTCACCAGTACGGCGTAGAACACGGTTTCTAATCCTTCAACCCCCTCCAATACCATCTGAGAATCTGTCGCCACGAACACCGCCGCCATGACTCCGCCCCATGGTCCAAGGCACCGATGCGCAAGTTGACCTGTGACAAGCACCAGGGCTGCCACACCAATCCACCCCAGAATCACGGAGGCCAAAACCGGTTCTCCACCCAAAGCCATGACGCCCGCAAACAACAGCGTCCAAGAGAGGTTGGTAAAGCCTTCTACTCGCTCGCCGACATTGAATACAAGGCCATTTCCAGCAACAAGATTCTCGGCATATCGGAAAGAAATAAAGGCATCATCTTGGGTACACACACCAAAGGAGAGACCGATCCCCACAGCCACAATGGCCATAAGAATCAAAAACAACTGGGGACTGGGCTTCGCTGAAGCTTCCATGAATGGCATCATACGCAAATGCCAGGCCGCCCAAAGCACATCTTTCTTCTTCGGCTCGCCTTGGCCACGCTGTTGGCCTTGCTGGTGCCATGGTTGATTGGCCCTGAAGACACCCGTTACCGAATGTATGTGGTGAGTCTGTCGGTTCTTGCCGTGTTGGGTGGATTGATTCGGGCGCGAACCAAAGAAGGTGGCCTAATCGGTGAAACCGCGACCGGTGCCATGGCCCTACTGTTGCTCGCACCGGCCGTGGGGCTTCGGTCCAGTCGGGTCTCTGATGCCGTCTTTACCGCCACGCACATCGCACCCCACGAAGCCCTATTGCAGCTCCCGACCATCGCACAAGCGGTCCCGAACGCATGCGGCCCGCTTCTGTTGGGGGCGGGCTTGGCCATGCTCGCAATCTGCGGACGCTTGGGCGCCATTTATGCAGGGATTGCCTTTGGGGGTGCTGCCGCTGCCTGGATGGGCCAATCCATGGCCATTGAAGCCGGTGTGGCCATGATGAGTGAACGGTTTGAACAAGCCGTTCTCCTGAGCCAAACCATGCGATTTGTGGGCATTGCTGTGTTGATGGGCGTGGTCGTTGGATTCCCATTTCAACAACGGGGACGACTCGCATGGCGCAAGGCCATGCATACGCTGATCCACGATGAACGCTACCGCAAACAACTCGCCATCCGCAAAGAAGAGATTGCTCGGGTGGCCGCGGCCCAGGCCGAATTGAAGGCCCGTGAGACTGCCGCAATAAACAAGGCCAAGGCAGACGAAGAAGAGGCCAACAAACACGTCCAAATCGATGGCCTCGGAGATATCGGGAATGCCGAGAATGCCGAAGGCTCCGAGGATAAAAGTGAGGCCAACGAGGCCGATGAGGCTGGCGAGGCTGGCGAGGCGGGCGATGAAGGAGTCGTACCAAAGGACGATATCGGCGACGGCGGTGGCTTCGGAGAAGAAGACGGTGAGTTTGAAGCGGCGGACGATGACGACACCGACCCTGAGGAGGCCCCACAAAAGCCCACCGAGGGGGCCTCAGCTGGCGCAGAGGACGGAGCCGAGGCGCCCGAACCAGAGCCGCCCCCCCTCGAACTCGAGCCCCGATTCGACATCGAGTCCCCCATCGTCATTGAAATCGGTCCAGAAGAGAGCGATCCGGACACACCATTAGAGCCGGCAGCCCAATCTCGGATGCGACGGGTCATCGGCGGACTGGTGACGATTTGTTGTTTGACTGCGGGATGGACGGCAACTCCGCCTTGGTTCGCAGTGCTCAATGCCCTGCCGGACCCGGGCACAACCATCGCGGTACCCACCACCGATCCTGGACTCAGCATCGCTCGGGTACCCATGAACCCCTTCCACAAAGAATTCGATCGACACCTGGACAACCGAAAGCATGGATTAATGCACGGTTCAGCCTGGGCATGTCTTCCCGACACGGCCAACTACGGGCAAAAGTATGGTTCGACAGACCGTGCAATCGAACCATTGGCGGTTCCTGCCGACACGCCCATTCTCGACCTGTACCCCGCCATACAATCCCTGCGGCGACGGGGGGTCTACCGGGTCGGTTTGACTGGGCGAGCAGACCCGCCGTATGGCCCGCTCGGCGCCCTGTTTGCATGGCCTGCCGTTCAGATTTTGGTGGATCGGCCACCCCGGGCGATTCAATGGTTCAAGCTGCATCCACGACGGCTGGAAGAAATTCCGCTGCTACCGGGACGCTCCGTGCCCCCCAAGGCCTGCGCACTACTCATCGATGAAGAATCTACCGTCCAGCAGTTGTACCAAACCGTTCGGTCACTGGGCTCAGTCTACGGTGACAAGCGGTGCCGCAACGGAATTTCGATCGTTTTTCCCGAGGACGGGACCACCACCAATAGCAATCCAGCCTGGCGAGGGTGCCCTTGAACTTCCGAAACTCGATTCCCCGCGGTATGCTTCTCCCATGCCACTGACTCGCGAAGAATACGCTGTTGTAAATGACTTCTCCGTCTTGTATTCGGGCGGACTGGATTCTGTCGCTGTCCCATTGATCATCGGTGCGAGCACTCCAGGGAAAATAGAGCTGCTCACCTTCATGCATCAATATGGCGCATTCTTCAATGACTGGTCCAAGCGA
>Ga0315320_10004680_pt1 | contig 11200 bp, 5 predicted proteins | sample M140m21515metaG_FD_203458 | JGI IMG/M metagenome (GOLD analysis project Ga0315320, IMG submission 203458) | Ammonia-oxidizing marine archaeal communities from Monterey Bay, California, United States - M1 40m 21515 | ecosystem: Environmental > Aquatic > Marine > Coastal | place: USA: California...
CCACACTCCTATTCGAAATTGCGTTTTGTGACAGTCGTCGCAGCCTACTAAAATCGCCACCAGCGGTAGCAGGTGGCGATGGATAGAACAGGGTGGTGTTGTACTGCTGCAGCGGGTTATCAAGAAACTTGAGGACCCGCTTCGCATTGACGAGGTGACGGTTACTTCTTGGCCTTCAGGATCGGCGTGTCCCACCCCTGGATTTCATCGGGTCTGGCATCCGTAATGGAAGGTTTGAAGTTAAAGGTTGTCGGGTTGTAGGGCCCTACAAATGAAATATCTGAATCCGGCTTGATTTCGTCTTCCATGTTCATGCACCAAAGCGTTGCATTGACAATCATTCGACGCACACCTTCGCTGAGAATGTCCTCTGATGCACCTTGAGTACTGCAGAATGCGCGTCCCTCTTTTCCATCTTGAAATTGGTACGTGCGAACCCATGCAGCAGGCTGAGGTGCTTTGTCCGTGATTGGCTTGGCACCGACTTCCATCGACTCAAGCACTTGGTTTGTTGCCAAGATCGTTGAGTTCGGCATCGGGCGTGCCGAGTAGGCACCAGCCATCGCATGCATGTCTTTGACACCGCTCATGACGGGATGCGTTTCCTGCTCAGGAACGACATTCATGGCGGTAGCGAACTTGTGGTTGCGGCCGTAGTGACCAGCCCCCAGTCCAGGGTTCCACGTTTCGCCAAGGATTTGCCGCCCGAACCCACCTATGTAATCTTCTTTTTTCGAGTTGTAGTTCTGATGCGAATATTTACCCTTGAGTCCGTTGAAAGCGTGTGTGGTGGTTCGCAGCCCAAGGACAGGGCCGCCACGTTTCAGATACTGCTCGAATTTGGCCATCCAAGGATCTTCCGGATGAACAAAGCGGAGGAACAGAAAAAGCATATCGGCATCATCGATCGCATCGATTCCGGGAATCAGACTGGAGCCGGGTTTGATAAGTCCCTCGGGGGTTTGTCCGAAAATTACGGTGCACTTGAAGCCGTACTGTTTGGCCATGATGCGGGCAATCGCAGGACACGTCTCCTCGCCTCGGTACTCGTGGTCCGATGCAATGAAAAGAATGTGTTTGCCCTTGCCTGGACCTGAGTCACCTTCGTAAACGACGTGGTCTGCTGCGGTCGCCTGCGTGCTAAGAAGAAATAATCCCGCAGTAGCGGCTAGCAAGTATCGTCTGATCATGTTGTTTTCCTGTGGTTGCGATATCGGGGTAGCACTGGAGGCGGGGGCAAACAAGGTGCGGTCGCCAGCGTGCTGAGATGAAGTATAAGGTATCCGAGCCGGTTGTCGTGGGCGGAGCTCTTGGTGGCGACTAATGGGCGTGTCGGGGAAGAGCTTTGCGTTGCACAAATGCTGGTGCCCTCCGCTGGTGTATTACAGCATTCTCTTCTCAGGTGCTGGTGCAGGTGCTGAGGCAGCGTTGCGTCAGGGCTTGGCCGGGCTGATATTTGGACTGCTGGCAGGGTTGCCCGCCGGTAGTTGGTTGATCCACTGTGTGATCATGCGGACGGCATTGTCATCGATCAACGCAGTTCCCAGCGGAGGCATTTGACCGCGACCACGACGGTTCATGCGTTGCAGAAGAAGTGATGCCAATGGATCTGCCGGCTTGATCAACTTGGCATCAGTGATGCCAAAGGAGTCGTGTGATGGAGTGACATCAATGAGGCCTGTCTTGTCCAACGGACGATTGATCGCGAGAGTAATCGCTGAATTACCACCTCCTTCTTTGACGTGACAATTCGCACAGTTGGAATGCAAGTAGGAACGCACACGATTTTCCAGCGGCTGACTTGTGTCGGCTGGGTCTGTCAGCTTGGGTAAATCGCTTACCGCAGACGGAAATTTAAATGGTTCATCTACCGTTGATTCGTTCTTGCCGTTTGAGGCAGGAGCGTGAAATAAACCCAACTGCTTGAATTGTTCCAGTTGTGAGACCGTCTGTTCCTCATCCGTGAACGTGAGATTGGTTTGCTGTACTGAAAGTCCGAGTACAAAATTGCTGGCTCGACTGTGGCAGACCATGCACTCAGATCGACTTGGGTAATGCCAAGTCTGTTGAGTGTGGCCATTCTTCCAGTCGCTTGAGGCGACATCAAAGGTCTGGTCATCTCCTGAACCGTCCACCAGCACAGCATCAGTTTGGTCAGCGTTCCACTGGTAGCTGTAGCCGTGCCATTCACCACTCTGACGCGTCATCAATCTTGTTTCAATCCGGGTCAGGGGTGGCTTGCTGGTTTGCCCATCAGCTTTCCATGACTTGCTCACTACTGGAAGTGAAAACGTTTTTACCAACACCGTTCCATCAGGAAAGTCCCAGCTTTTCGCGGTTTGAAATTCGATCGTCTGGTTACCGGGGATACCAATGAACCGCTCTTTGACTGCACCGTCTGACCAAAGGGGAGAATTGACCCGGTAGGGAATCAGACCTGGGTGCAGCCGGTTTTCAGTGATCGATTCATAGATGCCGGTTTGGCTTAATAGGCGGGGAAAGTCGCCCGACTGCTCCTGTCGGGTAGGCACCAATGCGTAAAGTCCGCTGCCGTGATCAACAACGATCAACTCGCCCTCGTGATCGATTCCGAATCCTGCAATTTGCAGAGATGTTCTGGCTACAGGAAAATGTGCGACCACAGAACCATTTTCATACTTTGCGGCCCATATCATCCCTGTTGCATAATCCCCGTACAGATAGTGCCCACGCAGTATTGGGTACTTGCTTCCATAGTAGACATGCCCACCAGTCAACGAGCGGGCCTCCGAGTGTGGATGCTCAATGGTTGGCGGCACGATGGGGGTTGGGCCACGTTTTCGATGAGATTGGAAAGGGTGGCTGCCTTCGGTGATGCTCCAACCATAGTTTTCGCCGCGACGAACGACTTGCGCCGTTTCCCAAAGGTCCTGCCCATTGATGCCGGCCCACAAGTCGCCAGTCTCAGCGTCTATTGAAATACGCCATGGGTTTCTAAGTCCATACGCCCAGATTTCTGGTCGTGCACCGTCAAGCTGGAGGAATGGATTGTCCGTGGGCGCCGAGTAGTTTAGCTCGTTGCTCGGGCGATCAATATCGATCCTCAACATGCTGCCGGGCAATGTCGTAAGGTCCTGCCCCGCATGATTGGCATCTGAATCTGAACTTCCATCACCAGCAGAGACGTATAGCATTCCGTCGTGGCCAAAGACCAAGTCGCCGCCATTGTGGCCGTTCGACGGCCATTCGATGATCGTAATTTTTGACGCAGGATCGCACCGGAAAGGTGCTTCTCGTTGAACACGAAACCGAAGTACACGAGTGCAAACCGTGTTGAGTGCTTCCGATTTTCCGTTGCAGCCAACGTACATCCACCCGTTCTCTTTGAAATTGGGGTGGAACGTAACACCGTAAATGATGTCGTCAAGAACAAGGAACTCTTCCAATTCGCCGCTCGTTTCTTGCCCCTCCGCAGCATCCGGGTGGATTCGAAGCAATCGTCCCGGACCGCCGTAGCCACCTTGATGCACATGGACGAGCAGGTCGCTCGTTCCCGGCAAAGCAGTCACACCCATCGGTTTCGGTATGTCCAAATTTGAATGAAGTTTGACCACTTCGAATGGGGGTGGTGGATCGGGGAATCCGACCACGGTGGAGGCGTTCCAAGGCACTCGCTGAGATTCAGCATTTTCTGGGTCAACGGCATAGCCCGTTGGAATGAAAAGAATCGCAGCGAGAACGACCGGGGAAATGCGTTTATCGCTCTGCAACCTCAAGAGTGCGTCTGCCATGAATTGAAAGCTGAAACTCAACAAGATGACAACATGGGGTTAACGAAAGAGAAACAGCCGAACACATGTGTGGTTTTCCCGTCCCTAGGCTTTTCCAGTTTATCGAACGACTCAGGTGTCGTCCACTTCTGCACAGCTAGCCTTGAGTGCTACGCGTGTGTGTTTTACGGTAAGGGTTAGAGAAACCGTTGTTTGTGGCTAAAAGTATGGCTCTGGGTAAAACCTCACTGCGGGGTTTAGCTGTGTTGCGGGAGAGCGAAACTTCTCGCAGGCCGGACGGTTCCACGGATGTAAATACATTTTTCAATAATTGAGACGCTCGAATGATATTAAGAATCCTCTGGATCTGCCTGTTTTCCTGCCTGATCTGCCGAGGCAGTAGCTGGGCTGAAAATTGGCCTGCTTGGCGGGGTGCGGATCGTACTGATGTCTCAACAGAAACGGGCCTTCTTGGTGAGTGGCCTGAGCAGGGCCCGAAGTTGGCTTGGCTATCCAAGAAGTGCGGGGTTGGCTACGCGGGTTTTGCTGTGGTCGATGAAAATGTGTACACGATGGGTGCTTACAAGAATGACGAACGTTTGGTTTGCCTTGATGCAGCAACCGGGGAAATTCGTTGGAGGATGGTGATGACCGAATCCGTGCTTGAGAACGGATGGGGGGACGGTCCGCGCGGTACACCCACGGTCGATGGAGAGTTTGTCTATGCAATGGCGGGAAATGGAACCGTCGTTTGTGCCAAGGCTGCGAGTGGTGATTTGGTTTGGAAAATCAGCATGCAGGACTTGGGAGGTAAAGTTCCTAATTGGGGGTATTCTGAATCGGTGTTGGTCGATGGCAACCAGCTGATTTGTACTCCTGGAGGTGCCGATGGTGCGGTCGTTGCGGTGAATAAGCTCACCGGCAAAAAGATTTGGCAATCAAAAGAGTTTAACGATCAAGCGGACTACTCTTCGGTGATCGTGGCCGAGCATGATGGCGTGCGACAGTACATTCAGTTGACGCAGAAGACCCTGGTTGGCATTGCTGCCGACGACGGTCGCGTGCTGTGGAGTTATCCTTGGCCCGGTCGCATTGCAGTAGTGCCAACACCAATCTTCCGTGGCGGCAAGGTCTATATCGCTTGTGGGTATGGCGTTGGTTGTGGTCTTGTGAACTTGACGGATGGTGCGGCTGAAGAAGTCTACGAAAATAAAGTCATGAAGAATCATCACGGAGGTGTGATTCTTGTCGGCGACCATCTGTATGGCTATTCCGATGGCTTGGGCTGGGTTTGTCAGGACTTTGAGACTGGCGAGCAGGTCTGGGCAGAGAAGAAAGCGTTGGGAAAAGGTGCGATCGCGTGTGCTGACGGGATGCTCTATTGTGTCGATGAAGGCAGCGGCGAAGTGGTCTTGATTGAAGCAAGTCCCAAAGGTTGGAACGAAAAAGGCCGGTTCAAATTGGATCCTCAGTCAGAGTACCGTAGTCCACGTGGAAAAATCTGGACTCATCCCACCATCGCCAACGGCAAGTTGTATCTGCGTGACCAGGAAATCGTCTACTGTTTCGATATCAAAAAGTAGTGCCGCGATCTGGGGCGTGGCACTCTTGCGATCAAAGAATGCAGGTTTCCTTTGCCCGCCGCACCTCGTTGCTGGCGGGGCGTAAATGCTCTGCTGCTAAATGATCAGGCCAATAGTTGTTGCAAGGGGCCTGTTTGTGGCATGCCGTTCTTCTGCAAGGTCAGATCCAGATTGCCGTAGTGTTCAATGGGATTTCCAAATGCGTTTAGCCACGTTGTCCACCAGTTGCCGATAGTGCGATGACCGTCGTTCCCATAGCTGGGGTACTGCAGGTACCGTCCCGCGATGTTAAGCCGTCCACCGTTTCCGCCGATTACTACGTAAGGCCATTCACTCAGATTGCCGTGGTGTTCATTCCCTGAGTCACTCAGATAGATAATGGAAGTGTTGTCCAGCAGCGTGCCGTCAGCTTCCGGCACTGCTTTCAATTGGGCTGCGAGGTCAGCGAGCAATTCCATGTGGTGCAAGCGGATGATGTCTCGGGCTTCCTCGGGAGATTTTCCGTTGCATGTTTCTTGATGGCCGATTCCATGCACCGTCTTTTCAGATAGCCCCAACTGGGCATAACTGGTGCTAATGTTATCGAGTCTCAGTGTGACGACATTGGTGATGCCGGAGATCAATGCTGCTGCGGTAAGGTCGATATGTGCCTGCTGTCGAATCGTGTTCTGCTTTGCAGAAAAACGTTCGCTGTATACGGGTGCTGAATCACGGATTTGGTCGGACATCGACGCAAGACGTTGTCGGCGAAGTTTCAGCTCTTCAAACGCATTGAGATAGTGCCCCATCTTTTCGCGTTCATTTGCAGGCAGAATCTGATTCAAGTTGCCAATGTCACGGACCATGAAGTCCAGCAGATTCGACTTCAGATCGTACTGCATTTGGGCTTTCTCATCAGCTGACAGAGCACTCCCAAACAGTTGCTGATAGGCAATGTCTGGACTCGCTTGGAATGGCAACTCCCGTCCCGGAGCGACCGCAGTGATTCCCGGGTACAGCGTGCCCTCGATTTCCTTGCTCATCACCTTGCCACGGAGTGCGAGGCCAACGTGTTGAAACGGAGACGGAAACAGTCGAGCCAATTCCGCATCAGCGGTGGCCCGCAGCAATACGCCTGAGTTGTGCTCGCCACCTGTCTTGTAGACTCCCATCGCACCGAACCAACTGGAGTGACCTGGGCGGCACATCTTTCCAGAAAGTCCTTGAACGATCGCCACTTGATCTTTGAAAGGTTCCAGTGGCTTCAGTGTGGCAGGAAGATCGTGCCCAACTAGTGATTCGTTGACCAACAATGACTTGTCGGCGAGCGAAGCTTTGAGCGCCGGCGGTTCAAGCCGTTCAGGAATGATCCCACTTGATTTCACCACAAACACGAATCGGTGCGGCATTTTTGAACGCTCGACTCCCGCTGCTTCGAGCTTGAAACGTTGCAGCATCGGTTGCAGTAACAAGCTGCTTGAGCCGGCTGCTGTTGTTCTCAGGAACTGTCTTCGTGTGCTGTTCATGATTTATTGCTGTAGCTTGCGGAGTTGCGATGCCAGTGGCGGAACGGTCGCGGAAGACGCGGTCGCTGTTTGCTGTTGAGATAGTGGTTTGCGATACAGAAATGAGTCAGAGGTGAGCAGTGAAACGACCAAGGCACGAAAACTGCCGCCAGATTGTTCATATGCCCTGTCTGCATTGATCAGTGTTTGGGAGTCACTTGGAAGCTCGTTGCGACCCATCCAGTAGCGGAATGCGTGTCGCACAAACGATTGTCTTACCCGAGTCGATTTGGCTAATCGACGCATCAGTTCCAATGGGTCTGACACGTCGCCATCGAGTTCCTCGTTACCTGTTCCAAGTAGCTCTCCCGTTGAATCAACGGGTTTGCTCTGTCCTTTGGCAACTAGTTTTTCGTTATTGCGATGTCGCCCAAAGTCATCGAACGACTCAAACGGCATGCCGAGTGGATTCATTTTGACATGGCATCGCCAGCAATCTTCATGACGTGTGACTGTGAACCTTTCCCGAAGCGTCTTGTGGTGGTCTTCGGGAATGGATGCATCTACCGTGATGGGTAATTCGGGGATGGTATCGGCCAGTAAGCGTTCACGGATCCATTTGCCACGCCGTACTGGGTCGTTGTCCAAGTTCAGCGAGTGTGCGATTAACCACGCTGGATGCATCAAAATCCCAATGCGTTTTTCCGGTGCCAGCGAAAACGGTTGTGTTACGGGGAAGCTGAATGATTTTTCATCGAGATTATAGGTGTGGATGTAATCCCGCCCACTCGAGCGCGTGCCGCCGAGTGGCATGTGGCTGATGCCAGCGACGTCACATTGCTCCAGATACTTCATCCATCGTTTCGTTACGTTGCCATTGGCATGCCGGAAAATCTTGTGAATGGTTCGGACGTGCGACATATGTTCGTCAGGGATTTTGTATGGGAATTCACGCCATGCCTTGTCCTTGTAGTAGTCGTAGAATTCCTGCAACGCGTCGTGGATTTCGCGTTCCTGATCATTGTCGCCAGAGTGGGAGACAAAGTACTGATCCGTTGTTAAGAGCTCTGCGAGGACGTTCTTGTCTTGCTTCACGTGATGCATCACCAGGGTGTCTGCATCTTCCACAAGTCGCTCTGGAACCTTGCGGTAATCTTTTCCAAATCGAGCGGTGTCTTTGAATACTCCCGGTGCAGCGTTGTAGCCGAAGAACTCGTGGAAGAATCGCAGGATACGTGGTTTCGGAATCGTTGAATCATCCCAGTACCGTTCCACTTCACGCCTGACATCTTCCGATGTCTTGAGCTTGCCGCTGATCGCTGATGAGATAAGTGCGTTGTCTGGTTTTTCGTCGGTCAGTGCGTATGCAATGGAAAATGCAAGGTTCGCAGGTGACAAGATGCGACGACCATGCTCATCCGCAGGCCCTTGTCCCAATTCTGTGCGGTAGACGGCAGGCGGACTTACTGCGATAGCGAGCAGGGTTGTGCGCAGCCCTTCTGCGTTTCCGCCCTTTGTGGTGCATTCCCGGCATAGTTGACTGTATTTCTCAATCTCGGCTTTCGTCGGATCACGCTCGATAACCCACTGGAACATGCGAGTGATTGCGTTTTTAATTTGTGGTTCAGTCGCAGCAGTACTGCTCAACAGAATCACTTTGAATTCCGGGGGAGTTGCCGGAAAACGAGGCCTGATGGGATTCCCCTTTTTGTCTTTGGGTAATTGGTCCTCAGGAATTGGACCCTCACTTGCAATACGTATTTCGTGCAAGGCTTGTGCCAGATGGCGATCAACCAAGGTTTCGGCATTGCGGAGCATCGTCGAAAGTGTTGCAGAATCTGCCATGGTGATCGCGGCAAAATCTTTCAGCCCGGCTTTGTCTTCAATCGTAAAGGGTTGCTTTAACTTGTTCAGTTCACTGCTAGGGGCACCATTCTGGCCAGCGCGGAAACCCATGCCGCGATTCGTCATCGAGTCAAACATGGTGGGGCTTTTTTTCCAAAGCCGCGACGGTGACCAAGCGAATTCGCTCACCGATCCATCGAACAAGGATGTGTGGTCAACATAATTACCATATTCCGGATAGAGCATCTTTTGACGCCATTCCCGGATGATGTCAGAGCCTTGAAGTTGTTTTTCGAGCCAATGCACCAAGGCTTTTTTTTCTGTAATGCTGAACGAGTCGGGTTGGCTCGGCGGCATTTGGTTGGTTACCAAGACATGGAAAACGTGTTCCCATTTTTCAGGAGCCGTTTCTTCTTCGCTATTCAGGCTCTCAAGAGTGAAGTCACCAGATGATTCCGATCCTGAATGGCAGTCTGAGCAGTGGGCCTTGAGCAGTCTGTCAACGAGCTTGTTTGTTAGCGGGGCATTGCCAACGATAGGACTCGGAGATTGTTCAGCGCAATGACTAGCACTTTGACCAAGCCAATAAGGGAACAGCAACGTTAGAAGAATGAACAGGCGGTGCATGTCTTATAGGATTGTTTCTGAATATTTGGTGATTTGTTCAGCAGGAAAGCACCAGACCTCGGCAGGTAGTAGACGTGCGCGACGTATGGTTTTCAACCTGAACAACGGCACCTCAGTTAGGTTCGGTCTTTGTCAAATTGATCGATTCAATGAAATCCTGACCCGGTTTCGAAGTCAGAATGAGCTTCTGGTTTGTTTCGCGATCAATCAAAGTGACCTCGAAGGTAGCAATCTTTGCCCATTCCAGTATTTTGCCCTCTTGATGTTTGAAGTCACGACGAGTGATCGCGATTTCCTGGGATTGCTCGCCCTCGATTCCTTTTGTGTAAACAAAACTACCCAAGTTGTTTTCCTGACTGAGAAATTTGCTTTCTGCATTCAAGCGTAGAACCAGGTGTTTTCCTCGTGGATTGATTTTAATCGACAGTTGATTGTCATTCGAGCGATCAAGATCTGGAGTCTGAAACTTGTAAGTTTTTATGCTGCGTTGATCGCGGCTGGACCAGTCCCGAGTTCCCAGTTTGAAGTCCTCGAATACATCGCGGGTTTTCGGAAGTTGAGAGAGTTGCCTCAGGTTCACGGTTTCTGGGATCAGCGAATGCTCCAACGAGTTCAACGTACAGGTTGATGTTTCATCACGCTCAAGTTGCACAGGCTTTTGTAATTGGTACCGGCACAGTGCGAACACGTATACTGGCAGGTTTTCGTGAATCGGTAGTTCTGTCGACCAAGTGGCACCATTGGGGGTCGCATCGGCGCGGTTCCAGAACCGTGTGCGGCTGTTCGGATCGTAGCTGTAGTAAATTTCTGTTGCTAACAATCTGTCCGAGTCGGCCGGCGTGACAGTGAAAATAGCGGTGTTGCCGCGGACTGTGAAAGTCGATGGTGGGGTAATGGGAATATTCTGATCAATTCCCCTGAGGTACTGATCAAACCACTGGTTCAACAGCACCCATTGCTCCGGTCCGGGGCCATGGTTTTGGTGCATGTTGGCGCTGACTCGCCAGTTCGGATGTTTCAGAAGAGCCATGGATTGGTAGATGCGATCGAACGCCGAATGAAAGTCGTTCGAAGAGCTGATGAACATGACGGGACATTTGACAAATGGCCAATACGCACTTGCGTCGATGGTCTTGCTGTAGAGATCGGTATCTTTGAAATGTACTTTGAGGCTGCTGCCGCGGACGCCACCCGGAAAATCGATGTGTTTGAAACCGGTACCTCCAACAAAAGGAACCACCGCTTTCAGTCGTGCGTCAGTGGCTGTTAACGCGGTGATCATCCCACCCATCGAGAATCCTGAGAAGCCAATTTTTGACGCGTCAACTTCGGGTTGTTGTTCCAGGAAAGTGATGGCTCGGCGTGCCGCCACTGCCAATAAAAACCAGTTTGCGTTCCGAGGGCTTGGAACTGGGTCGATCGAAAAATCATCTGGCTGCAAGTTTCGTTTCCATCCTTTGCGTAATGCCTTCGAATAGAATCGCGGCCCTTGCGTCGGATCAACCTTTCCCCAATCAGTATTGGTCTTGATATCGGTTTCCATCGGTCGCCCCAGCCAATTGATGTCGATAGTTGCGAATCCTTGCCCTGCAAAATATCGACCGCGGTTACGTTCAGCTCGTTGTCCGCCGCCATGACTCCAAACAAAGGCGGCATTCTTTTTTCCGTTGTCGGGGTACGAATAGTAAGCGGCGATTCTGGACTCGGTTCCCTTGAACGTGCCAACTCTAAACGTCACGTATCGAGTTACTATCCCATCCGTTTTCCATTCCTTGATCACTTGTACATCAAGCGGTTCCACGCGAGCGTCGTACCCAGCCCACAGGTCCAGGGCGTTTTGAGGAACATCACTGACTGTTTTGTATGGTTGAAAAGTTTCATTCCCGCATAGTGACATGCTGAGCAGATTGAT